>ERZ1370068.7275-contig-6203_pt1 | contig 58474 bp, 96 predicted proteins | sample MGYA00561227_ERZ1370068 | MGnify/ENA primary metagenome ERZ1370068 (study PRJEB38410, sample SAMEA6850437) | metagenome | study: Metagenomic assessment of the ecological functions of the soil: analysis of the soil microbiota associated with the... | reverse complement strand
GCTGTTACGTATTGTCGATCCATCGCGTGCAGAATATCGAAAAAGCCCGTGAACTGATCGATTCAGATTTATTCCGTCCGCCTTATGGAAGGGCAACCGCCTTCCAGATCCGGAACCTGAAGGAAAAACTTACATTATAAAGTAGTGATGTGGGATGTGCTGAGTGGCGATTTTGATCCTGATGTGAGCGGAAAAGATGCAGCAGAAAGAGTGCATCCGTAAACTCGAAGGCCTGGAAGTATTGTTGTTTTTCACGACAGTGCTAAGGCATTTGCAGTTTGACAAGTAGCTTTACCCATTGTACTTGACGTATTTTTCCGGTGAAGGATTCTTCTTTTGAAACCATAAAATAGAATGAGAAATAGGATGAATATGTACGAAGAACGATTATAAAAAAATTGGGCCTGGGTAGACACCCTGGCCCGTTTTTAATCCGTACCCTATGAAAACTGATTTAAAGGTAGAACTTTTTTGATTCACCAAACATATTTCGCAGATAACCATGGTAATACAAGCCGTTTAGCCTCATCGAAGGATGAGCCATAGATGGTGAAAATCGGTGCTCAAAATCTGACTAAGTGTTTCCAGCTAGCCCATTGTTTTTGAAAAAATGCTTCATTTTAACCGCAGCTGTCAATTTCGAATTTAATATGGAACTGATTGATTACACATTGTCATTTATATGATCCCGGCACTTTGCCGGAGATATTGATGAGGTCATGCAGAGAGCATGTGTCAGCCGGGTGTAACCCGGTTTTACCTTCCGGCGATTGACAGGGAATCTGAAGCCTCCATGTTGGACCTGGAAAACGTTATCCGGATATTTGTTTTGCGATGCAGGGTCTGCATCCCGGTTCTGGTGAAGGCAGACTGTTGAAGACGCCCTGCAGCATGTTGAGCAAAGTCTCGCTGAGCAGGCAGTTTGCAGCTGTGTGGAGAAATCGGGTTTGATTTTTATTGGGACCGGAGTTTTGAAAAAGAGCAATACACGGCTTTTCATCAGCAGATCGAATGGGCGCTGTCCTTACGATCTGCCCATCGTGATTCATTCCGCGTGATTCCATCGACCAGACAATTGCTGCTAGTCAGGGAACATCAGAATGGAAACCTGCGCGGTATTATTTCATTGTTTTAATGAAGACGAGAGATTCAGCCAGAGAAATTGTATGCACTTGGGTTTTATATGGGTATCGGCGGAACGATTACTTATAAAAACAGTAAACTGCCCGGAAGTGCATTAGAAATATACGTGTTGGAAAATATCGTATTGGAAACGGATGCGCCTTACCTGCCGCCCGTACCCTTCAGGGGAAACGTAATGAAAGCAGTTATATCATTTATGTAGCTGGAGAAAACTGGCGGAGATTAAGGGGATCAGACCTGAGGAGGTTGCAGAGATAACCACAGCAAATGCTTTGAAATATTTTCTAAGCCTCATATAAGGCTCGGAAAGCCTGAAAGCCCAAAGCTCTAAACTATTTTTAAGAGGACTTAGCTAATTATGTTTAGCGTGAGTTTTCAACGTGAAGAGGCGAAATGCGACATATAAAAATATTCGAAAGCTGAGTTGAAACCTTATTTTTGCGGTCCTTGCTGAATGGAGAGGTGTCCGAGTGGTTGAAGGAGCACGCCTGGAAAGTGTGTATAGTGGAAACGCTATCGCGGGTTCGAATCCCGCCCCTCCAGAAGAAATGATGTGCTCCCACAGGGGAGCATTTTTCATTTTGACGCGAGGCGAGCCTGCTCGCCAGAGCGGGGAGAAACGGTACGGTGGGGGCACGCAGCGCTGCGGAAATCCTGGCTTCTTCAGCTGATCTCCCCACCTGGGGATCACCGCTGGTAATCCCGCCCTCTCCGCTGAAGAAATAAATGTCCTGCGCCGGGAGGATATGAAACCATAACGGCGCCTCTTCCTTAAAGGGGAGCGCCGCTATCACCCTGCCTGTTTAAAAAATTTGCCTTCGAACTCAGTTCAGGATGGAATGTCATCATTTCCGACCACCGGCTTTGCCACGGCATCTGCACAGTCTTTCAGCCACTGGTCAGAAGAGCCCTCTCCGTTAGCCGTATTATAACGGTCTTTCAAAGGTTTGCGAAACCAAGCCATTCTTTTTCAGTCCGCCTTTGAGGCGGGTACTTGTCATATATCCAGGTTCTCCGGATGCACAGATCATGGGCATAAACTGCAACGGATTCAACGCCTCCGGCCTGCCAGGCAGCTTTCAATTTTTTTATTAATTCCGGCACCGCATTGATTTTCCCTGGTTTTGCAGTCATATGATTGATGACGATCTTATCGGCATAGTCGGTAATTTGAACCGTACTCAGATCGGTCTGAATTCACCATAGGTTACCAGGCCAGCGCGATCCTGGGTAAGGGGGCAACATTTTTTTCCCAGTCGGCCGTATGTTCTGCTCCCAGATTTCCACGGCCGTCTGTTGTTCCCAGCTGTTTGGGCCTTCGGTTATCATATAACCGCCAGCATCGGGTCCCGATTCGCAGACCATACCCGCCACTTCCAGTCGCCGGTATGATATTTTTGAGCGTGGGATGCCAGTGCCTTATCAAATTCAGCCAATTTATCCTGTCTTGAAATACCCGTGTTGTGCTTGATAACATTTTTCACCTGGCTGAATCCGACGGAAGGGGATCAGCAGGCAGATAGCAAGCAGACATTTTTCTCTATGTTTGTGGGTGAATTAAGGAATGAATAAATAGAACACTTAGTGAGGCGGGAAGGAAAGTTCCATGTAAAGGGGGCAAAAGCTAAACAGGCAGATGTTTAACGCACTCAAATTGTAGGCTGTAATTCACTTATCCAGAAAAATGACTAATCCTTTGCAACTGATTAGCAAAATCGATCATACTGCGCACCTATTTACCGAACCGGCATTGGAGGTTTTGATGCCCTGGCAATAATTCAGCACGCGTGGCGTATGTATATATTGGTTTCAAACACACCCCGGAAAACAATATGAATCAAATTTTCGTCGCAATGCTGTGGATTCAAACTGTATTCTGGCTCTGTCATATCCGGACTTTGATAGAGTATCGTATTTCTGTGAGTCTGGAGTCATAAACCACGATCACCAGCCCGTAGAATTTCTGGAAACTCACGATCAGCGACCGCCATTTATCCGATCCACACGTTTATGTGAACCATGCATCAGAATGTATTCTTCCAGGTGCACACGCTGTATCCGGAATTCCATGGTTAGTATTTTCCTTTTTGCATTTCATCGTCTGCGGCTATAACATGTGTGGCTTCCAGGATGGCTTCCATCTGCAACAGGAGCATTCGTTAATCCGCGGTGATTTGATAGTTTCTCAGTTTGCGTGAGTCAATCCAGCAAGCGTGAATTTATTCTGTACATGGCGGTAGCCTTTCCGTTTTTTCTCTTCCGGAACAGGATTGGATCCGGTTGTTAAAGCAAGGCGTTAACAGCGGATGCTTCATAGTCAACCGAAGGAAGGTTTGGCACACCTTCTCCATTGCGTAAAATATTTTCTGTTGTTTTGAAGAACGCGGAAATGCCCTGATCACACAGCACCATCCCAGCCAGAATATGGAGGATATAGGTGCCACATTATAAGAGCCATCCTCATTGCAGGTACTGATCAGCACAACGGGGGTGCCGAAGTACAAAATTTCAGGTTCGCTTTGTTTGTATGCATGATGTTTTGTTTGATAATCACAAACTACTTTCGCCATGTCCTTAATAAAACCCGACTTCTTGCTTAATAAAACCCGATTCTTGCTGAAGTAAAGTCATTGCGTGTGCTGTTTGCCGAGAAAACCAATTACAAAAACCGGTCATGTAAATTCACCATGGCTCTGTTTCTACTAGTTCCCGTTTCATGAGTAAATCGGTTTGGCGGATCATCACCGAGATTGAAAATATGATGACTGAATATCTTAAATTCGTTTTTTCATAGAAGCCGGATGGCAGGTTTGTTATGTTCCCAAACGCCCAGCCACAGGTGCACTTTGCTTCGGATTCCCGTTCCTGATTCTACCGCTTTACTAATTAAACAGTGCTTCCGATGCCCACGTCCTTAAAAGCCTGATCAATATAAATTTCTCTCAATTTCCATTTCCCTCATCATTTGGTAAAACCGTTTGCGCTCCCTGTTCTGTCAATTTATAATAACCGACCGGCTCATCCGCAGATTGGCAAAGAAGAAACGTGAATCCGATTCAGGATTTCAGAACGGAGCGATTTCTTCAGACAAAATGCGATCCAGATAATTTTGCATATTCTCTCGGCTGTATTCACTGGCAGCGAAAGACTGATAGGAAACGTCCGCCTGGCGATTTCTGCACGTCTGAGGTCCTTCAGTGGAGACTTCAACAATCTTAATTTCCGGAATACCCAGTCTGAAAAGGAGTATTATGAAGTTGCTTTTACCGGTGCCACCAGCCTGAATCCGTTGCCCATGAATATTTACGATTTCAATATTGCTGTCGTCACCGCAGATATTTTCTGAGTTTGGCAATATAAACGTCCATACTACGACCGTTAAAATAGAGTGTCACTTCCCCAGATTTTTTTAAGGGCAGCTTCCTGTGGCAACAAATCATTCAGGTGTTCGGCCAGCATTTTCAGTAATTCATTTTCCTTTGGGAGAAAGCGTTTGTGTTTGCCCGTTATGAACAAGCTGCCGGAGTTTCGGATGGAAATGATAAGAACCCAGATCAAATTCCTTGTTGTCAGCCTCCTTATTCAAATCGATCATTTCTTTTCAGGATGGCACGTGATCTTCAGCAGTAGCACTTCACTGTCGAACGGTTTGCGTGATATAATCATCCGCGCCGAGTTTATATCCCTGGATGATGTCTTCTTTCATTGTTTTCGCAGCTGATGAAGAACAGTGGAACATCCGGATTTACATCGCGGATTTCTTCGGCCAGCGTAAATCCATCCATATGCGGCATCATGACGTCAAGCAGGCAGAGGCTCAACATGTTCGCGCTGGAATGCTGCAAGGCCCAGTCTGCCCATCCCGCTCCAGAGTCACTTCAAAATCATTTAACTCCAGGTAGTTCTTCAATACCATGCCGAGATTGGAGTCGTCTTCGCATAACAAGATCTTAGGCTTTTTCCTTCCATATATTCGTTTGTATACAAATAAAATTAAATCATTTCCAGTTAAGGGGTAATCAGGGGGTAATTTTTGTTAATATGCCACCTGGCCGGGAGAATGGAAGTCATGATCAAATTGTATCTTTGCGGGTTATAATTCAATCGATGGACGCAATAATTCAACCCGGATAAACAACATACGCTCAAGCAGGCAGGTAAATATTTCAGGAACCGGTCTGCATACGGGCATTATGGTCGATATGACCGCTTCGTCCCGCCAATCCCGGTTATGGATTCCAGTTCCAGCGCATTGATCTGGCGGGCAGACCACTGATCAAGGCAGATTGTGACCTGGTTACAGATACTTCCCAGGGCACTACGCTCGAAGATAACGGGGCCCGAAGTAAGCACAATCGAACATATTTTAGCCGCCCTGGTGGGTATGGGGGTTGACAATTGCTTCGATCGAAGTGAATGGCCCCGAAATTCCCATCATCGACGGCAGTTCTGAGCCTTTTGTGGAGATCATTGACGAAGTGGGGCTGGACGAACAGGATGCCGCCAAAGCCTGGTACAGCATCGACAATAATATTACCCATTTTGATGAAAAGACGCGGTAGAGATGATGGCCATGCCCTCGCTGGAATATAAAGTGACCACGCTGATCGATTTCAATAGTCCGGTGCTGGGCACCCAGCATGCCGGGCTCAAATCGATGATGGATTTTAAATTGGAAATCGCTCCCTGCCGCACTTTTTGTTTTTTACATGAACTGGAAATGCTGCTGGAGAACAACCTCGATCAAAGGCGGAGATATCAATAATGCTATCGTGATTGTCGACAAAAAGTGACTGAGGATGAAATGCGCCGGCTTGCGCTAAGGCTTTCGGTCGCGATAATCATGGAGGTAAAAAGCGGCGGTATACCTCAATCAATCTGGAACTGCGTTTCCCGAATGAGCTCGTGCCGTCATAAACTGCTGGACGTGATCGGTGACCTGGCTTTGATAGGCTATCCATTAAAGGGCACGTGATTGCCAGCCGCCCTGGACATTCAACCAACGCTGGATTTTGCAAGAAAGATCAAACAGTATATCGAAAGAATACAACACCCGAAGAACACACCGGTTTACGATCCCGAATCAGCAACCGATCTATAGTAGTCAGCAGATCGAAAAACCTTCCTCACCGTTATCCTGTTTTTGCTCGTCGATAAAATCATTGAATTAACGGATACGCTATATTGTCGGAATTAAGAAACGTGACATTTAATGAACCTTTTTTGTTGGACATTTCCCCGGAAATCCCATCATGCCGGGTGTATTGCAGGTGGAAGCGCTGGCGCAGACCGGTGGGCATCCTGGCCATCAATGCCATGGCGGGTGGAGGTCAGTACGATACGTATTTTCTTAAAATCGATAATTGTCAAGATTTAAAGCGAAAGAACTGTCCAGCGACACGATGGTGATGAAAATGGAGTTGCTAAACTTCTATCGAAGAGGAATTGTTGAGATGAGAGGAACTGTTTTCGTAGGCAACAAAGTCGTAACGGAAGCCGACCTGATGGCACAGCTGGTAAAGCGAAGTTAAATTAGCGGATTTGTGGCAAATAAGTTTATTTTTGTGGGGCTGGGTTGTACTCAGCATTTTTATGAAGCAACCTGGCGATTATTAAAGACATAGTTACCAGCGGGCAGCAGGCCTCACCATCAACTGATGAAAGAATGATCCATCCCCATACCTATATACATCCAAATGCCCGGGTGAGCAACCAATGTTAAAATAGATCCTTTTTCCGTCCTCCACCAGGATGTGGAAGTTGGTGAAGGAACATGGATTGGTTCCAATGTTACCATTATGGAGGGTGCCTGTATCGGAAAAATTGCAGGATCTTCCCCAGGAGCGGTCATCGCCGCCATTCCGCAGGATCTGAAATTTCAGGGCGAATATTCCAATGTTTTTATTGGTGATAACACTACCATTCGTGAATTTGTTACGGTAAACAGGGGCACGAAGGACAGGGAAAAACTTCCATCGGAAGTAATTGTCTCATCCAGGCTTATTGTCACCTGGCGCATGACTGTATTGTGGGTGATTATTGCGTGATGAGCAACAATACCCAGGTAGCCGGCCATGTCATCATTGAAGACTACGCTATTCTCGGAGGTATGTGTGCCATTCACCAGTTCGTTAAAATCGGAAGGCACAGTTTTCTGCAGGGAGGATCCCTGGTAGGAAAGGATATTCCTCCCTTATATCAAAGCCGGCAGGATGCCACTGAGTTATTGTGGAGTAAATTCTGTGGGACTGAAAAGAAGGGGTTTCAGTATTGACAAGATCAACCACATCCCGGATATCTATCGAATCATTTATAATAAAGGTTTGAATACTCGCCAGGCGCTGGAATTTCTGGAAGAGGATTTTTCGGCTACTGATGAACGTGATGAGATTGTAACTTTATCCGGGAAAGCAGCCGCGGCATCATCAAACGCTTTGGTAAAGGCAATATCGATGAAGATTATCCTGTCTGATGCAGGCAAGCGGTTCAACCGGGAATGGATATTCCGCCACTTCGACTATCATTTCTCCTCTTCGAATATATATGCCATAACAGGACCCAATGGTTCCGGAAAATCCACTTTACTCAATTTATCGCAGGTGCCTTAATGCCTTCAGAAGGCAGGATTGCTTATTATAACGGCAGTGATAAACCCTTGAAACTTATTTTCAATTGCTTTCCATAGCAGCTCCATACCTGGAAACAATTGAAGAAATGACGGCCAACGAATTCTTTCGCTTTCACCAGGCTTTCAAACCACTGATAACCGGTATGACGGTTAAACAAATCCCTGAACCGCGTCGGTCTTCAGGAAGCGGCAGACAAGCAGATCCGTTATTATTCTTCAGGTATGAAACAAAGAGTAAAACTCGGCGCAGGCTTTTTTCTGACACACCTGTTGTACTCGCTGGATGAACCGACAACCAATCTCGATGCACCGGGTATAGCGCGCTGTATCATGAACTGATCCGTGATTATTGCCGGGAAAGACTGGTAATCGTGAGTTCAAATGATCCGTTAGAGTATACGCTTTTGTAAGACGGTGATTGACATGAACAGCCTGAAGAAGCTAGTGCTGGAAGTGTGAAGAGCGTGGAAGGGTGAAAGCCATAACGAGGAAATGACAATATGAAATTATGTGCACGTTAATTTCAAATCCTATAACTTCCACACTTTACACTTCCACACTTCCCACTAGTCTATCTCTGGAAGCAATAAGGTAAATTCAGGTCCGTGTATTTCAGATCAAACCGCTGACTCAGATGGAAATTCGTCAAAGCTCCCTTGAACATATAGATTCCACTGCGCAGATGTATTTTTATGCCATACCAGGTTGTCAAATCCGCCTTCTTCCGATGCTTCCAGCAGCAGGGGTGTAATTACATTACTGATGGCCTGTGACGCCTGTTCTGGCAAACCCGGAGGAATATTGGAACGCAATAATGGATCACGCCATATTTAATAAAAACAGGATGTTCATGCGAAGTGATCTCGGAGGTTTCAAAACATCCGCCGCGGTCGATACTGACGTCGATGATCACACTTCCGGTGCGCATATTGCTCACCATTTCTTCCGTTACCACGATCGGTGTGCGCGCCCGCGACTGGGAGGATAGTGCACCGACGGCCACTCACAGCTTTTTAATTGTTTGAAAGAATCCGTGGTTCTATAACGGAAGTGTATATGCGAAAACCGATATTGTTCTTGAAGCCTTTTCAGGCCGGGAAACACTTGTTGTCAAACACTTTCACCGAAGCACCGAGGGCAAAGGCAGCCCGCGCAGCGTATTCACCTACAATGCCCGCTCCGAGGATGGATAACCTTGGTTGGTGGAATGCCGGAAATTCCCCCAGCAATACACCTTTGCCATGATTGGCGGAACTTAAATACTGCGCCGCTACCAGCATCGCGGCACCCCCGCAATTTCACTCATACCTGTACGATGGGATAACTGCCGCTTTCATCTTTGAGATTCTCAAAGGAAATGCCCGTGATCCGTTTCTCCATCATTTTCTGTAGCAGCTCGGCTTTGAGCGCCGACAAGATGGATGGGCGAAATAATGGTCTGGTTCATCTGCAGCAGAGGAAGATTCTTCCTCCACCACCGGTGCGGATCTTTATCAGAGTTAGGGCATTTATAAACTTCCGCTTTTTCATAAACGATCACGGGCGCCGGCTTCGCTGTAGTCTTTGTCCCCGTAATGGGCGGCTTCACCTGCGTTGTGTTCGATCAAAACGTCATGGCCATTGCTAATCAGTACGCTTACCGCCTCCGGTGTCAGGCCGATCCTGTTTTCCTGGAAAGCGGTTTCCTTGGGACACTCCGATCAGCAGCATACTGGACTTCGGCTTCACATCCAGGGTCTCTTCAAGGGTTTCATAACTGAATGAAGTGCTGATATACGGTTTGCTGTGTTGCGACATACGATTTAAGGACGTTTGACTCCGGCTCGCAGGCAGAGAAGGGGTGTGAAAATTACAATTTTATCCTGAATTCTTTCCAATAACCGAGCGGTACCCGTATTTTCCGCGTATATTGAGTCAATCATTTCGAGGAAAATTCCCAATGTCTCTTTTGGAAATATACCGGGTGCCCGGTCCGGCCATTCCACCAGGCAGATTTCTCCGGAATACAAACAGTCCTCAACACCCGCTCTGTATGGCTTCTTCCTCGTCTTTTAATCGGTACAGGTCCAGGTGATAAATAATACCAGTCGGAGAAACTGTATTCGTTGATTATGGAAAATGTAGGGCTGCCCACCGGTTTCCTTTTACGTTCTTTGCTACGCAAATGCCCGGATAAAACTGGTTTTACCCGCACCCATATTCCCTTGAAAGCATATATTTTTTTATCCGGGAAGGATTCCCAGAAAACCCGGGCCACTTCATCGATTTCGGTCAGGGTAAATAGTCCATTCCATTCAACAAAGATAGCTCCCCGGTCTGTTTTATTAGCTGAAAACGGTCCGGCCGAAATTCGGTAAATTTGCATACGTTTTAAGAAGATGATCAGCATGGAAACAGTTAACTGGAAGGTGGAAGGAATGAGTTGCAGCGCCTGTGCACAAACGATCAATGGGTTTCTCGGAAAAAAGGGATGAAGGATGTGCGGTGTCAGCCTGACCGCGGGGGAAGCACAATTTCTGAATGTTCCCGGTCTGCCGAACATGAATTGAAAAAAGGGATCGAAGGTCTACTGGATATCATGTGGCTGGATGAAACATCCGTTCAAAAAATAACCAACAAATTTGTTCGTTATCCCATCTATTTGCCTTCCGTCTACATCTGCATCCTGCAATTGCATATGGTCAGCCACAGACCGCTTGCTGCATTGGCTTATCAATCCATGGGTCCAGCTGGATTCTATGCCTGCCCGTTTATCAACGGGCATGAATTATTTTGGAAGAAGCGCCTTCAAAGGTATTCCGGCAGGGTGCATTGAATATGAATGTGCTGATAGCCCTGGGAGCAACGGCGGCTTTTCTTACAGTCTCGACGGGAACCCTGCTCGGTCTTGGGGGAATCTTATATTTTTATGAAACCTCGGCGGCTATCATCACGCTGGTTTTCTTCGGAAATTATCTGGAAGAACGGTCTCTTCAAACAACCCAGCAAGTCACTTACCCGGTTGGTCAAAACGCAAAAAGTGACCGCTAACATGATTGCATTTGATGACCAGCACCAGGAAATTATTTTTCCGGTGGACAGCATGCAGCTGACGCAGCGGAGACCTGGTCCTGATCCGCAGCGGGGAGCAGGTTCCCGCAGATGTCAAAACTCTATGGGGAGAAGGGCAGGTGGATGAAGCCATCGTCACCGGTGAAAGTCTGCCGGTAAATAAAAAACCAAAGGATCTGGTCATCGGCGGATCCATATTACATGGATGGCAAGCCTGAAAGCGCAGGTGACTGCCGCTTCGCTAAGGATTCTGTGTTATCTAATATGATCGACCTGGTGAAACGGGCCCAGATGGATAAGCCGAAAATCCAACTCCTGGCTGATCGCATCAGTGCTGTTTTTGTTCCGGTAGTTATCGGTATCGCCGTCATTGCTTTCTGGCTGAATTATTTTATCCGGCATGATCTCAGTTCCTCTGTTATGCGAAGCATCGCAGTGCTCTAGTGATTGCATGTCCTTGCGCAATGGGACTGGCAACACCGGCCGCCATTGCAGTTGGCCTCGGGCGGGCAGCCGAGAAACGGCAGTTCTGTTCAGGAAGGCGCGACAGTCTTGAATTGTTGAAAAAATTGAGCAGGTTGTTTTTGACAAAACCGGAACACTTACTACAGGTGGTCATTCAGTATCCGGGAATTTAAAAATACTCGATCCGGATTTGGACGGAAGAGGAATTCAAAAATTCTTTCTCACTGGAGAAATATTCCAATCACCCGACTAGCCCGGTCGCTGACCCTGTGGCTGGAAGGTGCAGCCGGAAATTACGCTGGAAAAATATGAAGAGATCAGGGGTCAGGGTATCCAGGCGACCAGCTATGCAGGGAGACGCAATACAAGGCTGGATCCGCGGCATTCGTAATGCAAATGTTCACGGAGCAGACATACCAGTCTGGCTGATGAAAAATAATCAGATCTGGTCAGGCTGGGTGGAAATGCAGGATGAAATTGCGACCGGAAGCATCTGAAGTCATGGCATATTTCAAAAAACGAAATATTAAGACCATCCTGCTCAGCGGTGACCGCAAACAAAAATGCATTGAGTATTGCTGGAGACACTGGGCATGGATGAAGTGATTGCTAGAACAAAAGCCCGCAACAAAAATTACAGCAGCATAGAAAGGCTTTCATGCTTTATCTCCGACTGCCATGGTGGGAGACGGTATCAACGATGCCCCGGCGCTCGCCAAAGCCAGTGTGGGAATTTCACATGAGCGACGCTTCACAGATTGCCATGCAAACGGCTGATGTGGTTTTGATGAGCAGCGGATTGAAGAAATTGCCATTGGCCATGCAACTCGGGGCAGTCACAGTTTTCTGACTATCCGCCAGAATCTGTTCTGGGCCTTTTTCTATAATGTGCTGGCCATTCCTGTTGCGGCGTATTGGATTGCTGACACCGGCTGTGGCCGCAGCGGCCATGGCTTTCAGCGATGTGGTCCTGCTCTCTCAATTCTTCCACGCTTATTTGTTAAAAAGCTACTGTAAATTGAGGTAGATTCGGGAACATGAACAGATCGGCTATCTGAGGTTTTAAAACAATATTGGAACTATGATTCGTTCCGGCCGCAACAGGAAGAGATCATGCAATCCGTATTCGACAGGGCATGATACACTTGCCCTGCTTCCTGACCGGCGGTGGTAAATCGATTTGCTTTCAGGTACCCACATTGGTAAAAGAAGGACTCTGCCTGGTGATCAGTCCACTGATCGCCCTGATGAAAGACCAGGTACAGAACCTGCGCAAAAAAGGTATCACTGCATTTGCCATTTATTCCGGTATGAGCCGTAAAGGATGTGATCTGCCACTTTTAAACTGGCGGCTACAGGTAATTGCCGTTTTTTATATGTATCCTCCGGAACGGCTCGAAACAGATCTTGTTCAAAGAATTTTTGCCTGCCCTGCACCCAAGCTCTGATCGCGGTGGATGAAGCGCATTGTATTTCACAATGGGGGTATGATTTCAGGCCGCCCTATCTGCGAATTGCCGATATCCGAGACGAACTGCCAGGTATACCGGTGTTGGCGCTGACAGCATCTGGCAACGCCAGCCATCCGGGAGGATATCTGCCTGAAATTGAAAATGAACAGCTCCCCGGATTTTTACGCAGTCCTTTTTACGACCCAATCTTTCTTTCAGTGCACATCAGACAAATTCTGTTATTAATAAAGATGCTGGATATCCTGCGCCGGCTCGAAGGCTGTTCAATTATTTATTGTCGTAACCGGCGACGGACAAAGGAGATCAGTGACCTGCTCAATATGCATGGGATGTCTGCTGACTATTACCATGCAGGATTTGCCACAGGAAGACCGCAATGCAAAAACAGGAAAGCTGGATGAAAAACGCAGTTCGCGTAATCGTTTGTACAAATGCGTTCGGGATGGGAATTGATAAACCCGATGTGCGCCTGGTGATCCATGCCGAAGTGCCCGATAACCTGGAGAATTATTACCAGGAGGCCGGACGTGTGGGTCGCGACGGGAAAAATCCTATACGCTGTTTTATTATACAATGAAGAGATGCTGGAAGAACTGTGCAATCTCCATAAACATGCAGTATTCCGCCGCTGGATTATATCCGAGAAATTTACCAGGGACTGGCAAATTATCTGCAGGTGCCTCTGGGAACCGAACAGGTCAGTTATCCCTTTGACCTGAATGATTTTCTGAAAAATTCTCCTTCCAGGTCCAAACCCCGCGCAGGCGGCGCTGCAGGTTTTGCAGCAGGAAGGGTTTATTACATTGAATGATCCTGGTATTTACACCGGCCACACCTTTATTTTACTGCAGACAGGGACGTGCTCAATCAATTCGAAACAGAGAATCCTGTTACTGGAACCCTTGATCAAAGGTCTTATTGAGAACCTATGCGGGCATCTTATGATCAGCCGGTGGCGATTCATGAGAAAATGCTGGCATCGCTGCTGAACTGGCCTCTGGAGCATGTGTGATGAAAGGGTTATATCAGCTGCACAAATTTCAGATCGTTGAGTACGATCCGCAGAAAGAAACACCGCAGGTCTATTATAACCAGCCCCGCAGGAAATCCAGCTGATATCCGGATTGACGAAAAAGCTATACGCTTTTCAGAAAAGAGCAATTCATAAAAAGGATACAGGGAATGTTGGGATTATGTGTCAGACGAATAAACTGCCGCAGTTCAGCCATTGCAGGATATTTTGGAGAAAAGGCGGCGAACGACTGCGTGGTATCTGTGATAACTGTGTAAAGAAAGAAAAAGAGAAACTGAGCTCCAGCGGAATTTGAGGCGATCTATCAGAAACTCCGTGGAAGGAAGCGCAGATCGCGAGCCACTCTACCGCACGAGCATTATTCGACCGGTTTGCCGATATTCATTCAGATCATTTGCGTAAAGTGATTGATTTCATGCAGGCGGAAAATAAGATTGCTGATTGTTGATGAAGGAGGGAATTGTGCATATTTCTAGCCTGGATAGTATGAAGCGTGTGAGTGTGGAAGTGTGAATGTGTAACCTTAACTTATAAATGAAAGCGGATCAACTGTAATCTCATAAACTTATATTCACCAAAATCAAACTACTTGTATAGCAAATTAATCCAGCTCTCAGTTTTAATTTTCATTTTCTTTTTCATCGAAACCGCTCAGGCGCAAAACTGGCAATTCGGGATTAAAGGCGGATTGAGTTTACCCAACCTGACATTCATGCTGGCGAGTCATCGGAAGTAAGCAAGGGGTATAAAACCATTTCAGGACCTGACCTCGCATCGGTTGTTGATTGTAAACTATCGGAACAATTTTCCATTGAATCCGGAACCTGAATTGGTCATACGCAGGGCGGACAGAAATCCGGTCTGCAAACCATTCCTGCATCATCTCGACCTTGCACCATGATTTCCGCCGAGAACAGAATATCTTAGTATGCCAACTTTACGAGTACGTGTACGACTGCAATACCTGATGCTGCCGGTATTATTAAAATACACCATGGACCTGGGGCAACTCGGGCAGCTGGAAATTATATGTGGATGGCGGTATTTTCGGAGCACTTGCTGACAAAAGCCGAAGCATCTGCAGCGGGGTCCAGTAAGGTTTATCTTGATAAAGAGGAAACTGCAGCCGGTGGGTTACTGTGACGGTACAATTCGACAGTACAGGTAACATAAAAAACCAGTTGCATAAGGGAAATTTCGGCGTTGCCGGAAACCTGGGACTGCTTTATCAAATGGAATTCCACGGCCTGTTTTTGTTGAAGGAGGCGGCAATTACGGGTTCATCGATTTGCAAAAAGACAGCCGGAACGGGGTAATCATACCGGTTCAGTGGTTTTCAGGATCGGATTATTATTAAAATTATAATCCGCCTTCCAGTTACTTTGCTCTTTAAGCTTAGCTTTCAGTATTATCAGTTTATCCCCGCCAGCTCCAGACTCTTCTTTTCAGCTTCCGGATTTCCACGATCTCTCGATAATCGGATCAGGCGTTAAGATCAGAGAGGTTTTATTTTCACGCCACCAGCCGTTGTTGCAGTTCTTTAAATGCAAAGTACGCCGATCAGGTATTTGCGGTCGCTTTCGGCGTGCCATTCTTCGATCCATCTCGAATTTATCCTTAGGAATAAAATCCCAGTCATCGAAACTGATATAGGCTTTCACATAAAATTCATCCGTCAGATCCAGCGGTGCGTGGTGATAGAGTTTTTTGTATTCGCTACCTGTACTGATAGCGGAGGGCGGATAAATCACTGAGTACTGCGGAAGCAGTGGGAAAACTGCCGGCCCCTTACCATAGAAAAACTGTTTGTCGGCGAATCCGCTTTCGATGACCACTCCATTGTATTCATTCTTCACAAAACTCAGGTGATCGTCTGATTTTACAAACTGCGGAAGAACAAAAGCCGCCACTTTACCGTTCAGTAATTTTTTCGCCTGTCCGACCAGTTTGATCTCATAATGTTTTTCAGCAGCCACGGTTGCATCTCCTGCCTGAATATGCTGGATCCCGTTGAATACGATATTTCTCGGATCTGCAACGATCCCATAAGCATGCGCCAGTAAAAGCGCCCATTTATTTACCGCGTCGACGCCTTCGATGTCAGGGGAAGGATCGCTCTCGGCAAATCCAAGTTGTTGCGCCAGCAATAAAGCCTGTTTGAAGTCGAGTTTTTCTTCAAACATTTTGGTAAGGATAAAATTCGTGGACCCGTTCACGATCGCCCGCAGGGAATGCAGAAGGTCGTTGTCGTAATATTCTTCCAGGTTCCGGATCACGGGAATGGATGCGCAGGCGGCCGCTTCATATAAGAGGGAATGACCAGTTTCTTTCTGAAGGTCCAGCAGGGCAGCCAGGTGTTCAGCCAGCATTTTTTTACTGGCGCTTACCACATCCTTTCCGTTTTTCAAAGCAGTGGTAACGATCTGGAATGCGGGTTCGGTTTCATTGATCACTTCCACGATCACGTTGATCTCAGGATCATTCAACAATTCATCCCGGTCTGTCGTAAAAGTTCTCTCCGGGGCATTTCTTTTTTCCCCGGATGTTTGATACAAACCTTTTTAATATTCGCTTTGAAGGAAGGTGTTTGCATTAAAATACGATAGAGGCCTTCGCCTACCACGCCAAATCCGAAAAGTCCGATTGGTCAGTTGTTTATGTGCGTCCATATGTTGAATCAACAATTTTCCAAATGTTTTGAATGTTTGTTTGTCCTAACAACTATACGGTCAAATGTGTTGCGAAGATCCGTGATTAAATCTTCTGCTTCTTCCAGACCCACCGAAAGGCGGATCAGGCTGTCACGTTACCCCGGCAGCCCGTCTTATATCCGGCGGAATGGTTTTATGGGTCATTTCAGCTGAATGGCTGATCAGGCTCTTGATGCCGCCCAGGCTCTCAGCGAGTTTGAATAATTCTGTAGAACTTACAAATCAGCGGGCTGCCGTCAGGCTGTCTTCTTTCAGACGTAAAAGATACGATACCTCCAAATCCCCGGGATTGTTTTTAGCAACTGCGTGATTCGGATGGTCGGCGTAGACCCGGATAGAATACCCTGTCCACCGCCGGATGATCCTGTAAAACTCTGCAATCTGCAATGCGCTGCTGCAATGCTGGCGCATACGAAGGGAAAGGGTTTCCATGCCCCGGATCACGAGCCAGGAATCGAAAGGCCCGAGTATGGCACCCGCAGCATTCTGGTAAAATCTGATTTGTTCACCCAGTTCCTCAGTAGCTGTTACGACCAGTCCCGCGATCAGGTCACTGTGTCCGCCCAGGTATTTGGTTGCGGAATGCACCACGATATCGGCGCCCAGCAGGATCGGTTTTGCAGAGCCGGGCGAAGCGAAGGTATTATCCACGCAGAGCAGGCAGCCACCCGCCCTGGCGACAGAGGCAATGGCGGCGATATCAGCTATTTTCAAGTGTGGGATTACTGGGCGTTTCGAGCCAGATCAGTTTCGTGTTTTCATTTAAAGCCTGGAATATATTTTCCGGATCTGCCGCATCAACATAGGTGACATTGATCCCGAACTTTTTGTAGACCTGTTCAAAAAGCCGGAACGCACCTCCGTAACATATCATCCACCGCGATGATCTCATCGCCGGATTTTCAGCAATTTGAGAACGGCATCAATGGCTGCGAGCCCGCTGGCGAATAGCAAGTCCACGGGATCCTTTTCCAGTCCTGCAATCAGATTTTCCAGCACGGCGCGGGTGGGATTATTGCTTCTGCGCATAGTCATATCCTTTATGAACGCCGGGAGCTTCCTGCACAAAAGTGGAAGTCTGGTAAATGGGTACCGAAACCGCCCCGGTAAGCGGGTCAACCGGAATACTGTGAATGAACGCTGTTGTTTCCCTGCATAAAATAATCCTCCATACCCTTTCGGGCTTTTCGGGTGAATAAAATATGCTCACAAGAAATGACAGGAAGATTTTTTGAGTTAAAGCTATCGGGCTTTAAATAAAAAAGCTCTTCCGGAGGTCAGAAGAGCTTTTAATATGATGAGTATTAGTAAGCTGTTATCTGATTTATCTGTCCCGCCTGCGGCGGGATGGAATTTGGCACCTTGCTCCCGTGTGAACGGGGCAGGTTGTCAAGGCTTCGCAGGGCCATTACCCTCAGCCTTTCTTGATAAGCAAGTAAAAGAACAGCCCCAAAGATAAAACCGGATGTTTATATTCAGAAATTATTTTTCCGGAAGCAGGGGAACAAGCAGCCCCATATATTGTTATTATCTTTAGCGATTCCATTTAATTATGATTGAACAGAATAGTCCGTCTTCTGCGGCCGGGGAAGAAATGATTGAAGTTTTCGGGGCCCGGGTGCACAATCTCAAGAATATCGATATTTCCATACCCAAAAACCAACTGGTGGTAATCACCGGCATCAGTGGCAGCGGTAAGTCATCCCTGGCATTTGATACCATCTATGCGGAAGGCCAGCGCCGTTATATGGAAAGTTTCGGCGCATATGCCCGCCAGTTTATCGGCGATATGGAACGGCCTGATGTGGACAAGATCACCGGCCTGAGCCCGGTTATTTCCATCGAACAGAAAACCACGAACCGTAATCCGCGCAGCACGGTGGGAACCGTTACGGAAGTGTATGATTTTCTCCGTCTGCTCTATGCCCGTATCGGACAGGCTTATTCTTATAATACCGGCCGGCGAATGGTGAAATTCAGTGAGGAAGAGATTGTGGCTAATATTTTCAGAAATTCAGCGGCAAAAAATTTCTGTTCTTTGCTCCGCTGGTGCGCGGAAGAAAAGGACATTACCGTGAACTGTTTGAAGATATCCGCAAGAAAGGATTTGTAAAAGTACGTGTGGATGGTGAGGTCAAGGACCTGGTTCCCAAGATGCAGGTTGACCGTTACAAAATCCATGATATCGAAGTGGTGATTGACCGGCTCGCCGTAACAGCTGACATGAAAACACGTGTGAGCCAGAGTGTTCAGACCGCCCTGCAAATGGGCAAGGGACTGATGTTTTACTGATCAATGACGACAATAAAATAGTTCAGTACAGTAAACAACTGATGTGCGATGAAACCGGCATCAGTTATGAAGAACCTTCTCCCAACAGTTTTTCTTTTAACTCTCCCTATGGGGCCTGTCCCGGTTTGTAAGGGACTGGGAGCGGTATATCGCATCAGCATGGATGCCATTATTCCGGATGCATCGAAATCAGTAAATGAAGGAGGCATCGAACCACTGGGCGGCGAACGCGAAGCCTATGTATTTAACCAGGTACAAAAACTTGCGAGAAAAATAAATTCAGTCTCGATACACCGATTGAAGAAATGCCCGCAAAAGCCCTGAATATGATCCTGTACGGCACTTCGGACAGGCGCTTCAGAATCCATGCTTGATTTTGATGAAAATGAAACGGAGCAATACCGAATAGCTGAATATGAAGGATTGATCCCGATGTTGAAAAGATGGTTTGGTGCGATCCAGTACAGATTCGCTGAGGACTATGGGTGGAAAAATATATGGAACTCAAAACCTGCGATGCATGCGGAGGCGCCAGGCTTAGAAAGGAAAGTCTCTGGTTCCGGGTCGATTCAAAAATATTTCTGAACTCAGTAATCTGAATCTTGGATAAACTGGCTGTTTGGTTTGCGGATATTGAAAGAAGACTGGACAATAAACAAAATACGATTGCCAAGGATGTGCTGAAAGAAATCCGGGAACGTTTGCAATTCCTGCTGGATGTCGGACTTACTTATCTTACGCTGAACCGCCCTACAAGAACATCTGAGCGGAGGCGAATCGCAGCGTATCCGCCTGGCCACGCAGATCGGATCGCAGTTGCAGGGTATCACTTATATTCTGGATGAACCCAGTATTGGTTTGCATCAGCGCGACAATCAGCGGCTGATCCTGGCCCTGCAGAATTTACGGGATATTGGCAACAGCATTCTGGTCGTCGAGCATGATAAGGATATTATGATGGCAGCTGATTACCTGGTGGACATTGGGCCGAAAGCCGGATTTCACGGTGGGCGGATCGTAGCCGCAGGGCAAGCCGGCAAATATGCTGAAGCTGAATACACTTACGGCGGATTACCTGAACGGCCACCGCAAAATTGCACTCCCTGAAGAAAGAAGAAAAGGAAACGGAAAATCGCTTGGAGATCAAGGGAGCGAAAGGGAATAATTTAAAAATGTGGATGTTGATTTTCCGCTTGGGAAAATTCATTGTCGTTACCGGTGTCAGCGGCAGTGGTAAATCCACCCTGATCAATGAAACACTTGTATCCGATATTGAGCCATCATGCATATGGATCAAAGGGCAGTCCCGCTTGAATTTAAAAATATCAAGGGGCTGGAAAACATTGACAAAGTGATTGAAATTGATCAGTCGCCCATCGGCCGCACACCCCGGAGTAATCCGGCTACCTATTGCGGGTTCTTTACCGATATCCGCACGCTTGTTCGCATCCATACCCGAAGCCAAGATCCGGGGATATACTGCGGGACGGTTTTCATTCAATGTAAAAAGCGGGCGTTGCGAAGTTTGCGAAGGCGGCGGCATGCGGGTGATTGAAATGAATTTTCTGCCGGATGTGTATGTTCATTGCGAAAAATGCAATGGCAAAAGATATAACCGCGAAACACTGGAGATCCGTTACAAGGGAAATCAATCAGTGACGTATTGGATATGACGGTAGATGAAGCGCTGTGAATTCTTCATAAACGTTGCATTATCTATACCGGAAAATAAAAGTGCTGCAGGAAGTGGGGCTGGGATATATCACACTGGGCCAGTCGGCCGTAACCCTGAGTGGCGGTGAAGCGCAAAGGGTAAAACTGGGCACGGAATTAGTCAAAAGTGAAACAGGCAAAACATTTTATATACTGGATGAACCGACAACGGGTTTGCATTTTCAGGACATCAGTCATTTGCTGGATGTGCTGAATAAACTGGTAGACCGGGGCAATACGGTGCTGGTGATTGAACATAATATGGATGTGATCAAAGTGGCGGATCATCTGATTGACCTGGGTCCCGAAGGTGGGGACGGAGGCGGGGAAATACTTTTTGAAGGTCCGCCGGAGAAGATGCTGGGTGTGAAGAGAAGTTTTACTGCAAAGTTTCTGAAGGAAGAACTGAAGTATGATAGTGGTAAATGTGGTGTAGTAGGTGTAGAAAACTAAAACGTAATCCGGTCGGCCGTCAACTCTCTCCACACAACACAACAGCCGGCAATTACTCATCGCCGGCTGCTGAGGATATTGGGGATAACCAAAATATATTAATTCCAATAAGGGAAGCGGGAGTTAGTTAATAAAACCGTTTGGGTACAAATAATAGGGAACGGATCAGGTTTTACTTAACCTTCGGATAAAAGGATCTTTACCAATTCTCCCGCTGCTTATTGGGTTGCGTTAAGGGTTATTTAACTTTCAATTGACCGGTTTTCAACTCTTTGTATCATCGGCCAGCACTTCATACAGGTAGGTACCTGCCCAGCAATTTCCGGCAGGATACTGGTTTCACGGTTTTGGATGGCAGTCTGCGTAATCAGTCTGCCTTCCAGGTCAAAAACAAATAAGGTATATCGTTGATCCTCTACACCATCCACTGTAAACAATAAGCGTTTTGTAATCTGAAGCAGTAAAAGCTTCACTCTATGCTTTCTGTATTGTTCAGATTTTTCGTAATCATCACAGCTGTTGGAACGGGAATGCAATTCTCCTGCATAGGAGACAGGAGGAGTGGTCATCATAAAGGCAAGGAGGCAGCAGGAGCTTCCTGGTTTTACGCTGAAATTCTCTCGCGTGATAGTTTTCATCATAGGGTAAAAAAGGGTACGGATCAACAAAAATATTTAGAACCTTAATAAGGGACATCTGGTTGAATTGTCATAGGTGTGATCACTTCCCAAACGGATTCCCACTTTCAGGCCGAGGGTAAAATAAGCGTCCAGTCTGCTTGTGGATCACCTCGTTTATCACCCGGGTTATAGTTGCTTCCGTGAACGCCCAGCAGGGGGCTCTTGTTCGACATCGCCATAGCAGATTTGTGATGTTCCGTTCGGCGAGGTTACCTGCAATACAGCCAGGATCAACAAAGCCGTACTCACGTCGTCAATATAATCCGTAAATGTTTTTCTGTACAAAGCAATTCAAGACCAACGTTTAAGCTTGTCACTGACATAATATTTCAAACCAACACCCATCGGGATATTTAGCTGGAGTAAGCGGATAGTTATTCTTGCCAGTCACAAATCCCTCTCCTTCTGTATGTAATGGCTGCAGGTAAACCCAGGTATGTCTGGGAGGTGTTCTGGATCCACATAGGTTCCATGGGATTAAAATGAAACACGCCGATACCAATAACACCGTAAGGCCTTAGCCGGCCTCTTTGATCCTATTGGCTGATCCTCAAACAAAACGGTTGGATGATACTTCAAAGAGTAGGTTGGCTTCAGTAATGGAGGATTTGAAATTCAGATTTCGCTGGAGCGCCATACTTCCAGATACCACCCTTTGTCTACAACGTAATTGTCATCATCCTTCAATGCTTCCGAAGTTTGCAGAGAGACGTATACCTAAAAGCTCAGAGGGATGTGCAGCAGCATAAATACCATAACAAGAGTTTGGTGGCATTCATGTTATAGTCTTTCAGAAACCAGGTACCTATTCCATAATGTCCGCCCAGGTCTCCAAGAAATACCATAGGACCTACAGTAAATCCTGCTTCGAAGTAATTGCCAGCAGAAAGCTGACTATAGGAAGGGTTATAAAAATGCCAGCGCAATCACCAGCGAACACAAACACTTCCGTAGGGAGTGTAAACCTGTTTTCATTGAATATCGATTTAGTTTTCGACGGTTTGGATTTTGGTTCTTCATAAATAGAAACCAGTTACCATAACAAGAACGGGAATTATTCTTTATATGGTGTAATCAGGATAAACCTTATATTATTTGGGACAAATTCCAATAACTGGAAAACCAGTTTCATTTTTGGTTTTCTCAACATGAGTGATGTGCGGGAATATTATCTTCGAGAGTAGATTTCGCTGTCCTTGAACGAATCCGAAAGATTTCATAAAAATTTTGCAGATAGAGTTGAGCACCAATGCGTATAGTATCTGTTTGAATAGATTTCGGATCTGATCGATACTTTCATGTCATGCAGTTTTCCCCATGCCCGTTTTACGCAGTGAGAGGGAACTTACGACTACGGCCGATAGAAGATTCACTATAGGAAATTCCGGGGCGAAGCAGGCGTGCATATGCCAGCAGTTTTCTTCCTTCATGCCCATCAGGTGCAAGGCGTATAAGTCCTTGTTGTCGAGATCCTGGTAAGGACAGTTTTGCTCGTGTACGATGATAAACTCCTCAGTTGCGGAGTTGCAGGTATGAGTTATAAGCAGTTCTTTCTTGGCGTAAGGTCAGTGTCGAATTGTTTTCAGAGACCAGCAAGTAGTGCGATGCGTGATATATGAAATAGTGAGCTTCTTCCCAAATATCATTCCGCATTAATGACCATACCGAGCACACTTACCAGTGATACAATGTCAGTAGTCCATACTTTTTCTCCCATAGGTCTTCGTAAATGTTTCCTGATTTCTTCTTCCCGCGCATTTTTCCCGGATCATAAAACAGCATTTCCGTTGATTTCGATCGGGCAGATATTCCTGGGGGAAAAGTTTTTTCATACTCATGAGCTGTACTCATACCCTTTGGGTAGTCCATATTTTTCATCAGTCGGTGGGTGCATTTCTGAATATGGAGGGGCACGGCATAGGTCGCCGGTTTGTTTCACTGATCGAGTGCTTCACCGATGGCTAGTGTAGGATGCGTTGCTTTTTGGCGGAGCTGGCCAGGTAAATGGCGCATGGGAAAGAATGACTGATGCGGGATTCAGGATAACCGATTTTGCTTACGGCATCAAAAGTTGCATTGCGCGAGCAGCAGTGGCATTTGGGATTCGCATTGGTCCGATATCTTCACTGGCCAGGATCAGCATCCGGCGGGCAATGAATTGTACCGTCTTCGCCCCACTTCTAATCATGCGGGCCAGCCAGTATACCAGCTGCATTCGGATCACTGCCCGCATTGGATTTGATAAAAGCGGAAATAATATCATTAGTGCTGTTCACCTTTCTTGTCATATCAGCAGTGCGATCCGTTGCTGCGGCTGTTTCCATCACCAGATTCATCCGTTAACTACCAACGGGATCCGTACCGGCGTCAGCAACCAGTTCCAGAAGGTTCAAGCAGTTTTCGCGCATCCCCTCCGGATATATTGATCAAGCGCCTCTGTTTCCTTTAAGCTCGATATTACCTTTTTTCAGGATCGGCTTCTTTTCAGTGCGGTCTGCATCAGTTCATCGAGCTCCTCCTTGCCCAGCGGTTTCAGTACATAAACCTGGCAGCGGCTCAGATAGAGCGCTATTCACTTCAAAAAGAGGATTTTCGGTAGCGCACCGATCAGGGTCACGATGCCTTTTCCACAGCACCCAGTAAAGCATCCTGCTGGCCCTTATTGAAAACGGTGTATTTCATCGATAAAAAGGATCACTTTTTCCTGTTTCACGGGCTTCTTCAATCACCTCCCCTGCACTTCCTTTACTCCGGAAGAAATGGCGCTCGAGTGTATAAAAGGGTGATTGAAGGGTATGGGCAATGATATTGGCAATGGTGGTTCTTACCAGTTCCCGGTGGTCCCCAGAGGATCATGGATGGCAGATTTTGCTCCTGTTCAAGGGCTGTTCTGCAGGATGCTCCCCTTGCCCGGTCAGGTGCTCTTGACCCACTAGCTGGTCAAGTGATTCAGGATCGAAGACGTTCCCGCCAGTGGGGCGCCGAGGAATGGATGACATTAGAAAAAGTTTACCTTTATACCACAACAAGTTAGCCTTTTAAGGTTTTATATAAGTGGAGACACCTTACCATGAAAACCCAATATTGCATTTAAAGGGTATTTTTAGCGGCTCTGACTTTCTGATCGCCGGACCGGAGCATCTCAGTGCACAGCAGCTTACTGCCGTTCAGAATTATGGAGTTAACCGCCCGGGTGTAGTCAATGGTCCGGACTGTCTTTTCGGCCAGATGTTTATGTAAATAAGATGCAGCTGGATTCCCGCCATTTTGACCAGCTGGTGGATTCCATCCAGAAAGCCGACAGTAGCGGTGATCATTTATACGGCCGAACAGAAGCTGGATATTGTGCTGCAGGAAATCAACAATCACCCTAATCGGTTTTTCAAAGCTTCACTGGATTATATTAAAGAGCCGGAAGAAATCACTCCAGCGGTACCGGTTTTCGTGGTAACGAGGGACGGGATATGTGGCTACCGAATTGTCATCTGATCGACCGGGACAATGCATTTATCCGCCGCCAGTTTTTTCTTTCCGCCTTCCAGCAAATCACGGAAGCCAATATCTCGGCACTGCGAAAATGCCTGGGCAACCCAGTTCTCTGAGCAGCAGAAGTCAATACTATGTACAATACTTACCACGCTTCCGTTTATGCGCGTTTATTTTCCATATGCCCTCTATGACCTACGAAAGAAAATTTTTATTGAATCACAGTGTTGATACTGCGACAACGGTGTAATCACAGGTTCTATAAAAAAATCCGCCCATGTAATCATCAAGGAGCCAGCCTACATGCCGGGTAGAGGATATCGCCATCCTCAAAATGGATGGGAGACAGTGCCCTGCCCACTTTGGAAAAATTGCCGCGAGGACAATTGCCAAGGTGGGCGAACAGTTATTTGTGTATGGCTTTCCCGAGTCCGGTAACCAATAATAATTATGGTTAGCTACGGAATCCGCTATCGAACCAACCCTTGACGACCGGCATTGTGAGTGCGCTGAAAAATCAGTTGCCGGCTGGCCTCTGATCCAGATGGATGCCAATATCAATCAGAGGCGGCAGCGGAGGACCGTGTTTGTAATGAGAAGGGAGAAGTAGTTGGACTCACAACTTTCGGCAGCATTGAAAACAGCGGTGGACTGGCGGCGGGATTGAATTTTGCGATACCTGTTTCCATCACTGCAGGAATATCCGGACAGTGCAGGGCGTAATCTGGCTCACCGAGTGAACACGTTCGAGCTTTTCGGAGAGTGCAGTCGTTTTTATGACCGTGAATTATATAAGCGATGCTTTGAAGAAATTCCAGCAGGTAAATGAACTGAACAAACATTTCCCGGGGCTTGCTTTTATATCAAAGGACACACAGAACGACAAGCAGCAAAACGAAGAAAAAAGTCATCCATGAGTCCGGCACTGGACCTGCTCGATATTCGGCATCTTTCCCTGTCTTCGGCGCCATTGTGCTTTTTCGATATACCGGGAGGAGAAAGCCTAAAGCCTAGATAGCTCAAAGCCGAAATCGATATGTGCAAATCGTACGAACGATGCAAATGTGCAAGCGTTGTGATTTTGCAGGAAGTGAGAACTCCATCCTCCACAGTATCTGGAGGTAATTGCTATATTAGATCTAGCCTTTCGCCGCCTTCGCGAATGCTTCGGCGCCATGAAGGGCAAATTACACTATTGCTTTAAAGGGCGTTACGCGTTGCGCTTCTATGCTTTAGGCTTAAGCGGCTTAAGCTTAAAAGAGCTAAATTCCGTGCCTTATTAGACCATGAAAGGTCCTGTTGCTCCTTATATAGATCATACCCTGCTGAAAAACCTGTATGCACGTACGGCGGACGTTGACAAACTGTGCCATGGCGCGGGGCCGAAAAATAATGGATTTGCGGCCGTTTGTGATTCCCCCCTTCGTGGTGAAACAAACAGCTCCGGGCCTTAAACGGACACGCGCCCGGCAAAAACCGCCGCTACGGTGATCTGTGGTTCTCCTGGCGGGCTATTCTTCTCCATGAGTTCGCTAAATCGTCGGGAAACCGGGGATGCCATTCGCGGACGGGGCGGACGAACTCGACGCCGTCATTAATTTAATTGCCCTCAAGAAACGGTGACTCGGTCTTATCTTTGAAAAGGAATGCAGGGACACCAGGTTGCACTTCATCCACGGGGAAGGGAAAGATCATAAAAGTCATTGTTGAAAGCGGCGTCCTGACCGGGAGATGATGCGCCGGTCCGCTGCCGCACATTATACGGCGGAATGGGCATTTGATTATATGGCGCAGTCAACGGGCTATGCTGAAAAGGGCGCATCCGTTTCCGCATGCGCAAATGATGAGAAATCGAGCTGCCTCATGGACGTTGCAGCCGTCGGTATGCTTCCGGGCGGCATACGGCATTATCCTTTTGCCAAGGAACTGATCGCCGCCGGGGCAAGACCGGCTGGGCTGCAGTGCAAGCCTGCAGATCCTGGAGAAGAAGAAAACAGCTCGCTCCTCCCTAAAGACGAAGACATGCGTATGGTAGCTGATACTGGTGGCGCAAAGGCGTGTATGACGCGAGCATGGCCTATGCGCAGGACTCGCTGAAATAACCGGGATCCCCGGACTGATTCCCTCATAAAAAGCAGGGATCCAGATCAACGAGGTAACCGCAAGTGGACAGCCGCAGGAACGTTCCGGCGGTTACCGGATCCAGGTCGCCAAGTCGGACCGACCGGAATCAGGTTTTTGCCATTAAGACCAAAATCTACCAGGCCTATCCCGAATTGAAACCTTACCTTGCTTACCAGCCGCCGAATTATAAATTGAAATGTGAGCAATTTCAAAACCCCGGAAGAAGCAGAACCCTATATGCAAAAGCTTACCCAGGATTTTCCATCAGGCGTTTATCTGGTTCAAGTGCGATATCACAGAAGCAAAGCTCGAGCTAATATTTTGAATATGCTGAAAGAAAAGATCACCGCCAACTCGCAAAGCAGTACGCCCTCACGGAAACCATTGAAATCCGCCGGCACCTCCATGCCCATCCCGAACTCAGTTATAAGGAATCTCCCCAGACCTCGGCCTTTGTGCAGGAGAAAGTCAGCATGGGTCATGGGTATTCCTTTGAAATCAAAGCGACAACCGGCGTAGTCGGTATCATAATGAGGAAAAGAACCCGGAGAAAAGCAGCAGATTACCTTCGGCGAGATATGGACGCGCTTCCCATTAAAGAAAGAAAATGCAGGTTCCTTATAAATCACAGAACGAAGGGGTCATGCATGCCTGCGGCCATGACGCACATACCAGCATCTTATTAGGGTGCTTCGAAAATTTTACAGGAACTGAAATCGGAATGGGAGGGAACCAGTCAAAGTCTCATTTTTCAACCTGAGAAGAAAAACATCAGGAAAGAGTCCCTGCTCATAAAGAGAGTGTGCTGCATAATCCGCAGCCTCAGGCAATTTTCGATTGCACGTGCACCCTGGGTCTGAGACTGGCAAATTCAGTTTTCGAGCGGCCCTTCCATGGCCAGCGCAGATGAAATTTATATTACTGTCGCAGGTAAGGGCGGCCATGCAGCGAACCCTCACTCTGACAATAGATACCATACTGGTTGCATCCCATATCGTTGCCCTGCAACAGGTGATCAGCAGAAATAAAATCCATTTTACACCTTCTGTTCTAACCATCAGTTCTATTCCAGGGTGGATATACAACGAACGTGATTCCTTCAGAAGTAAAACTGATGCGGCACATTTCGTGCGATGGATGAAACCTGGCGCTTCCAGGCTCATAAACTGATTCACCAGATCTAGCAAAGGCGGATGCCCAGGCTATGGGAGCTGAAATTGACGTGATCGTGGATGTGGGATATCCGGTGGTGAATAACGATGAAAAACTATACCCCGTCGCCAGGAAAGAAGGCGGAGGAATTTGTCGGAAGGAAAATGTGCAGGAAACAGAACAGTACGCATGGGCTCTGAAGATTTCGGATACTATACCCAGGAAATTCCGGGTTGCTTTTTACCGGCTCGGCGTGATGAATGCGGCTAAGGGAATTATTTCCAGGTGTTCATACACCTCACTTTTAACATTGATGAATCTGCCATAGAAAAAGGAATGGGCATGATGGGCCTGGCTTGGCGCCAGTATTACATGATCATCATAACCTGCCCCAATAATCGTTATGCAAAAAAGCAACTTAGAAGGGAAGAAGGCACTGGAATATCATTCAAAAGGCAAACCGGAAAGATTGAAGTGGTTCCCACCAAGGAAGCAAAAACCCAACGGAGATCTTTCCCTGGCTTATTCACCCGGTGTGGCAGAACCATGCAAGAGAGATTGCCATAAATAAAGACGATGTTTATAAATATACTGCCAAAGGCAACCTGGTGGCAGTGATCACAAATGGCACTGCGGTGCTGGGACTCGGTAATATTGGTCCCGAAGCTTCGAAACCGGTGATGGAAGGCAAAGGTGTGTTGTTCAAAGTGTTTGCGGATATCGATGTATTTGATATCGAAATCAACGAAACCGATCCCGGATAAATTTGTGCAGATCGTCAAAGCGCTCGAGCCTACTTTCGGTGGCATCAACCTGGAAGATATCAAGGCGCCGGAATGTTTTTATATTGAAAGACAATTGCGGGCCTCACTGAAAATTCCGGTGATGCACGATGATCAGCATGGAACGGCTATCATCAGCAGCGCGGCACTTATCAACGCGCTGGAACTTACAAAAAGAAGAAAAAATTGACAAAGTGAGATTTCGTTATCAATGGTGTCGGTGCGGCTGCCATGGCCTGTAGCAAACTCTATATGTGGCACTGAGCGCTAAACCTGAGAATTTTATTGTATTTGATAAAGACGGTGTACTTGCATAAAGGACGCAAGCGGATCTCGAAGAAGACCGCTCCGTTTTGCGATTGACAAAGTCAGGATCTGACACCCTTGAAAAAGCCATGGAGGACGCTGATGTTTTTGTCGGATTGAGCGTAGGCAATACGCGGTTACACCGGAGATGGTGAATAAGCCATGGCTAAAAAGACCGATCGTTTTTGCCATGGCCAATCCCGATCCCGAAATTACTTTATGATGTGGCGATCAGCCGTGCGGGATGATCTCGATTATGGCAACCGGGCCGCAGTGATTTTCCAAACCAGGTGAACAATGTGCTGCGGCTTTCCTTTCATATTTCGCGGGGCGCTGGATGTGCGGGCCACGCAGATCAATGAAGCCATGAAACTGGCTGCCGTGCAGGCATTGGCGAACCTGGCCAAAACGCCGGTTCCGGATATTGTTAACATGGCTTACAATGAAAAAATATCAGTTTCGGTCCGCGAACTATATCATTCCAAAACCGCTGGATCCGAGGCTGCTTTCCACCGCTAGCACCGGCAGTAGCCAAAGCCGCTATCGAATCGAATGTCGCGCAGATAAAAATCGAAAACTGGGATACCTATGCCATTGAACTCAATAAACGCCTGGGTCTGGACAACCAGCTGATCCGTGCATTGGGCACTAAGGCCAGGAGTGATCCAAGGCGACTGGTCTTTGCAGAAGCGGATAATATTAAAATATTAAAAGTTGCCCAGATTCTGTTTGATGAAGGAGTTGCTTATCCCGATACTACTTGGCAACAAGGAAAGAATCCGAGCCACCGCCGCAGCCAACAGAATCGATATTGAGGAATTTCCGATCGTGGATCCGCGCAGTGAAGAACAGGATGAACGCCGGAAGAGATATACCGAAATATTTTTCAAAAAGACAAAGACGGGGATTTAATAAATATGAATCGCAAAAATCATGATCGACCGGGAATTATTTCGGATGCATGATGGTTGAGACCGGCGAAGCGGACGCGCATGATTTCGGGACTGACCAAAATTATCCTGATACCATCCGCCCCGCAATTGAAATTATCGGTAACGGAGGAAGGCGTGAAAAAAATCGCGGGCATGCACCTGATGCTTGCGAAAAAGGTCCCTTGTTTTTGGCAGATACCACAGTGAATTTTAATCCCACTGCTGAAGAGCTGGCTGATATTACCTTGCTGGCGGCTAAGGAAGTCCGGCATTTTGACCTGTGCCGCGAATCGCGATGCTGAGTTATTCGAAATTTTGGCACCAGTAATTCTCCTGGAGGCGAGATTGGTAGCCAGGGCGACTGAGATTGTCAAACAAAAGATCCCTGAACTTATTGTAGACGGCGAAATGCAGGCAAGCATTGCTCTGAATAATGAAATTCTTCGGGAAAATTATCCCTTCAGCGCACTGGTGGACCAGGAAGTGAATACACTGATCTTTCCACAACCTCGCAGCGGGTAATGTGGCATATAATATATTGAAGGAACTGGGTGCTGCCGATGCGATCGGCCCGATCCTGCTCGGCATGAAAAAAGCCGGTGCACGTGCTTCAGCTGGGGAGTTCCGTTAGGAGTATTTATAATATGGCGCTGGTGGCAGTTATAGACGCCCAAACCAAATGCTAAGCGACACTCGGAGAGAAGCTATGCGACAGATCGCCCTGAGTGTGGAAAAGATCAAAAAAAAATAAATTGTACTTTCAGTGAATTAACATAGATATATTTTACCGAACTGGGGCGATTATATATTCTGATGATCAAGGATGATGTTTTCGAAACCCGAAAACATGGAAGATAGTACTGGAAGGAATTCATGCATCAGTGTGTCGAAATCGGTATCCGTTCGCTCTGGGAATCGTAGTCGTCATCTCGGTATTTCATGGGTGCGGTATCCGCGCTTGCAAACAGCTTACCAGCTGGTCAGTCCGCTGATCTCCACTTTCACCATTGCACAGATCGTACGTGACACGGTTATTCTTGAATTTTCACCGACACTGGTTTGTATCGTGCTGGCGGGTGTAGTCGGAAGTAAAATTGCTCGGCGAACTGGGCAATATGCGGGTGAGTGAACAGATCGATGCACTTGAAATCATGGGGATCAACACACGCAATACACCTTATCCTACCCAAAATACTTGACGGCTCTGCTTACGATTCCCACTGCTGGTTATCATCTCTGCCGTATCTGGGAATCGTGGGAGGAAAACTGCGCATGCCGTGGCAACTGGAATCGTTTCCAGCCTCACATTCGACAAAGGTCTGTTTCAAGTATTTCAAACCCATATAATGTATTTCTTTGCCGCTGGCAAAATCGTACACACTTCGATTCCATCATTTCCAGCATTTCTTCTTTTACGGATTTATTATGTAAACGGAGGTCACTGGAAATCGGAAGAGCCAGTTACAAAATCCGTGGTAGTAAGTTGCGTGATGATCCCTGTTTGCCGATTATGTACTTTCAGCCATTACTCTTCATAATCAGTATAACGATGATTGAGGTAAAAGATTTAAAAAGGATTTGGCGGCAAGGCAGTCATCAATGGTGTGGATGCTGACTTATGAACCCGGCAAATGCAATCTGATCATTGGTTCCAGCGGAAGCGGAAAAACGGTATTGATGAAATGCCTGGTGGGTCTGTTTGAACCGGATTCCGGCGAAATCAGCTATGGCGGCGAAAGACTTCACGGCCACGAATGAAGAAGAGCGAAAATGCTTGCGTCGGCAGATCAGGTATGCTTTTCCAGGGTTCGTGCCTTGTTCGACAGCATGACTGTGGAACAGAATATCATGTTCCCACTGGACATGTTCACCGCAGGATGATTTCATCATGCCAAACTCAAACGCGGTAAATGAAGTGTTGGAGCGCGTGAATATGAAGGATGTGAACAACAAATTTCCCGGCTGAAATCTCCGGGCGGCATGAAGAAACGCAGTGGGCATCGCGCGAGCCATCGTACTGAATCAAAATATCTTTTTCTGCGATGAACCCAATTCGGGTCTGGATCCGCATACATCTATCCTGATCGATAAACTCATCAAAGAAATCACCAGAATACAATATCACGACGGTTCAGTAAATACGCATGATATGAACAGCGTGATGGAAACAGGTGACTCATATCATTTATATGTATCAGTGACTATTAAAGAATGGGAGGGCTCGCAATAAGGAAATTATTTTTCAGCAAGAATAAAAGACTGAACAATTTCATTTTTGCTTCTGAATTTCTGCAGGATGCCAAAGACATGCGTATGCTGAAATGAAGGGAAAGATTGATAATAACCGCAACATGGACAGCGATTGGTTTGAAATAACTACTTTTGTGACACCAATAATTAAAAACAATGGCAGTCTTAGTCGATAAGAATTCCAAAATCATCGTACAGGGATTTACAGGAACGAAGGCAGTTTTCATGCGTCACAGATGATTGAATACGGAACACAGGTAGTGGGCGGCGTTACAGCCGGGCAAGGGGACCGGCAAGCATCTCGACCGCCCGTTTTCAATACAGTGTGGATGCAGTGAACATGACCGGGGCAAATGTATCCATGCATCATTTTGTTCCTGCCGCACTTTGCTGCCGATGCCATCATGGAAGCCACCGGAAGCCGGGTTGCACTGCTGTGGTCTGCATCACCAGAAGGCATCCGGTGCAGGATATGGGTGAAGAGCAAAAACATTATTTAACGGGCACCAGTACACGCTTTGATTGGCCAGTTGTCCGGGCGTTATCACCTCCGACGAATGTAAAGGTCAGGCATCATGCCCGGCTTTGTTTTCAGAAAGGCAAAGATTGGGATCGTATCTCAAATCAGGAACCCTTACTTATGAAGCAGCTGACCAGGTAGCCAAGGCTGGCTTGGGTGTTTCTACCGCCATCGGAATCCGGAGGCGATCCGATCATCGGAACGCACCAACGAAGCCGTGGAATTATTGATGAATGACTCCGAAACTGGAAGGCATCGTGATGATTGGTGAAATCGGGGCAAATATGGAAGCTGAAGCAGCACAGATGGATCAAACCAACAACCGCAAACGCCGGTGGTCGGATTTATCGCCGGGTCAAACCGCGCCTCCCGGGCTGGCGCATGGGACATGCCGGAGCGCCATTATCGGCGGAGCCGATGATACCGCCGCTGCGAAAATGAAAATAATGGCTGAGATGTGGTATTGAAGTGGTGCAATCCCCCGCAGATATTGGTGCTACCATGGCGAGGAGTCTTGAAGGCCTAAAAAGCTCAAAGCTTAAAGCCTGCCTGCCGGCAGGCAGGCCCAAAACTTTTTAATGCAAAAGTCCTCCGGAAAAATATCTGAAGGACTTTTTATTTAGATGGAAGTTTTTGAGTTTTAAGCTTTAGGCTTTTGGGCTTTTCACAGTATCTCCGTCCAGGCAACCACTTTTCCGCGGAGCATAATAAGAGTTGGCCCTCGAATCACCAGCGGTCACGATAGAATTCCTCACGGCTCATCCGATAGCCCCTGTTTTCATGACAGTAGCGTTCGTATCGTTCCAGCTCTCCAGTCTTCGCGGTCATCACGTAACGTCAGGAAATTACTTTCCCTTCCATACCTGCGGTTATCATAACATTCACGTGGTGCATGATGAAGTAATCATAATTATATACTACCTGGAACCGGAATAGGCAAACCTATATGAGCCTGGATTACTACCCGGTTATCGGCGTAAAGGGTGAAACCATATTGGGCTTTTGAAACAGTAACAAGAAACAGGCCGGCCGCGATCCCGGGATGGAAATCTTTGTTTTTCATAGAAACATTTTTAAAGGTTGAATAAATGCTTGTGGTTATAAGGGGCCGGCGACAGCTATTGTTTAACTTGGCATCGTTATAATTACGTTAAAGGAGTATGTAATCTATTGAGGTTTTGCATCTCTACATTTGAAAGCATAAAGCTCAAAGCCTGACTGCCGGCAGGCAAGCCTAAAACTTTTCTTGTTTCTAAAGGATAAATGATATGTTTCTAAGGTCTTTTCTTCTTACTTCGGTTATGCTTCTTAGTTGTCTTGTGTTTTTAGGTCAGACGGGGTTCCCATATGATAAGGAATGGAAACTCGTTGACTCTTTGATGAACAAAAAAACCTTCCCAGGTCTGCCTTGGTAGAAGTAAATAAGATTTACGCGGCAGCAAAAAGACAAACAGGAAGCGCAGTGGGTTAAAGCAATCATTTATAGAAATCATCTGCAGGAAGAGGATAACCGGAATATCTCGCAGAATATATTCGAATTGGAAAATGAAATTACAAATGCTCCACGCCCGTATTGCATCCATTTTGAAAAGTATTGAGGCGAATCAGTTAAACCAGTATCTCCAGGGGCATCGGTATCAGTTAAGGGACAGAACAACGATAATTGGAGATACCTCATCGGATATTAATTCATGGTCAGGCACCCGGCTTAAACAACGGATTCGTTTCCTGTACCTTTCTTCTACTTGATAATTCGCGATTATTACTGCAAACACCTGTTGAAGCCTTTGATCCCGTTCTCATAAAGGCAATACACGGGATTTGCAGCCATCATATACGATTTGCTGGCATGGCGTGCCTTGGATTATTTTCAAATGGAGGACCCGGAGTCGGCCTCGACGAATGAGTCTTTGGAGGAAAATCCTGTTCTGTTTTCTGAAGCTCCGTTTTTATGCAATACGGATTTTCAGCCGTAGACAGCAATTCCAATCAGCTAACTGCTTTAAGAATATATCAGCAGTTGCTCAGGTTTCATGCAAAGATGTTTTGCTGGATGCATGGATAAATGCAGACATCAGCCGGATTCAGTTTGTTTATCAGTATGCCGCAGATACAGGAAAAGGATTCATTGTATATGAATGCACTGGAACGCATCACCAAACAGTTTCCAACCTTAGGGGTAAGCTCCCGGGCCTGGTATCTTGAAGCCCAATGGTGGGCAGTTCAGGCTGCATACTACGATCCGCTCAAGGATGACTTGCATCGTTACGATTTCTAAAATCCATTTCTATTTGCGAGCAGGTTTTGAAAAATCCGGATTCAAGCGAAGGAAAATCAAACTGCGAACAATTACTTAAAAACATTCTGCGAAAAGATTACAGTCTTAAAATGGAACAGGTAAATATTCCAGATCTGCCTTTCAGAATGCTGGTTACATGCAAAAATATTAACCAGGCTATACGGAAGGATCATCCGGATTGATGATGCAACACGGGAATCATTCGATCGGAATATATATGATTTAAAATTCTGGCCAAAGCTGATCCATATGCCATTCGTGAGAAAGTTTTCAGCAAACCATTCCGGATACCAAAGATTATCAGCAACACCGGGTTGAATTAAAAATAGATGCTTTGGCTGCAGGGCAATATGCATTGCTTACCAGTTCAGATTCCGGTTTCAGTGAAAAGCTATTATCAGCCTTACCAGTTTCTTTTGTTCTTCGATTGCCTTTTGCAAAATGGCCAGGATTATTTTGTGGTGGATCGTGAAACGGGTCATGCTTTATCGGGAGTAAAAGTAAAATCATACTATCAAGTATAATGCAGAGTATACGTATTCGCCGGGAAAGTGTATCAATCAGATTTGCATGGGCATTTTCGATTGGCATCGAAAAAACGAATTCAAATAATTTAAAGCTGGAGTTTTATTCAGGAAAAGATTATCTCTCATCAATAAATTATATTAATTACTACCGTAATGATGATGCCGAAGATATTCAACGGTATCAAAATAAATTCGAAAAGGCAGAGTTAAGGGACTATTTATTTACTGACAGATCGATATACCGCCCGGGTCAGCTGGTTTATTTCAAAGGAATCCTGGTAACGCGCGATTTCAAAACAAGAAAATATAAACCGGTGGCTCAAACGAGAAACTAAAATTTTCTTATGGATGTTAATGATCAGAATATTGATTCCCTGATTTTAATATCAAATGATTTTGGCTCTTTTCAAGGTAGTTTTCGCCTGCCACAAAATCTTTTAAATGGGGAGTTCAGTATCCGGGATGCTGAAACATCAGAAGAACAAACCTTCTCAGTGGAAGAATATAAGCGGCCTTCCTTGTATGTAGAATATGATTCGGTGAAGGCTCTTACCGGGTAGGTGATACTATTCATTTGAAGGGGTCCGCATTGGCTTATGCCGAGGAATCCCATCGACGGTGGAAAACTGATCTGGCGTGCATATCGCGAGTCACGGTTTCCTTATCCTGGCTGTTTCGTTTTTATCCGTCAAATTCGGAACGGGAGATGGCCCACGGGGAATCGACTACAGATGAAAGTGGAAAATTTGATATCCGTTTTACTGCAATTCCGGACAGATCTATCAATAAAATAACCAAGCCAGTGTATTCTTACCGTGTAAAGCATCGGTGACTGATGCGAATGGTGAAAGCAGACAGATCGGCAACCACAAATGTTTCTGCCAGTTATCAGTCCTTCAAAGAAATCATTTCTTTGCTTGCGGTTCAGAGTCGTGTTCTAAAGACAGTTTGGATAAGATTTCCGTGACTACAAGAAATGCAGGAGGCTCATTTATAAAGGAAAAACTGACCGTTTCTGTTTATAGCCTGGAAGCCCCTCCCGATTAATAAGAAAAAGATATTGGGAACAGCCTGACCAGTTTGTAATTTCTGAAACAGATTATATTAAAGCATTCCCGCATGATGAATACCGGAATGAAACTGGGAATTAAGTCATGGCCAACGGGGCCGAAGGTCTTTGAGAAAACAGACAGTACAAATGCAAATGGTTTTTGAAATCGGCAGGAAGGCACTAAGTTCTGTCCAGGCCGGGCTGGTATTTGTTTGAATTTAGAGCAAGCGATTTAAATGGCGAGGAAATAGTTGATAAGAGGTATGTCCAAATAACAGGAAATGGGAGCGAGTCCGGATATCCCGGTTATAATCTGATTCCCGATGAAGAAATAACCTCTGAACCGGGCAAGACGATTACTATTCAGACCGGTTCTGATGCAAAGATCTTTTTGTCGTTCGCTCCAGACAGGTAATAGCAGATACGGCAACAGCTTTTCATTTTATACTTTAAATCAACAAATCAATTCAAACAGCATTGAAATCCAAGGATGCTGATCGTGGTGGTTGCGCTGACAGACGATGTATTTGTAAAAAACAACCGCTGGTATACCAGTAATCATATTATACGGGTCTGCCCTGGACAAACAAGAATTACAGATTTCGTATGGGAGCTGGAAGGATAAAACATTACCGGGAAGCAAAGAATCCTGGAAAATAAAAATAAGCGGATATAAGAAGGATCAGTCAGTGGCGGAAATTTTAACTTCTATGTATGATGCCTCGTTGGATCAGTTTAAATTTCACTCCTGGACTGTACCCGACCTTTATCGTCAGTATAATGGTAGTAACGCCTGGTCGGGTGAGAAGAATTTTAATGATGTTAATTCCAGCATTCGTCCGGTAAATGGCAATCAGCCTGTACCCCTTTTTTCGTCATGAATATGATGAGATTATAAATTTCAATTTCAGGAATGGTGTGAAGTTTATGGGCGGTGAGGAACCACTTCGCCGCTCGCTGGATCAATCACCTCCATGATGCCGAGATCGGGGTAAAGATGATAACCCCCGGACGGCTGGTCGTGCGGGAACAGAGACATTCCCCCAGGCCATTTTCGCTTCCGTGAAACCATACGTCGCTAATGACATCGATGTCGCCGGCGCCCAGTTCACGCGCGAGGCTACGGAGTTTTCGGCGCATTCCTTCCGGAACCTTTTCACCGCCGAGCACGATGCGACGGAGATTTTCAGCGATCGCCCGCCTCGACGGCCTGGTACGGGACGTGGTAAACGAACGTCGGCATGCCATGATTAACCTCCGGTTTGATTTTGCGCGCAGGAAGCGGAGCTGGCCCTCGGTTCGCGCATCACCTTGCCTCCGCCGGTGCTCGCCATGAAAACACCCGAAAGCCATGCTCCCGTAATGGTGCGAGCCAGAAAGCCAGATGCGGCGCATACGGGAGCATGTTCAACACGCGAAACTTCAGGTTGAGCCGTACAGATCTGAAGGCGCGCTTCCGGCAACGGAAAGATTGTCCAAATCATGGGCGGTAAACAAGAATGGAATCGGATCGGCCGAGCGCCCGGTGGTGCTGGTCAAGAAGATCGGTCGAAACTCAGAGGCAAATTGCTGCCGTAGTCGCCGCTCTTTCACGGCCGCTCGACGAGCACGCGCAGGAGGGTCGCAGGGCCGGCGCCCAGTGTTTGCTGGTCCGGAATAAGGATGAAATCTCTGGCGCGTTCCGGATTGTCCGGGTATTCAGGAGATCCGACTTGGACGTGAACGGCAATCTCCGCAAGTCCCCGAGCTGAGCGGATGGCGTCTGGCCTCCAAGCCCGCGGTTGCTTCTGAAGTAGCCAGCGATAATGCGCCGAAAACGGAATGCGCGACGCGTCTTCCTGCAGGGTAGCGCCGTTGAGTTTCATTGCATGCAAACGCCGAGTCAATTCTTACTCGAGGCAACCGATGCCATTGGTGGGTGAGCAGGGCCGATCTCATAGGATGCGTCTTCTCATTTCACGGGAGAGATTTGATCTCACCACGCCGTTTCTCGGCGGTCGCTCGCACTGGCGGTGATGTATTTCAAGCCGGGACGGGTCCGGCGCGCGAACGGATTCGGCTGCTGATGCAAGGAAGGGCTCGTCCACCTAGTTTCACCGCTTTCGAAGAACGGTGGCACTAACTGCCGCCCAGCGGCGAAATGGGGCATGTTTCAGAGAGAAGAACGGCAACGTCACCATATCTGAGCGGGAGAGAGGACTTGGCGGGAAAGCGCGACCGACCGCGCCGGGCGGGGAAGCCAACTCTCGGTGCGGCTGTGCCCCAGGTCCAGACTTTTTTCCGGCATGGTGGTGGTCCTCCGTAAAATCATTTCCGTCGCCGTCCCGCGGCGGGAAAGCCAAGCCATAATCGTTTCAGGTCACATTCCTCTAACTCTTGGCCGTGACCGTCGCCACTCTGTTGCAACTCATCCGACTTCCGGTCAACCGCATTCCGGCCTGAAATTTCTAACCTGAACTTCACTGGTGCTATTTCTCTGTGATCGTCAGCCGGGCATGGACTACTTTATCCGCTTTCACTGTTTTGGTATTTTGTTTAGGAGTGCGCCTGTCTCCGGCAAGGCCCGCCTGGCCTAACGCGCATGATTTACCGACGCGCAATAAGCTGACGTTGCTGCGCCCGGCAAGCCGGGTATGCGCAGTCTCGGGCATGGAACAGGTGCCTGCTTTGAAGCCGCACCCGCTTCTGACAACTCGCCCGCAGAAGCGGTAGTTTGCCTTCCAGCTTACTTGCCTGCGGATTTTTGGCTTGAGACACGCCTCCTAAATCGGGATACGAAGGAGCAAATGCTAAACTCCTGGCCTGACTCTGCCTTCACCCAGGTAATAGCTGCATTTTCGGTCTGCGAACCATGTGAACGCCGAATCCCCGCTGGTATGAATAAATTCCAAAAATAAGCTGTTTGCTCCATCCCTAACGACTGCGTTGATCGCCTGCTTGCTGCTCGCCGCTCGCGCTGCCACCAACCCGGTGCTCAGCGGTCTGAAGTGCACAGAGATACCCACTTTCGCAGGGACCGGCCAGGCGAGGTTGTTCCGGCGATGGCGGTCCGCCAGGAGACAGGCGCGAGCTCACCCGGGCCAATCCTTACGGTATAGCGCGAGGACCGGATGGCGCGCCTCTGGCGATCTCGCGACATGGAGAATCACGTTCTTCCGCAGGAAGCGCTGCTGTCCGCGACCGGATTATTATTTCCACCGTCGCCGGCGGCAGTACTGGCAGAGCAGTGGCTACGCCGGTGACGGCGGCGCCGGCCCGGGCAAGCGGAGCTTCAACGAACCGCAGACGAAATCTCGTCTCGACGGGCGCGGGCAACCGTAGTCTTCGTCGAGATGAAACGCTGTGTCGTGCGCCGCGTGGAGGCCAAAAGCCAAATCATCAGCACGATTGCTGGCAATGGGACAGCAGGCTTCTCTGGCGACGGCGAGGCCTGCAACGAAGGCTGCTTTGAATCAGCCGCCTATAGCATCCAGTTCGATCGCGCGACGGCGATCTCTACATTCGCGACATCGGCAATCACCGCATTCGCAAAGTAAGTATGTCTTCCGGGACGATCTCAACCTTTGCGGGAACGGGTGATAAAACTGCCACACCCGACGGCGCGAAGGTTCAGAATTACTGCTTGGAACGGGCCGCGCGCTCGATTTTGATGCGGACGGCAATCTGTGGCTTGCGCTGCGTGAAGGCAACGCAGTTTTACAAATTCGATCTCCGGACCGGAATAATTCATCACGCCGCGGGCACCGGTCAAAAAGGCTTCGCTGGAAACGATGGTCCGGCGAAACAGGCGGCTCTCTCCGGACCAAAGGGTCTGGTGTTGCTCCCAACGGCAACATTTACTTCACCGACACCGAAAGCCAGACCGTGCGGATGATCGATATCGCCCACGGTACGCCCAGCAATTAATTGCCGGAACTGGCGAACGAGGTGACGGTCCCGAAGGCGCCCCGTTGAAGTGTCGGATGCTCCCGGCCCCACGGGACTTTCGTGGACGCGGACGGATGCAATCTTTGTCGGCGACAGCGAAGCCCATCGGGTCAGGGTAATTCGAGAGACGCAGTAATTGCTCTTCGCTTTCGCGTCGGGCTTTCTGCCGTTATTCATCATCGATCTCTCGCGATTCTGGTTGTCGGCCTAGAAAAACCATTAAAGAGATTCGGGACAATTGTATGTCTCAAGAAGCGACGAACGATTAGAGCAAAGGGTTCCAACCGGGCCGCCGCCATTCCGGGCGTGGCGACGTTCCGATCCTGGGCCGCACGCCTCGCTCAGAAGACTCGACGCGAAGGAGGACAAACTGGAAACGCTGGGGACCGCGCGCTTCTCGGCGCGTCAGTGGGGGACCGTGCGGGAGGACTACTCTGAGACGGCAGCCTGCTGGGAGTATTTGCCCCACGATCATGCGCGTAGCCGGGCTTATCGCGCTGGGGTGAGGACAGCGGGCTTTTTGGGAGTGACCGATCGGGAATGCGCAGCTTTGCTTCGCGCTTGCACTTTGGAATGGGAAAGATCCGATCTTGAAGGAACGGTTATTCGGTCTCCACAGGTCCGGAAGGGAATCACGGTGAAGATGTCCAATGGAGTGCTATTTTTACCTCGACTCCACCCCACGCATTCGTTGCGAAGAAGGCGCTCTGCAAAAAAAATGCACCGCAAGCCAGAAATTTCCATGCCGCACACTCGCCGAGGAGAATTGTCGCCGGGGAAAGAATGATCCGGAGTTTGAACTGGCCGATACCGGTGTTTTTGACGGCAACCGTTACTTCGACGTTTTTCGCGGGAATACGCAGAAAGAACTCGCCGAACGACCTTCTCATTCGCATCCACCGTACTGGCCAACCGCGGGCCGGAGCTAGCTTCACTTCATTTGCTCCCGACGCTTTGGTTTCGCAATACCTGGTCGCGGGGCTGCACGCATGATGGATGTTCGCTGGAAAGCCTCGCATCCGGCATGAGAACGAGAACCTGCTCACCGCCACGCATGAGACGTTGGGCCGCTTCTTCTTTGCTTTTGCTCCGCGGCGAACGGCAAGTCCCCAGTCCAGTGCTCTTCCACGGATAACGAGACCAGCCAGGCGCGCACTCTTCCGGTGCGGTCAACGGCTGGAGTCCGCACGTCAAGGATGCGTTTCACAACTTTGTCGTTTACGGTCGCGCCGAGCCGCGTTTAACCCGAAGGCCTACGGGACCAAAGCCCGCGCCGCATTACCTCTTGCCGAAATCCCCGGCGGTGAATCGCAAACGATCGAGCTTCCCGTTTTGTACGCGGAGGCTGAAGCGCTCAACCAGCGCGCTGGGACCTGAGTTCGAGGAGATCTTTGCCGCGCGGATGTCCGTGAAGCCGATGAATTCTGGCCGCAACCGAATCAACAGAGCCCGCATGACTGAAGAAGAGACGAATGTTATCCGACAATGCTATGCCGGACTGCTCTGGAGACAGGCAATTCTACCATGCACGTGGTCCATGATTGGTTGACGGGCGATCCGGGCACGCCGCCACCACCGGAGCGCCGCCGATCCGGACGAAACCACCGAATGGACGCATCTCTTCCAGTCGGGACGTTTCTTTCCATCCGGACAACTGGGGACTACCCCTGGTTCGCCGCGCGGGATTTGGCGTTCCACAGCGAGTGCCATTTGCCCGCATCGACCGAGGCGTTCGCCAAGGAACAACTCGGTAGCCTTTTCTGCGGGAATGGTACGCCATCCTAGTGGAGAAATCCCCGCTATGCGAATTCGCATTGGACGATGTGAATCCCCCGGTCCCATGCCTGAGCCCGCATGGCGCGTTTACAAGATATCGGCCAAGGCCGGCGAACGCGACCGCGACTTCCTGAAAGCGTCTTCCAAAGCTGCTGTCTGAACTTCACCATGGTGGGTCAATCGCAAAGGACGCCGACGCGGCGAGAATCTCTTCGCGGGCGGCTTTCTCGGCCTGTGATGCACATCGGGGTCTTCGATCGCATCGCAACCACTGCCTAACGGCGGCACACTTCGCCAGGCCGATGGCACTGCCTGGATGGCCTTCTACTGCGCGACCATGCTCGGCCATTGCCCTGGAACTAGCGAAGGACGGCGATCGCGTACTGCACTCGGCCTACGAGGACATGGCCTCCAAGTTCTTTGAACACTTCGTTCAGATTAGCCGACGCGATGAATTCACGCTGGGAGGCACCGGCCTTTGGGACGAAGCCGCACGGCTTCTACTACGATCAGATCCAGACTCGAATCGTCGTGTCATTCCGCTCAAGACGCGTATCCGTCGTTGGTTTGCTGCCGCTGATCGCGGCCGAGGTGCTGGAGGAACAGGCCATTACGGAGCTGCCCGGATTTTCTAAACGTCTTCAATTGGTTCTGTGAAAAACATCGCCCGCGATCTCGCGCTCAGGGCATCATTTCCTACTGCGATCTGAAGCACGAGGACCGGCATCGGCTGCTGGCGATCCCATCACGCGCGACGGCTCGAACGTGTCCTGCGCTATACATGCTGGACGAAAACGAATTTCTCTTCCCCTACGGAATTCGATCACTTTCCAAATGTCACGAACAACAACCCGTATATCTGTCAACGCTGGACGGCAGCCGAGCAGCCGCGTCGACTATGTTCCGGGCGAATCCATACACCGGTTTGTTCGGCGGTAACTCCAACTGGCGCGGCCCGATCTGGTTTCCGGTCAATTATTTGCTGATCCTGAGGCACTCGAGCGCTATCACCATTTCTATCGCGAGACAGCCTCGAAGTCGAATGCCCCACCGGATCGGGAAAATGGATGAACCTGCAACAGGCAGCGCAGGAGACTGAGCGCGCGGTTGGTCTCAGCATCTTTCTGCCGGATGCGTCCAGCGCGGCGACCGCCCTGTCATGGCGGACGATCCCGCGTTTTCGTCAGCGATTCCTGCTGGCGGAAGCTGTGTGCTGTTCCACGAATATTTTCACGGCGAAACCGGCAAGGGCCTGGGCGCAAGCCATCAAACGGGCTGGACCGCGCTGGTTATTCGAAATATCAAAAGCTCTGCGCGGACCAGAAATCGAAACGCCCCCGCTAACGGATCGCTTCCGCGCACCACCGCGACGGTCTTCGGTGGGCATTCCCAGTTTTCAGCGTTGCCCTGCAATCTCTGCGTCCATACCATCGCCAGGATTTATGGCTGAAGCATCTCGCACCTTAACTCGACCGCAGGCCGAATGTGATGGTCGAAACTCGAATCAGATCAGGCCGATCCGTTTTCAGAACAACATCGCTCTCCATGCGACCAGGTTCCACCTTGGTCGAATGGGGTCAAACACGGGTGATCTGTGGGGTGACTGTGGAAGAGACGGTTCCCCGTTGGATGAAGGAACAGAACGTGTCGGGCGGCTGGATCACCGCTGAGTATTCGATGCTCCCCTATTCGACTCACGCAACGAAAACGAGCGGGATATTACCATGAGGGAAAATCGACGGCCGTTCGCAGGAGATTCAGAGGCTCACGTTGGCCGTTCAATCCGCGCGGCGGTCGATCTCGAAAAGATCCGCTCACGCATCTGGATTGATTGCGACGTTCTGCAGGCCGATGGCGGCACAACGCACCGCCGCGATCAACGGAGCCTTCGTCGCGGCTCAAGCCGGCGATCAAAAAGTTACTTGCGCCGAAAACAAACTCACGGAGAACCCGCTGCTTGGCACCGTCGCCGCTGGTCAGCGTCGTGGAATCGTCAGCGATCAGGTGCTCCCCGGATCTTTGTTACGCGGAAGATGTGGCCGCGACCGTCGATATGAACATCGTGATGACTTCAAAAGGTGAATTTGTCGAAGTTCAAGGCAGCGGTGAGGAAGCCACCTTTGCGGAAGCGCAACTTTCCGCGATGCTCGCGCTGGCGAAAGGCGGCATTCGACAACTCTTCGCGGCCGCAGGAGGCTGCCATGTGAGCGCGCCGTGATCAGCATTTCCCGCGCGATTTTTCGGCAATTTGAATCGCGGACGAATTCTCGCACGCGAATTTATCTGCTTCGTCACGCTGAAGTCGAAACGCGTTACCAGCGCGTCTTCGGCGGTCGCATCGACATGGATCTCTTCCCCGTGAGTCATCAGCAAGCGTTGGCTTTGGCCACTTATATGCGCCGGTTCCAACTGGACGCGATTTACGCAAGTCCAATGAAGCGGGTTCAACAGACTGTTAGCGCCGTTGCTCGCATGAGGCGTGCGCCACTGCCAGTGGTTATCGATGAACCCAGGAAGTGCATTTTGGAGTCTGGACCGGCCTCACCTGGGAGGAAGTGAACATGCCGACACAAAATGCGGGCCTCTGAATGGCTGGACAAGCTCGATCAGGGCGCTATCCCGACGCGGAATCGGCCCACGATTTTCGCAAGCCGTCTGGAACCGTGCCTGCGAAAAATCCTCGGCGAATATAGCGGCCAGACGGTCGCTGTGTCTCTGCCACGGCGGGGTTATTCGCATGCTGCTGTCGGTTCTGCTGGATCTGCCGATCCGCAAAATGGCGGGATTTGAGATCGATTACGCCAGCCTCACGCAAGTGGATTGCTCATCCTCACCGATCGGAGATTCAGGTGCTCAATTTCACGCCGTGGCGGGATTTTAGCATGAACAGAAGGCCGCTCTGGCAAGTCACAGTGACGGTTGCCGTCTGAGGCGAGGACGCGGTCTGTGAGATGATGGAGCGTGTGTTTGCGCGCCCAGCGACCGTTTACGCGCGCGAAGAAACCAGCATGAGCCTGATCTCGGTCTTCTGTGAGAAACAATCGGCGTGGAAATGCCGCGCGGCGGAAAGTCTTGGTAAGTGAACTTCGCCAAATTGAGGCGTGCGGGCTTCGCGCTGGTCCGATCGGAATCGCCGTCAAGAAACTCAGGCCGGTCGATTGGGCAGAAGCCTGGAGAAAGCCATTTCAGGCCGATCGAAGTGGGGCCGCCTTTGCTGGTCAAGCCCAGTTGGAGCAATCGGCGACCGCGAAGATGAACAGGCAGTCGTCGTGTTGGATCCAGGTTCGAGTTTCGGCACCGGCCAAACATCCGACGACCGTTGTTCTGTCTTCAACAACTGGTCGAAATCGGTGTCCTTCTCGACCGCCAGTCTTTTTCTAGATATCGGGACCGGCTCAGGGAATCCTGGCAATTGCTGCCGCGAAACTCGGTTACGCGCCCGTGGACGCCTTCGATCTTCTGACCCGGAAGCGATCCGAGGCGCTGCGGCTGAACGCATCAAAAAACCGGGGTCCAGGGCGCATCTCGCTGAGGCGGCAGGACCTGACCGAGTTGCCCGCCGTAAGCAGTCTGGGGCCGCTGCAGCCTTGTTTGCGCCAATTTGATTTTCGACTTACTGCTCGAAGAGTCGCAGCGACATCGTGAAACGGCTCGTCCGGAAGGGACCCTCATCCTCGCGGGCATCTTGGGGCAGCCAGTTCGACAAAGTCCGCCGACATTACCAGAGGAAGGGCCTCGAACTCGTTAAGGACTCGAGCAGACGAAGAGTGGCGATCCGGGAGCTTTACCTTTGATTCCCGATGACGCTTCCGGCCGGACGCAGCGTCCACCGGCTGCGCGATTTGTTACACCTGGATAAAAATCCGCACCGATTCTTGAACGTTTCCTTCGGGAAACAATCAGATTAATACTGGAAAGCAGTGTTATGGGCGCCGGTAGGCAGTTTTAAGGCTTCCATCGGGCATCCCCAGTTGCCTTGGCATTGTTTTCGTCTTGTATTGGTCACCAAGAAAGGATAGTTCAGTCTATGACAAAACGTTGGACTTCATCTCGGACCTAATCCGCAATTCAGAAACATCCATTCCGCCGCAGGTTGATAATCGCCCCGACAAACCTGCAAAAGCATCGCTACGAAAGACGAAAAATAAAGGATATACATTAAAACTGGTCGATTGGATCGCAGAACAACAGGCCTGACCTGATCTCAAGATTGACCCTAAAGTTCATTTAACGAAACGAAATCTCTAAGCCACGCTTATGCGTGGCTTATTTTTATTGGCCAATCGACGAGGAAGCTGCCCAGACCGAACTATCTGTTGCTTCATCGAGCAACATCTGACGCGCTCGTTTGATTGAGCGGTTCAACTCGCCGCTGATAATGCGGCAGGCAGGCCGGTATATTTGCGAGGCAATATTCGGCCCGAATCGGTCACGAACTGCTTGAGTAGATTAACGTTCTTGTAGTCCAAAGCGTCGCACCGTAAAATCGATTTTCGGTTTCGGCCGCGGAATGCGCACTCTCCCGGCTGAGCCTCTGCCTCGAGTATTGCGGTCCCTGGCCGACTTATCGGTATTGGTCTTGCGTGGCATACGGAGTTACTTGACTTCGCGGTGCAGAGTGTGTCGCCGCAGAAAGCGATTGTATTTCTTTCAGTTCCAGTTTCTCAGTCTTGAGCTTTTGTTTCGCGTGGTGGTGTAGCGCGAGGGCGCTTTGCCTTCCTTCCGCGCTTCCGTGCATTCGATGGTAATGATCTCTCTGGGCATGGATTACTCCTTCTCCTTGGCTGGCTTTTCTTCAACCTCTTTCCTCTTCCTTCCAACCTCCACCGCCCCGCCGCTTTCCAAAAGATCCGAGCGTGCCTGAGCCGACGCTGACGCAATGGCGCCTTCCCGCTCCAACTGCGCTTGCGCCTCGACGGTGAAACGCGCCCACGTGAATGGCATCCAAACGCGCTTTGGGTATCGGCTTGCCGGTCAGCTCGCAAATCCCGTAGCGTGTTCTCTCTCGATGCGCTTCAGGGCTTCATCAATTTCGTAAACGGCATCCCGATCCGAGGAAAGCAGGCTTGAGAGCGAAATCGCGGTCGAAATTGTCGGTGCCTGAATCGGCCATGTGCAAGCTGTAGCCCGGCAAGTTCCTGGGCCGATTCTTCGCCAGCCCATTCATCTGGCGAATCAATTGTTCGCGCAGATCCAGCAGGATTTTTGTAATACTTCGCCCATTCAGGCTTGATCTTGCCCTGACCATTTCGGACAGGCGACGCGATCTTCCCAGAATTGACGCGGCGGTCAGCGGAACCTAATATCTTGCCCTTAGCCGCAGGCATCTTCGATCCCTTTTTATTGCGTTCTTCTTCGTTGTCACAAATTGAATTTTTTGCTTCTCCTCCGGCGAACCGCCTCTCTGTTCTTAAACGTTCCGGCTCCTCACGTCTTAGAGTGGGTGAATGTAGCAAAGCAAAACCAATGCGCCACAAAAATTTTCAATAATTTTGAGGACCCGATGACTTCCCGGGCGTCACGTCCAGCGCCGGGAATGGCCACATCCGCTATATCCACGAGCCTCGCAAGTCCATACGGCCCGTGGTCAGCGCCAGTCATCGGTCAATAATGGCTTATCGAACAATCGGAGATTATCTCGGCTCACGGATGCCACGGTTGGAAAAACCGGGTGCGGTCGGTATCTGGACAGATCGGCGATCCAAACCGCTCCGCTCGATCTCGAAGATGCATGTTCGCACGATGAACACAGTAGCAGCAATCCCGGATCGATTCACCGCTAGATTGGAACGACATTTCGCCGATGAATGCTCGAATCATTGCTGAACAGGGATTTTGAAGAAGCACATCCAACTCGCCAATGTCACCGCCCCCGCCTCCTAAGCTGACTTTCTTGCCGTTGAACCACTCGGCGTGCCCATCCTCAAAGAGGAAGTTTCCCCGGCCGGAGCGCCGCGAGCTATACGATGAACAGCGGTGGCAACTTTTTACCTCTCGTAATCCGGTGCTACGTCAATCGGCCGTCGTAGACATTCGTCGTCTGTGGCCCGAGTCCCTGAAGCCGATCGACTAAGAATTGGAGCCTGCACGAAGGCCCCTCCCAACTTCTTCTTGTAAAACCAGTCCGCCGTCCCTGAGCCCACGACTTCACATTGCTATCCGGATCCTTTCTTCCCGGCATATAGAAGTGCCCAATCAACTGAGGCCCATTGTCGTTGAGAACCATGTCCATCTCGGCGACCCGATGCCGCTTGTCGGTGGGGCAGAACAACACGTTGTTTGCAGCCCGCTCGCTCTTGCTGTTATGGGTGTTCTTCAGCGGGTAATTATTCCAAAAGTTGCTCATGCTTGGCATAATCCAACTAAGGTCCCTGCCCAGGCTGTTATCGGGAAGCGAATTATCTGTGTCTCCGGCATACATGTTCACCGCGAGCCCCCACTGTTTGCAGTTGCTGACGCAAAGCGTCTTGTGGGCTTGAGCCTTCGCCTTTGCCAGAGCCGGCAGCAACATGCTCGCCAGGATGGCGATGATCGCTATCACCACCAGGAGCTCGATCAGTGTGAAGGCCGGTCGGATCGCAGCAAGCCTTGGGCTCGAGGCGGAGGTCTGGGCGCAAGCCATTACTCGAACGAAATTCGCCTGAGTCTTCATAAATTTGGCTGGGTTAAGTTTTGAGTATTTCGTTGATAACATGTCCATGCACGTCGGTCAATCGTCGATCGATGCCATTATGGCGGTAAATCAGCTTGAGGTGGTCGATGCCCAGGAGATGCAGAATGGTTGCATGGACGTCGTAACAATAGGTCGGCTCGAGCGCTTTGTAGGACCATTCGTCGCTCGCACCGTAAGTGACGCCGCCCTGGATGCCACCGCCGGCGAGCCAGTTCGTGAACGCGAACGGATTGTGGTCGCGGCCCTTGCCGCCCTGGCTGCAGGGCATCCGGCCGAATTCGGTCGTCCACAGAACGATCGTGTCGTCGAGCAGCCCGCGCGCTTTCAGATCCTTGATGAGCGCCGCCGCCGGTTGGTCCATGCTGCGCGGCCATGTCGAGGTGGTCTCTGGCGAGGATCTTCGTGGCTGTCCCAGTTGCGCCGCGGGAAACCGTTGTCAGCCCCGCTCCAGAGCTTGCACGAAACGCACGCCGCGCTCGAGCAGCCGCCGCGCGATCAGGCAGCGCGTGCCGAAGTCCTCGAGTGATCTTCTCGTCCAGTCCGTAGAGCTTTCGTGGTCGCGTCAGCTTCGCCCGATGATATCCAGCACCTCGGGAGCGCTGAGTTGAAGCTTCGCCGCCATTTCGTAGGAGGCAATCCGCGCGTCGAGTCGCGAATCGCCTGCTCGCGTGGCCTGCGTGATCGTTGATTGAAATGCTTGCAGCAACGCCAGGCACTCGCTGTTCGCTCTCCGGCGTGATGAATTTGCGCGGACTCGGGCGGGAACAGATCGAAGATCGGATTCGGTTTGCCGACGCGAATCATCGTGCCCTGATGCGCTGGCGGGCAGAAAACCCGCTGCTCCAGTTCGCCGGCCCGTTCGGGGCGAAGCCGCGCACGTCCGGCAGCACGACGAAGGTCGGCAGGTTGTCCGTCAGATTGCCCGAGCCCGTACGAGACCCAGGCGCCCATGCGCGGGAAAGCCCGGCAGCACGAAGCCGGTGTTCTGCATGAAGGTCGCCGGGCCGTGCACGTTCGATTTCGAGACCATCGAATGAATGAACGCCATGTCATCGACGCAACGAGCCGAGGTGCGGCACGAGATCGCTCATCCATTTGCCGCACTGACCGTACTGTTTCCAATCCCAAGGGCTTTTCATGCATGCGCCCGGATCGCTCTGGAACAGTTCGACCTTGCCGCCCGGATCAAACTTCTGACCGTGGCGCTTGATCAACTCCGGCTTGTAATCAAACGTGTCGCACTGGCTGGCCGCGCCGGACATGAAGAGTTGCACGACCCGCTTCGCTTTCGCGCGGTGGTGAATCCCGCCGTTCAGGTCCGCGCCAGCCGTGGGCGCGAGCGTCTCCGCCAAAAGGCCATGCTGTCCGAGCAAATGCGCGAGGGCGATTCCGCCAGGCCCCCGCCAAACCGCCAAAGGAACTCCCGGCGGTCCAGAAGCCGCGGGTCCTCGGCGCCGAGTTGAATCGGCGTCTCTCGAGATGAACAGACATGAGGATAGACAAAACCTGCTCTACAATCTAGGGTTTGTACGGGCAGTTCACTGCGCGGCGTTACACCCAAAAGAATAGTCCGGCAAACTGCCTAGCCCATCGCCGTCGTTTATGACCACGGCGCTTGGTATCTGCACGAGACTGCGCTGGCAAGAGTTTCCAGACGGGCCGACCATTTTACCGCTTGTCAATCGCACCGGTTTCGCGTCTAACCAGCGGATGCCAGACTGGATTGCCGCGATTATTTTGGGAATCAGTTGAAGGAGATTACGGAATTCCTTCCGATTTCATCGACCGGCCATTTGTTAATTGCGGAGCGCTGGCTCCAAATGCCGCCTGGACCTGGTCAAAGACGATCTTTTCAACATCGTCATCCAGTGCGGGACAGTGCTGGCGGTGTTGCTGGTGTTTGCCACACGAGTGAAACAACTGTTGACGAGCTGGCGCGACCCGGTCACGCAGGATTATCTGGCGAAGTTCAGCGCTGCGTTTCTTATCACTGCCTTCGGCGGCCTGGCGATGGAAAAATTCCATTTCAAACTCCCGGAACATTACTTGGCGCCGGATCGCCTGGGCGATGTTAATTGGCGGCGTGCTGTTTGTAGTGATCGAACGCTGGTTAGTAGGCAGGCCATCCAGCCAGAAGATCACCTGGCAGATTGCCTTTAGGGGTCGGTCTGGCGCAGCTTCGCCGCCGCCGCATTCCCGGGCGCTTCGCGTTCCGGCACGACGATCCTGGTCGCCCTGGCCTTCGGGCTGAGCCGGACCAGCGGCGACCGAGTTCTCGTTTTTGCTCGGCATTCCCACTTTGCTGGCGGCGGGCGGCCTCAAGCTTTTCAAAGCGCTTCGGCACTGGGCCAGACCCGTCAGTTCATTGGGGGATTGATTCTGCTTGGAACGCTGGTCGCCGCGATTGTCGCTTTCATCGCCGTGAAATGGTTGTTTGCGCTTCATTCAAACGCACACATTCATGGGATTCGGCTGGTATCGAATCGCTGTCGGCACCTTTCTTTTGGTCTTAATCCTCGTCCAGCATTCGAGCTAGCGTGCCGGCGTCCCAATCACCCAACCGCGGTTCTATGCGCCGTTACTCTGGCGTCGCCGTCGCCGCGCGGGACGAATGCGGCCTCGTACAGGTGGACGAAATCCTCTACTGTAACGGAGCGCGGATTGAACGCCGCCAGTCCACTGCCGGGCGGCTTCCTCCGCCAGCATCGTCGATCTTGGAGCGCTCGACTCCGCAATCGGCAAGCGACCGCGGAATTCCGCCGAGGTTCAACAGCGATTCCAGACGGGCAATCAATAGCATCCAGGGCGATGTCCAAACCGTCGGTTACACCGGCTATCTCCGGCGCGGACGCCAATTCCGCATATGCCCTGCGCGCCTGGGGATCCCGTCCATTGAAACGCACCACGACAGGTAACATCATTCCGACGGCGTCGCCGTGCACAATCCCGTAGTGCGCGGTCAGCGGATTGGCCGCCGCGTGCGCCGCGCCGAGCAGGCTGTTCTCGATGGCCATGCCGGCAAACGCCGCTCCAAGCAGCATCCGCCCGCGGGACTCCAAATCGTTGGGATGACTGAGCACACGCGGGAAAACTCTTAACGCAAAGTTTGAAAGCTTCGTGCGAATACATCAACGACAGCGGATTCCGCTTCCGGGTGACGGCTGATTCAACGGCATGAGAAATCGCGTCGATTCCGGTGCAGGCGGTGACGCGCGGCGGCTGGGAAACCGTGAGCGCCGGATCGAGAATCGCTATCCGCGCGGCCGCCTTCGGATCGCCGCAGGCCATTTTCTGGTGCGTGTGTTCGTCGGCAATCAGGGCGAAGGACTGGCACTCGCTGCCGGTGCCCGCCGTGGTGGGAATCGCAATCATCGGCAGCATCGCTCGCTTCGCTTTGCCGGCACCCCAGTAATCCTGCATCCGCCCGCCATTTGTCAGCAGAAAGTTGCAGCCCTTTGCCGTATCCATGCTGCTCCCACCACCCAGGCCGATGATCGTGTCGATGCCGGCGGATCGCGCCACGCGAAGGCAATTTTCGACGCAGCGGGTAGTGGGGTTCTCAATGACCTCTTCAAACACGACCACGCCCAGACCCGCGGCCTGCAAAAGGTGTTCGACTCGATGGGCGTGGCCGGCGGTGACGATGCCCGGGTCGGTTACGACCAGGACGCGTTGCGCCGATAAATCCCGCGCCAGCTCGCCGATTCGCTCCACACTGTTTGACGCCGAAAACCAGCCGCGTGCGCGGTTGATGATCAAACGCCAGAATGCGAGGGAAGAGTGGAAGACGCGACCGGCGGTGTCATGCTTTTGCGGAAATGGCAGAATGCGAACGGCAATGGACAAGACCTTTCGCTGTCGGCTTGTTAAGCAAGCCGAGTTGAGGCAGATCGTTTGACCGTTCAATTTCAGAGCGTGGCAGGTCGACACTCATGCGCAATTTGAGACGAATTAGCGCTGCGTTCTGTTCAAAACTGAGCGGTCAGGCCGTTTCAATCGACACGTCGCCTATGCCGCAAACTCAAACGTGTTTCCTTCTATGCGTCTGATCCCGCTTGACACCTGCATAGTCGAGATCGGTGCGAGGAGCAAGCGTTCGATGAGCGGCGATTCCAACAATTTTGCGCATCTGAAAGAAAAATCTCTTTGTCGACGGCTTCCATGCTGCGGTCTTCACCGATATGCGGACACCACGCTGTCTTCTCTCCGCCGACAGGCAGGACGATTCTCGCCAATCATGCTGATCAAGCGGAACTATTGCTTCGGAATCAAGATAACTCCGTGTCCATTCGGGCCGCGGCGGTCCCGTTGCCACCAGAGAGATTCCCCTGCCACTCCGAGTCCGACATGCGCGTGAGGCTTGGACCCGGAACAATGAACTCGTAATGGCTCATCACCGGCCCGGCATACATCATCCGGTCGGGTCCGTTGTCGACAGCTATGAGCAGCAAATCCACATTGCCCGTGCCTTGATGAAGCACGCCGCCTGATGGATCGATCTGATCGGGAGGAGCGGTGTGGATATCTGTGACCAGCGGATCCGACTTGTTTGAGCCGTTGCTGTCAGCGGTGCCGCCCAGTTGCCCGTAATCTTTGTAAAACAAGCCACGGGTACCCAACCGTCAAAGGTCGGGCCGTCATAGCGGGTGGTCTTGCCGGTTCATCAGTCCCTGGATGAAGCCGGTTTCTGCATCGGTGAAGGGCTGCTGCTGCTGCTCCTTCGCCGCCAGGATTTCCAGCGTTGCCATTTGTTGGGCGAAATTGCGGCAGAAGGCAACCCGAGCGGCCTTGCCGTTGCGCCAGGTCCACCGGTATCGAGCATCCGGAATCCCGGGATCCCGGCCGGCTCGACAAAGATAACGCCCGTGGCCGGCAACCGCTCCAAACCGGCCGCAGCAGCTTCAGCCAGTTCTTTCATTCGCCGCCAGAATTCCGGGACGGGCTCGACAAACCCGGCGGGATATTCGCAGAGATAAGCTACGAGCTGTAGGGCTGCTTGGCGTAAAGCACCGTATCGTGTTTCAGCTCGGTGTACGAGGCCAACTGCGTGTTGAGCGTCCGCATCGCCCAGGCGCGGGTGCGCATCGCCTGCGGGAAACGCGCGTCGGTGGTGGGCGCGGACAGCGTCCGCAGGGCTGCGAGCCAGCGCGTGTAGATGCTATCCTCCCAGGCGGCGGGTGAAAGGCGATCGAATGTCGCCGCGACTGCGGTCAGATTGTGCGCGTAGGGCAGGCCGTCCCGGAAATTGGCGCGGCTGGCGGTGTCGAGCATTCTTTGACCGATTTCCCAGCCGATCTGGCGGTTGCCCAGCACGCTATAGGCGACGTCGAGCGCGCTCGGATAGCGCCGAGATCACCTTGCCGAACACCGTGAAGCCGGGAATTTCTTCGTTCCATATGATGCGGTCGAAAGTCACCTGCGCCAAAGCCCATCCGTCCGGCACGAAACGCTGACCGGTGAAGGCGAACGAACGGGGCAACTGGACTTGCTCCGGGCCGAATGGCGATACGTAAACATCGCCGGGGATGAGTTGCACACCGAGGTTGCCCTGAACGATGTCCTGCTGGAGCTTGGCCAACTGGCTCGACGCTCGTGACGGCTTCGAGCGATGTAATCCCGGCAGCGTTGAGCAAAGGCTGCAGTTGCGCGAAGGTCATCTCGTCGGTGCGGCCCACGAACAATCGGATCAAGTCGTCCAACTGGCGCCAGTGGTCGCTCTGCCCGGAAGTCTGGAGGAGGTTCGCCAGAACAACCGCGGTTCCGAGTTCTCTCAGAGATTGCGGGTCGGGTTTCGCCCAAAGATTCGCAGATCAGTGCGCGCCGTCCACATGAAGGCCTGGAAGTAGCGGCCCAGTCCGATCGAGCGTTCGTAATGTCCGCGAATCTTGAACTGCGAGAAGTCCACAGCGCGGTTGGTTCCCCATAACTCGAAGCCGGCGGATCAGGGACGTATTCGAGTTTGGCGATGGCTGCCAGCGTTTCGCTCACGTGCTGGTCTCCACCGAGCACCGTCGCCTGCTGTTGGCCGGAGAGCAGCGAGCGGGCAACGGCCATAAAATAATCCGCGTCGGCCAGGCTGTCGCGGAGCGGTCCGTTGCGAACGGCGTCCGGCTGCTCCACCAATCGAGTCTTCAATCCATCGAGAATGTCCCGCAGCGCCTGCGTTAACTGAGTTTCCTCCGACTCCTCGAGCAGCCGCTGAAACGAGTAGTGCCAGGCGTGCAGCGCGGCGTCCGCCGAGACAAACACCGGCAAATCGTCATTGAAGATGCGGTAAAAACGTCCGCGAAACTGTAGGAGCCAAGCCGTTCGCTCACGACGAAACCATTTGTTGCGAAAGATCTCCAACTCGGCCGGGTTGAGCCGGAAATCGAACGCGCGCCACCCTGGCGAGGTCGGTTGGCAGACCGGCGTTCACCACTGCCGGGTCGGCGCTGAAGGCGTCCCAGTAATATCTGCCCGGCGAGGATCGAAAGAGGGCTCGCGAGATGAATTGCTCGACGGCATCGTGACAGGCTGCGAACTGTTCCGGCGTCAGGAATCCCACGCGACGCAGTTCCTCGCGAAAGATTCGGTCGTGACCGAAAACCTCAGCGCCGTCGGCAGGCGTGTCCGGCGTCCTCGATCTCCGGTCGCAGGCGAAAAACTTGTATGGGCCCCGCGCCGCTCACTCCGAGGCGGAACGCTGTGTCCGCGCCGGGCAACAGCTCGCCTTCCGGAGACCAGGTTTTCAAGTCGCTGCTTGCTTCGATCTGCAGCCGGTAGCGTGTGCCGGCCACCGGCGGCGCCGGTTCCTTCTCGATCCGGATTTCAGGTTGACCACCGATTGCGCGGATGTCGAGTTTGTCAGGCGGTCCGGCGGAGAATCCCGGCGCGATGAAATGCACAGGAGGGAGTGCGACTAAGGCGAGCTGCATGATCGTAAGGTATCCACGAAGCGCCAGGGAGTCAAAGGCTTTATCGCCACTGTCCGTGAGCGTAAGGCGCCCCAGAAAAATGGATTGGAAAATCTTTGGATCGCAGCAGAGACAATTGCGCCTCGCGCCACGCCTTCGCGCGGTCCGCCGGAGTCGGCCGGGAAGTGATTGAGCGCGCCGAGCAGATAGCTGCGGAAGCGCCCTTTGTCGCGGCGGGCTACGCGCGAGAAAATCGCTTCCCAGGATATGCGCGAAGAAGCGATTGCACCAGGTCACGAGCGTCCTCCTGCGGGTAACCTCGCCGGCGGATGAACGCATAGAGCGGATACCAGTAAGAACGGCAGAGCGATTCAAGCGCCGACCGCGCCTGGCGGCGATTCGACGCCGCCAGCGCTCAATACGAGACTCCAGTGAGTGGTGGCGAAGCCCGCCGCGCTGTTGCAGTCGTTCACGAGCGCACCTCAAAAAATCCCGGAAAAGATGGCGAAGCTCCTGGCGCGAGCTGCAAAGGGAACTCAGCGGCGGCGCGGGCTGCGCCGCTACGGTGCTGTATGCGCGATAAAAGCGGTTAGTCATTGGGAATGCTTCTGCGCCAGGTCGAGGTTTATTGATGCGGTTGATCGCAGCGCGCGAAGACTTCGAGACGTGCCGGATCAGGATCTTCTGCAGCTTCTTCCAAGGCGAGCCATCGCGGAGAGCGCATTGGTGCCGAGTTTGTTTCAACTCCCTCAGCGGCGATGGCCCTACCCTAGGGCCTTCCGTTGAGCGGGTTCGTGAGAATTGCAGTAAGCAGGCCGACCACTTCCGGCGGTCTTTCCCGACTTTAGGCAGGAGTCGGATAGCCAACCCTCGAAACCTGGCCTGAGGGTCGGCGGCGATGTTGGCAAGAGGTGGAAAGGCTGCGGTGGGCGGAGGTTCCGCAAAGCGCGGAGAGCCCACAGTGTGGTAAGGCGAACCTCGAGCCGCGCGTCTTGGAGACCTCCCTAGCAAATCAGCAATGAGTTCTTGATCCTTCGAACCGATGAACCGAAAGGACGAAGCTACTGCTACCATCGACATTTTGTTTTCACCGTTGGTCACGGCGAGTGATGAAACGTGTCAAAAAGCCGCGGCACCCCGGCCTGATGTTCAGGACCCAGCGCCATCAGTGCTAAAGCGGCACCTGTCCGGCGACGGTGCGTGGTGTCCCATTGCCTTTCGTGAATGGAAGTCGTGTCAGGCAAATAGTGGCCTGCAGCCCCCATCTTGTCTTTTAAGCCATCATAAACTTCGACTCCTCTCGACTTTATGGAGGGCGATTTTATGTGATAGACAAGAGTCGGAATCGCGTTTGTTCAGAGCTTTGATCGCTGCAATCGACGGATCCGTGGTGAGATCGAATTGGCCGGGCACCAATCGCATGGTGTCGAGCCATGCCGTGATGGTTTTGCCCGAGAACCGGGCTCGCGACCGCGCCCGGAACGCCAGAGCAGAGCCGCGGCAATCAAAGAGTCATCGCCACAGCAATCCCAAACAAAAGCGCTGTTCGTTCGCGTCGCATCGCGATAGTCCAACGTCGTGCATCAAGTCTCCGGGCGCGCCATCTTTGCTCATTCAACCACGTCTTGTCAGCTTCTGCCTCGCGGCCCGGCGTCCCGTATGGCTCAGGCCGCAGTCCGGCGCGTGTTTCAAGCAATCGGCGAAAACGGTCGAACATTCTCATTCATTGGTAAGGGCGCGGGACCGGAAGGTAGTTCTGCGTCAGACTGGTGGTGTAAGGCCCTCGAGAAACGTTCTGCGGACGCGTCCCCTGGAAAATTGCTTCCAGTACTTTGCCACTCTTCGTCCGAGAGACGGCGTGGATCGCCAGTGATTTCGAACTCATAATGGCTCAGCCGGCCAGCGCAAATGAATCGATCGGACCCGTTGTCTACGAGCATCAACGGGTTCACACGTCCGATTCCTTCATGAAGCACACGCCTGAGTCTGGATCTGGGCACCTGGGGCACGGAACATCGTTGGTTGGGCAGGCGTTGGCGACCGCCCCGGTGCGCTGCCCGCAACTGGTTGGCGGAACCGAACCCCAAGGATTGTGTTGGGGAACAATGTAAATAAGCAATACGTAGTAACTT
>ERZ1370068.2678-contig-1813_pt1 | contig 58475 bp, 100 predicted proteins | sample MGYA00561227_ERZ1370068 | MGnify/ENA primary metagenome ERZ1370068 (study PRJEB38410, sample SAMEA6850437) | metagenome | study: Metagenomic assessment of the ecological functions of the soil: analysis of the soil microbiota associated with the... | reverse complement strand
ATAAACTGCCCAATCCATCGGGAGCACTCGCGGAGAAGAGGTTGGCTACATCCGGTACCTTTGATCTACAAATCGCAGCGCAAAAGCTTCTGGTCGGGAAGCCGCACTACCAGTGAGAACACGGCAAGAATATGACGGGGCGTCCGCTCAGAACCAGGCCACCGCCACATCCACCTGCTCGAGGGCGATCGACTTCTCGCCCTGGCAGAACACGCGCCACACAGGATCGCTGCGGTCGATGTCGCCCACGACCTGAAAGCCTCCCGGGCATCCATAGTTGATGCGCATGCCCGCAACCGGCGGCATCGCACCCGTCATCAGCGTGCAGCGCTGGCCGTTGGCCAGTTCGATTGCCCAGGGCAGGGTATCGGCGCGGCTGATGTCTTTGCGCGGCTCTGACGGGAGCGGCTGCGTCAGGGTCAACAACACTACATCTGCGGGCCACGGGCCTCCCACCGGGCAGGCCAGTTGTTCTCTCGTCGCCCAGAATTCTCTGGTAGCACGGGTCGAGAATTCCGTTGCCCGACCGAACACCTCCACGCATCCGGCCGGCTCGCCGACGCGCTCGACGACGTGAAACAGCTGCCGTTCACTTTCTCGGTGACCGCCATGCCAACTGCTCGTGACCTGCGGAACCGAACGGCGTCAGCAGCTTGATCTGCGTGCGGGCTGGGGCCGCGGGTTGTTCCGCTGCCACTGCGGTTCGCTCGGCTATCCATCGCGAAGACCGCGATCAAACAGATTCCCAGCAAAACTTTCAACGACATAAGCGTCTCTCAAAAACTGCGCACCCGGGAATTCTCCGGATGCGCGCGTCAAGAATGCCGGCCGCAGCAGGGAACTTGGCTGTGTGCGACATCGTCGGTTGATCTCAGAGCCGGAAAAAGCGACACGATCTTCGTGCCTTCCTGCCTCGGTGTAGTGCACGGCCACCTTGTCGCCTTCCTTGGCGAGGTAGCGGGTCCCGCGTACAACGCCGCGATCGGTCTCGACTACGGCTTCCGATCCCAGCTTGTAGGTTTCCCTCAGCGCCGCTCTCGGTCTTGACCGATACGGTTGCGGGCGGCGCGATCGACGTGCGTCACGGTGCTCCTCCCCGCCTTGCAGCGACTCCCTGCCGAAGTCCTCAACCACTGTTGCAGTCTTGTCGGCGCTCCTGCCCATGTAGCGCACTACCACCTTGGTTCCTTCCTTGCCCGCGAAGTAGGTGTCGAGCGCGCCCATCTTGGCGCCCTTCGGCCGCGACTGCGTGCGGATCGCGCGTGCGCTGCTGTGAACTTGAAGACCTGCTCCGATCCGTCAGCTGCTTTGATGGCGATGGTTTTCCGGCCTTGTCGACATGCGTCACGCCACCAGCCACCGCGTGGACGACATCCTGCGCAGCGCCGAACTTGCTGGCGCAACGGCACACATCAGAAGAAGTGCTTTTGAAATTGTCTTGCCACGGGTCATGATTTTCTCCAATTGGATTCGTTTGTACTTTTCTTGCGGTTCACTTACTTGAGGGCGATGAGTTGGTTGTCCGACGCTGAACACGCCCGGCACGCTGCTCGCCTGGGTTCCCGCGATCTGCTTGTCCATCGCGCTGTCAACTACGCCGTAGAGCGTAACGTGGCCGTTCTCGACCACGATGCGGATCGGCTTCTGCGGGTCCACCTCGTAGCGCTGCGGGGTGGGGGCGCCGTAGATCGCCCGGTACAGCTTCACGCGCAGCTGGTCGCGTCGTAAACATCGGAGGTGGGCGCCACTTCTCGATGTCGTCCACGACGTCCTTCGCGCCGAGGCGTCGTCTCCGCGGATGCCTGACCGCCGAATCCTTGCTGGGATAGTCGTGCACCGTGCCGCCCAGCGTGACCACGCCGTCCTTCACGTCCAGCGTGATCGCGTTGAACGCGATCCCGTAGCCGACGTCGCGCGCAGGCGGTCGGCCAGCGCTCTGCCGCAGCTGCTCGTCGGGCACGCTGTTTCGATTCTGAACGTGGTCGCGGATGCCGTCCACGTTCTTCATTTTCTTGACCTTCTTTCCAGGCTTTCTCGCGCCGGATCGTACAGGTTGACCGTGCCCTCGAGCGTGTGACGAGAGATCTGGTCCTCGACCGCCGCCTTTCACGCCCTGAAATTCTTTCGGCTCTGGATGTATTTGTCTACCTCCTGCAGGATCCTGCTGGTCGTAACTCTGGCGGCCGTCCTTGCGGCAGCTACGCCGCTGACATAGGAAGCTGGCGCCCATCGCCAGAAAGAGAACCGCGGTCGTGTTCGTGCGCATCTCAATCCCCACAATTCAAATTCTGCAGCGACCTGGGCTGGAAGAACTCCGGGCCCGGAAAGAGCTACGAGAATAACGAAAATGGCTGGCTTCGGCTGAAGTTCTGCGCGATGCTCGCAAAACACCTTGAACCGCAAAGAGCGCAAAGAAGTTTCAAGCCGCGAAGTCCGCGGAGAAGACATCTTCGCGAACTTCGCGCTACCTTCGCGGCCTCCGCGGTTGAAATGCTTTGTCAGCCGCCCACAACTCATCCCCCATGAGAAACGCCACTCCACTCGACGCCACCAGGAGCCGCCGCCACCCACCGCCGGCGATCCACTCGTTCATGCAGGAAGAACTTCGCCGCGGCCGCATTGCCGACAAAGCGTCGGCCTGAGGCGGAGGCCGGAGCCACCAGGCTCACGTCTCCCCCCAGTGAGAGAGCGCGAACAGCAGGCTGAAGAACGCCGCCGCCATCGCCCCGATCCCGGAGCAGGAAATGCGAACTCTGCAGGACGCGGCCGATCACCGCGAACAGCTCCCGAGCGATTGCGCAAAGTTCATCCACCATCGCCCACCTTGCTTCATGGCGCGCGACAGCAGCACGTCGCCGGCGATCCGGAGCCGAGCACGATCACGAGGATCGCGCCCCAGGTATAGGCGTGCCTCATCGGCCCTCCTGCAAGGCGGCCGTTTCCGGTTCCGGTTCGCGCGGCGTGCGCGCGTCAGTCCCGGGCCGGAAGCCACCGCGCTCACTCCCACCGCGATCAAGAAAATCCCCACCCAGCGCAGCATGTAGTGACCTGCTCGTGCAACACGAACTCCTCAAGGCGATCAGAGGCCAGCAGCACGGAAGCCGAGCGAGGTGGCCGGCAGAACGTAGGTTGGGGTCCGCCCATGAGAGCGCGGCCTCATGTAAAGCAAAGGCGGCGCGAAGAACGCGAGGAGAAAAGAATGCCGCCCACAATCCAGGGATCGCGCAGGGCGGCTAGCAGAGTGTGCAGGCGGGAAAGCGAAACCCCGCCCATATCTTTCATGCCGCGGGAAAGCATCGAGTCGCCGATGGAGGCGAACACCGAGACTCCCGCCAGCACCAGTATATTTTTCGAAACGTCACGGTTCAGCCTAAGCTTTAGCCCGGTGCGGCTGCTGCGGGCGACTTTCTTGTTTCTCGCGCAACCCACTTGTTACGCATGGCGCGCGTCTTCAGGAAAGCCTGGCTTCCTTGTAGAGCCGCTTGCGATCGCCGCTGTCGAACGCGGCCTTGCGCAGGATGCGGAACGCGGCTTTGCGACCGGAAATAGTACTCGTCATAGAAGCGATGCACCATTTCCATGATGTACTCGGCGGGCAGGTCCGGATACTGGATCTGCACCATCTGGTGACCGCCCTCGTCGACCATCTTAGTGTCGGCCGCCAGGAAGCCGTTCTGCACGACGTGGTCGTAAAGTTCCGTGCCCGGGATAAGCGTGAGCCACCGATACCTGGATGGTTTCGACGTCAAGTTCCTTGGCGAAGTTTGATGGTGTTGGTGATGGTGTCGCGGGTCTCGCCGGGCAGTCCCAGAGATGAAATCGCCGTGGACCACCAGGCCAAGCTTGTGGCAATCCTTGGTGAACTGCCGCGCGCGTTCCACGGTCGCACCCTTCTTGATGTTCTTGCAGAATCTGCGGATCGCCCGATTCGTAGCCGACGATCAGCAGGCGGCAGCCGGCTTCCTTCATCGCCTTCAGCGTCTCGTAAGTCGGTGGTGACGCGCGAGGTGCAGGACCACGTCAGACCCAGCGGCTTCAGCTTGGCGCAGAGTTCGACCGTGCGCACTTTCTGGATGTTGAAGGTGTCGTCGTCAAAGAAGAATTCCTTCGACGTCGGGCCAATTCCAGGCGCCTTCGCGCCATTCATGGGCCACGTCGTCGGTGGAGCGCTTTGCGCCAGCGATGCCCGCCAGTGGTCTGCGGCCACAAGCAGAACAGTGCACTGCGCGGGACATCCGCGGGTCGTAGAAGACGAGACGTAGGGTGCAGCAGGCGAAACGGAACGCCTATAGCGCGTGACGATCCAGATCGCGCTTGTAGATTTCGGTGACGTGGAGTCGGTCCAGATCCTGGATCTGCGGACGGTCGGGATTGTGAACGATCTGGCCGTCTTTCAAATACGAAATGCCCGCGATTTCTTCCAGCGGCTTGCCCTGCGCGTACTCGACCACCGTGTAGTCAAACTCCTTGCGCGCGACGAAGTCGATGGACGGACAATCGCGCATCGGCGTTCCGGCTGCACAGTGACGTGCGGCCCAACAAACAGATCTTGATATTCGATTCGCCTCTTTGATGGCTTTGGCCAGCTCGCATGTCGCCAGGGAAAGCCCGGCGTGCTGGTGTAACAGCACCAGGAATTCGTAGTCCTGGGCGATCCGGATGGTCTCCTCGCCCGAGATGTGGTGGGAAGCGGCGCATCGAGCAAGCGCGCTCCCTCCAGCATGCCCGTCGGGTAGGCCAGCCAAACCGGATACCAGTAAGACTCGATCTCGCGCGTGGCGGGCCAGCGGGATCCGGCCCCACCGTCGAAGTTCTCAAACGAAGGCGGATTCAAAACAGTGTTTTCAAAGGCATATATGTGGATGGTTAATTCTAACATCCTCTCTTCAGTCTCACGGGTGTTTCCTGATTCGCCCTTTGGCGTCGGCGCGCTCGCCGGATTCGGTCGAGTCTTTCGTTAGCTCTCAATTTTATCAACCGCCTAGCCGGCTGCCCAATGGGTTTCGGTCGAATGGTGATTGGATGCATTGAGCTGGGCAAAGGGATCGCCGAATGCTGGAGGCAGTTTGTGCCGGAACCTCCTGAGAGGCGCGGCAGTTGCAGAGTCAACCCATTAACCACAGGGGCACAGAGTGCCCTTGAGATTCTCTGTGTCCCTCCGTGTCCTCTGTGGTTGAGGGGTTTTGCCAGAAATGAAAATGAACATCATCTTCTTTAAGCTTAGTTTGCGATAGGGAGCCCTAGGATCGCTGTTGATTGGGTCGCTGGATGACCCTCTCACAGATGCCATCCCGGCCTTAAAAGGCCATTGCAGGGCTTCTAGACGCCATTAGCAGACATTAGCAATTAGATAATATGTGATTTGTTCAGCAGCATGCGTCCTCAGAGCCTCCGTTGATCCATTTTTCCAGTTCCCCAGTGGAGCGCAACAGGCCAATGCGGGCGCGCTGTAGTTCGAAAGTCGTGTCCTGCGGCGCGATGTAGCGTTCGGTGACTCTGGCCACGGGAGTCCGCCAGACTCTGAGGGTGGCAGTGCCAGCGTCCATGCGGGTTTGCACGGACTCCAGGTTCGATTGGGCTACCTCGTACTCTAAGTGCGCCACTTCCTGGGCAGCCCATCTGGCGGACGGCCCGCTGCTGCTTCAAGGTTTCCTCCGAGACTTGGTTCTTTGCGGCTTCGGCTTGGCGTTTTGACTTCACCGCTTCCGCGTCGGCCGCCTGAGCGTGGGCGCGCTGCACGGAACTGAAGATGGGAAACCGAATGACCACTCCTATTGTGCGTTGTTGGCCTCGAAGGTCGCGAAGAATTGGTCGTAGTTGCTGTACCGAGCCAGTCGTGCATACTGCGCGGCGAAATCCACGCTGGGTAACAGCGCTCGATGTTCCCCGCGCGGCGTAGATATTGGGCACGGGCTCGTTCCTCGGCGGCTTGAATGGCTGGATTGTTCTTCACAGCCCGGTCCACGGGATCATCGTCCTGCGCCAGCGGCGCAATTCGCCGGAATAGAATCCTGCGCGGTTTCGATGGTCGCTGCGTTCAGTCCGGTGAGCTTGGCCAGATGTTCCCGAAGAACATCACCCGATCCTGCGCCTCCGCGACGCGCAGTCGTGCCACGCGCTGCCGCGAGCCGTGCCCTGGTTTGTTCGAGCGGGCTCTCCACACCCTCTTTCACGCGCTCCGCCATCGCCTGCTCCAACTTCGAGGCTGCCGCTTGCTCGTCCCGCAATTTACCTGATGCGCTGCTCCCATTTGTTCAGCTCGGCATAGCTCAGCACGGTGTCCTGAATGACCTGGGCGCGCTGATCCTTGTTCTGGATCGTCGCCGCCGCCCATTCGGTTTTTGCAGCGCGCACGAACTGCTGGAGCGCCGGATTGAAAAGCGCCGATTGTGCAGTCACATTGATTATGGACGGTGCGGAACCTTCCAGGCTCAACGGAAATCCCCACGACTTGCCCAGCCCGGATCCGACTACCAGTTGCGGGACATAGTTACGTTGTGGCTCTCCGATAGGCAGAGAAGGCGTGTTGTGCATCGGCCGCGGCAATCCCGGTGGCGGTCGGGCATGGGTCAGCGCAAGTTCCACGGCGCGCTTCAGTGGGAGCGGTTCGGCTGGCGCGTTCACGGCTATCAAGAAGCACAACCCGGAAACGAGGAGGCCTGGGCGCAGGCCAATGCGAGTGCTAGGCATCATTGCGTCACCTTGAGGGAAGGGATTCAGAATTATCGGAGCAAGAGAAGCGCACCATGTCCGCTAAGGATAGCAGTGGCAGGTTGGAAGGCTCTAGTGGCCAGGCTCTGGCCGGTTCGTCAGGTGCCTCCCCTGGTGTTGCCTTCTTCTTGACCCTAACGCGCAGAGCCTCAAGGCTCTTCTTCCAAAAACACGACCGCACAGCCCATTGTCTACTGGTTCACCCGATTCAACGCTTCGCGGGCGCGGCCGAAGTCCTTCGCCATGGTCAGGGCAGCTTGATACTCCTTCTCGCTGCGCCTTGCTTGTCCCCTTTTGTTTCTCTAGGATGTTGCCGAGCAGGTAGTGCGCTTTGAATTGAGGCGCCTGCTCGACCGTAGCTTGAGGACAGGTAGCGGCGCACGAGCTGCGTGGCGAAGGGAAGATCACGGTTGGCGCGCAGCAAAGTCGATGCGGCATCGACCAGGACTTCTGGCTGATCCATGGGGGCGGCCGCGGCTCTTTTGAGCGCGTCTTGCATTTCGTCGAGCCGATTATTCTTGCGATAGAAAAGCGCGAGGTTCAGCCAGGCGTTCGCGCCTCCCTGGCTGGCGTCAATGGCCGCGCGGTATTCGCTTTCGGCCGCGTCGAGGTCTCTTTGTTTTTTCCGCGAGCCGGCCCTGATCCAGTGCGCCTTCGCCGGGTTCAACTTCGCGACCTGATCGGCCTGGGCACGCGCTTTGTCCTGGCCACCGCCCACGATGCCCGGGGCTTCCAGGTAGAACTCGGCGAGATCGGTGCGGGCCATGACGTTACCGGGATCGAGCCGCACGGCGCGCTCAAACTCCGTGCGGACCTTCTTTGCGAGTCCAGCGGCGGTTAGAAAATTCGAAGCGTCCGCTTTCTCACCGTAGGTGCGTCCGAGCCATAGGTGGTACTCGCCGTTGCTCGGCTCAATAGACACCGCTTTCTCGCACTCCGAGATGGCGCTGTCCCACTTGCCGACCGCGAAGTAGGCGCGGCACAGCAGATTGTGCGACGCCGCGTCGTTCGGCGAAGAACTGAGCTTTCCGCTCAGGGTAGATGGCGTCGTCGACCCGACCCGCGGCCAGCAGGTCGTTCGGAGAATCTGCGGCCGCGGCGATCGCCGGCAACACGAGCGCCCCCAGAGCAAATACTTTCGTAGCCCACTTCATGATCTACTGCACCACCTTCACGGGAATGCCATCGCGCAGGGATTTGTTCACGGCCGTGGTATTGAGCGCGATCTGGCTTTTTGTCGGTGAGCCCCTGGCTCACTTCGACCTTGGTGAGATTGGAGGTGGCCACGGCCACGTTCTGCTTGTGCAGCTTGTTGTCGACAATCTGGTAGACGTAGGGCTTGGAATCATCGAGCCGCAAGGCTTCGCGCGGAATGACGAGCACGTTGTCGTGTTGCGCCATCACGATGGTGACGTTCACGTTGGTGTTCGGCAGCAGCCTGAAGTCGTGGTTGTCGAGCTGGCTTACCATCTCGCCTTACGTTGCGCGTGCCGCGCAGCTTCACTGTTGAGGGAAGATTGGTGACCGTGCCATCCCAGATGCGGCCGGGCATCGCGTCCCAGGTCACTTCGGTCTTCTGTCCGGGAACAAGGCGGCCGATATCCGGGCTCGTCGACATAAGCGCGCACCAGGACTTTCGATAGATCCGCCACCTGCAGCAGCAAGTCGCCTGCCTGTACGTACGCTCCCTGCTTTGACCGGGCAGCACGTAGACGACGCCGATCGAAGGGAGAGGTGATGTTCGATTTGTGAAGAATGTCTTCGGCTGCGCTGTAGGCGGCCTGCGCGTCGGACTGTTGCGCGGTCACGTGCTCGACTTCGGGCTTCGAGTAGCGCTCCTTCTGCTTTGCGTCAGCAAGTCGAAGATCGGCCTGCGCGCGCCGCGGCGCGTTCTCGGCTTCTTTCACTTCACCGGCCGAGGCAGCGCCTTTTCCTGCAGACGCTTGTAGGCGTCGAGATTGCGTTGTGCGGTATCCCGGTCGGTGCGCGCTTTGATGATCTGCGCTTGCAGGGTGAGAACTTCTTCCTGCGATCCGCCATGCTCGATGTTCTGCACGCCGGCCTGCGCGCCCTTGCAGTTCAGCCTGCGCGTGCGCGGCCTGGCTGCGGACGCTGGCGTCGTCGAGCCGAAGCAGCAGCTGGCCCTTCCTGACGTGATCGCCTTCCTTGACCAGCAGGCGGCGCACGGTGGTGTTGGTGGGGGCGTGAGCTTCGAAATTCTGGGCGGGCTCGATTTTGCCGTTGGTCGAGATGACGCTGCGGATGGATCCGCGCTCGACGGCAGCAGCGCCGCACCGGGATGATTTCATCGCGCATGGAAGCGAAACGACGCCAGCAGCACGACGGCAAGAATGGCGCCCACCGTGATCACGAACCAGCGGTGACGCACGTAAAAGCTCCGATCTTCCTTTGCGCCCAATGTCATGACAAGGGTTTTGCAAAGCAACAATTTACCACCCGGCCCCACTTCAGGGGCAGAGCAATCCAACCGTGGTCGAGTGATTCAATTTAGATGCGACGAAGCCCGCGCCAGGCTGACCCTAAGCTGCTTGATTTTGATGATGTTCGCGGCCGCGCCGTTACAATATCGTGCATGCCGAATCAGCCTCGTTACACACAGGAACACGCCGAAGCCGGACTTGACGCGAAATTTCCCGAAATTGAGACCTGGGCCAACCAGTTCCCCGGATACGAGATTGTGATTGACGATCCGGAGTTTACGTCGGTGTGTCCAAAACCGGGCTGCCGGATTTCGGCACGATCACGATCCGCTACATGCCGAAGAAATCGTGCCTCGGAGTTGAAGTCGCTGAAGCAGTACCTGCAGAGCTACCGCGACTTGGGAATCTTTCAGGGAGAACATCGTGAACCAGGTGCTCGAGGACGTGGTGAAATGGGCGAAGCCGGTGTGGGCGGAGGTGAAGGGGAGACTTCCCGGCCGCGGGGTGGAATTTCGACGGTGGTTGTGGCACGATGGCTGCGTTCGACGGTTCGTCCAGGTCGGTGATTTGTGAGATTTGCGCGAGCGTTGATCCCGCAGCCTTTTAACGAGCCTACAGTTTCCCCGACTCCCCGCCCCAATCCTCGGGCCGCACGTCTGCAATCGACTGTGAGAACGTCCACACGTAGCCGTTGAAATCCTCGGCAGAATACTGCCGCTCGCCGTAGGGATAATCCTTCGGCGGCCGTACGATGATCGCCCCATGTTGCTTCGCATGCTCATGGTGCGTGTCGACATGGTCTACGCGCACCATCACCGACGCGCGGCTCTTCCGGATCCCCGCGTTGTTCGATCACGACCATGGCACCATCGCCAATATTCAACTGGGCCCGATGATTTCCAATCATGATACGAACGTTGAAGCCGAACGCGTCGCACAACCACGCCGCCGCGCCCTGCATCGTCGGGGTAGGGAAGTTCCGGAATTACGGTGCTCCGCGGCATCGAACGATTGGTAATCATCGAAAGTCTCCTGCCGGATTTGCTTCAGTCTACTAGGCAACACGCTCTTCACCCGCGAAGGTCGCTATGAAAAAGCCGCTAAAGTCGAGAAAGCATCGGGACGGCCAGGTGGAGCAGCCACAAATGTTTCCTTGACATAGGATTCATGTAACCGTAGAGTTACGCATTATGCGGAACCACATGGTTACGTATTCTCCCGAAGCGACCTTTAGCGCGCTGGCCGATCCCACCCGCCGGGCGGTGCTCGACCTGCTGCGCACGGGCCGCCAGCCGGCCGGGCAGATTGCCCAGGCGTTCCCAATCTCCCGGCCCGCCATCTCGAAGCACCTGCGCCTGCTGCGCCGCGCTCACCTCGTCCATGAACATCGCGAGGGGCGCAACCGCTTCTATCGTCTGAATCCTGAACCGCTGCGCGCCGTCGATTCCTGGCTTGAGCAATACCGCAGCTTCTGGTCCACGAGCTTGGCAAACCTGGAAGGCTTTTGTGGAAACGGAGTACGCGCAAAGAGACCGAGGCCGCCTCCGCGCGACCTCCGCGCCGGAGACCTGACCGCGCAACCAAACGAAAGAGAGCTGAAACGTGGAATAGAACTCCAGGGGTGCCGCCATCGGGCGCGCGACAATTTCAAATTGAACGCAAAGGAGTGATCCACAAATGAAATCGCCTTCGCACTGCAGCCGCGCTGATTATTCTGCTGGCCGTTACCGGCCTTTGCCCAGTCTGACGCCAAAGCGACTTTCGAGCATCTCAAGAGCTGCTCAACGGCACCTGGGAAGGGAAGGCAAGCAGCGACCGCCCGGTGAAAATTGTTTTCCGTCCAACCTCCGGCGGCTCAGCTCTCATGAGCGAGATCGTCGGCGACGAAGAACATGATCAGCATGTTTCACATGGACAAACAACCGCGTCCTCATGACGCACTACTGCGGTGCCGGCAACCAGCCGCGCATGCAGGCCAGCGCCTCGCCCGGACGGCAAGACCATCACCTTCAGCTTTCGTCGACGGCACCAACATGCAGCGAGCCCCAAGGCCGGCCACTATGGATCACCTCGTCATCACCATGCCCGACGCCGACCACCACACCGAGGACTGGACGTTCGTTCAGGAAGACGGCCAGCCGATGAAGGAACACTTCGAACTTGCCCGCGTCAAGGCAGCAATGTAACGCCGGACTCAATACAAGGAAGCATCATGGCGAAAGCAATCATCACTCCCGACCGGGACGCGGTGATCTCCGAAGTCGAGATCGCCGCCCCGCCCGAGCACGCGTGTTCCAGGCACTGGTCACCCGCGAGCAAGCCTTGCAATGGGGCGCCAACGAGGCCTATCAGATGACGTCGCTGGGAAATGGAGCGCGCGTCGGCGGACACTGGCACTTCACCTCGCTCGAAACCGCCAGCCGGCAGGAATTACGACCATCACGGCGAGGTCGTCGAGTTCGACCCTCCTCGGGTGCATGGCCTACACGTGGCATGCGAATTTTCATAGGGATCCGTCCCATCCCACGCTCGTGCGTTGGGAACTGACGCCAACGCTGCCGGTGGCACGCGCGTGAAAGTGACGCACAGTGGTTTGGCCACAATGCCCGACGAGTGCAAGGCTTACAGTCAGGGATTGGCCCGGTCTGCTCGAGGCGCTCAAAACTTTCGCCGAGACGAAGTAGTCAGGAGAGACATCGCATGGCTTCGACCGTCATCACACCGAACCAGGACGCGCTGGTCAGCGAAATCCATGTCGCCGCGCCCGCCGGAAAGAATCTTTCAGGCGCTCATCGACCCCAAGCAGGTTATGCAGTGGTGGAACAGTCGCCGACTGTCAGATCGAGTCGTTCTCTCTCGATCCACGCAAAGGCGGTCGCTGGACCTATGACACGCAGAAGACGAAGCTGAACATCAACGGGACCAGCAAGTTCCACTGCGACGGCGAAGTCCTCGAGTACGATCCCCGCGCGTTCTCGCTTACACGTGGATCGCCAACTGGCACGAGCAGCCCACGCAACGCACGGTGGTGCGCTGGGAACTTGCCGCGAGCAAGGGTGGAACCGCTCCGTGCGTGTTACGCATAGCGGTCTCGCGGAACTGCCCGTCTCGCGCGAGGATTACTCCGGTGGCTGGCCCGGTGTGCTGCGCGAAGTCAAAAAGTTCGTCGAGCGTTAGAAAGGATACTTATGGCAACCGTCGCCATCAATCCCGGCAACGACACCATCGAAGCCGAAATCTTCGTAGCCGCTCCGCCCGAGCGCGTGTTCAAAGCCATCACCGATCCAGCCCAGATGCCGCGCTGGTGGGGACAGGCAGGCATGTACCGAATCACGGAGTGCAAGGCCGACCTGCGTCCGGTGGCAAGTGGTCGAGCGTCGGCGTTGGAGCGGACGGAACATCCTTCCGCGTCGACGGCGAATACCTCGAGGTCGATCCGCCGCGCCTGCTCGTTCATACTTGGACGGCCACCTTCAGCCACTTTCCACACACCGTGGTGCGATGGGAACTCGAGCCACGCCCGGTGCACAACCTTCAGACACGGGGTCCCCAGAGAGCAGGCATGGGGACCGCCGTCAAACTTCGCCATACCGGATTCGCGGGCGACGAGAAAGCGGCCAAGGATCACGGCGAAGGCTGGAAGCGCGTGCTCACCTGGATGCAGGCTTTTGTGGAGACGGGCGCGACCGTCGAAACGCGGAAAGTAGGAACGTAGCGCCGGCGCGTCCCGCCGGCAGTCCGGTGGGCGCCTCGCCCATCTCATGACGAGAGGACGCCTCAATGGAAGAATTGCGGGATCCGGAGCGCCTACTTCACACCCTTATCCGGATCCCACGATCCCTGTTCTTTGCGCACGAACACGATCTGCCCGAATATGATAAGCGTTGTGCGTGCCGATGTGACGCGATGTCGTCGTACCAGGCTGCCAATTTATTCGTCGTCGGCCGCCTCGACCGCTTTCTCCCACTCGGTCATCACTTCATCGAGTTGCTGCACAATCGTGGACCACTGCTTCGGCGTCGAACTTGTCGAAGGTCTCTTCATTGTTCCCGCTGAACTTCGAAGGCTCGTCACCTTTGAACTTCGTCAACTCGCGCTGATTCCAGAACACCAGGTGATACGCAAGCTGTCCCGCCGAGTGATTCCCCTTGCCATCTTTCCAGCTCGCCTGCTCCGGAGTAAGCCCGGCGACGGCGGTGTTGGCATCCACGAACCAGTCTTTCTTGTTGTGCGTGGTGCGCAACTGCTCCAGCAGGAGGCTTTTCAGCGTCAGGGTTTCTCCGGAGCTTTCTGCATCTGCGCTCCGGCATTCAACGATATGGTCAAAACGATCAGAGCAATCAGCTCCTTCATGAGTCTCCTTTTTCAAAGACAAGTACGAGTAGAGATGGCGCCGGCGGCCCGAAGGCATTCGGACCCACCGCAAGCCCACGCCACCTAAAGCAAAACAATCCTTAGACGCACGCACGATGTAGTAGGAAGCAAGCTTGGAAGGCACTCGTTACAGAATGGAGCACCGATTCCGCCCCACCCCTGCGTTATACTTAGCTCAGGATGGCCGCCAGCCCCGACAAGAAGTTCTACCTCGAGACCTTCGGATGCCAGATGAACGTCCATGACTCCGAAAAGGTCATCGGCACGCTGATTTCGAGGGCTACCGCCAGGTTGGAACCGTCGAGGAAGCCGACCTCGTCCTCTACAACACCTGCTCCATCCGCGATAAGGCCGGAGCAGAAGGTCTTCCACCGCCTCGCACGACTACAAGAAACTATCAGAAGCAGGGCAAAGTCTTCGGCGTGCTCGGCTGCGTGGCGCAGCAGGAAGGCGAGAAGATCTTCGAGCGCGCCCCGCACGTCTCGATGGTCTGCGGCTCGGCGTCCTACCGCAACCTGCCGCAGATGCTGGTGCAGATTGAAGCAGGGAACCGCCACGTCACCGGCCTCGACGACCGCCAGACCGACGAGTGCTTCGAAACCGAATTCACCTCGCGCACCAACCCGCACCGCGGCTACATCACCATCATCGAAGGCTGCGACAAGTTCTGCGCCTACTGCGTGGTGCCCTTCACGCGCGGCAAAGAGCGCAGCCGCACATCCGACTCCGTGCTCGCCGAAGCCCGCCAGATGGCCGATCTCGGCTACACCGAAATTCAACTGCTCGGCCAGAACGTGAATTCCTACAAGGATCCGGCAGGGAAGAAGTCGTTCGCCGAATTGCTGGCCGCGGTCGGCGAAGTTCCAGGCATCCGCCGCGTGCGCTTCACCACTTCGCACCCGCGCGACTTCGGCAGCGACATCGTGGACGCCATCGACGCCGTACCGACCCTTTGCGACCACGTGCACCTGCCCGTGCAAAGCGGCTCCACGCGCGTGCTCGACGCCATGCAGCGCCTCTACACCCGCGAGCAGTACCTCGAACGCATCGCGTGGATGAAATCGCGCCAAGCGCGACATCAGCCTCACCACCGACATCATCGTCGGCTTCCCGGGCGAGACCGAAGAAGAATTCCAGCAGACACTCGCCCTGCTCGATGCCGTCGAATACGACGGCGTGTTCTCCGTTCAAGTATTCGCCCCGTCCCAACACGCCTGCTCTGCAGCCTGGAGCGACGCCATCCCCGACGAAGGAAAAATCCGCGCCGCCTCGCGGTCCTCATGGAGCGCCAGCGAGAAATTCAGAAGCGTACGCAATCGAAGACATTTAGGCAGACAATTGAAGTAATGGTTGAAGGTAGAGAACGAAGCCCGCGCAGCAGTGGATCGGCCGCACTTCGCAAAACAAGACCGCTAAATTTCGTGCACCGGCAAGCGACGCGCATCCAGTCATCGGCAGCTACGTATCGCGTGCTGATTACCGGAAGTTTTCCCAACAGTCTGCTCGGAGAAATGGTGATATAAGGGGCAGTCGGCGCTACGGACATTGTGCCCGACGCACGATCCCCAGGGTTCACGATGGAAGTAGAAATGAAAATTCGCGGGCTCATGATGGACCCGGTCACCAACATGCCCATCGTGATTCTCAAGGACATCGGCAGCGACACCGTTCTGCCCATCTGGGTCGGCGTCTACGAGGCCAACGCCATCGCGCTGGAGATCGAGAAAGTCACCACCCCGCGGCCCATGACGCACGACCTCATCAAGAACGTCCTGGTCGGCCTGGAATCGCAGGTCCGCAAAGTCGTAGTCACCGAACTGCGCGACGACACGTTCTTTCGCCGTCATTTGGGTCGAGCGCGACGGCCGCATCATCAGCATCGATTCGCGCCCTTCCGACGCCTTGGCGCTGGCCCTGCGCGTCGATTGCCCGATCTTCGTGGAGGACGACGTCCTCAAGTCCTCGAAAGTAGCCGCCAGCAACTCCGAGCGCCTCACGCCGGAAGACCTCCGCAAGATGCTCGAGGATCTGAACGACGAGGACCTGGGGCGCTACAAGATGTAGGGAATTGAGTAATTGGGAAATTTGGTAATTGTGTAATTCACTGATCCGCGTGTCGGGCCGTTCAAGATTAGCTTACGAATTACAAAATTACCCAATTACAAATGCCCCCAGACCTTGCCCACCAACTCCAGCAGATCTACCTCGCCGGCTTCGAACTCCAGACCTTCGATCGCTTTCCCGAGGTGCGTAGGCGTCGTTCGCGATGGCTGTATCGCTATGCTGGTCCCGGGCGCCGAAGGCTTCAGATCATGGGTACACCAGGCTGGCGCATGGGTGAAGCGATTGGCGTGCTGGTGGAAAAGGGCGGGCGGCAAGCTTTCCAGAACAAGCAGGAGATCGTTGAAGCCACTCCGGAACGCTTGCAGTTGCTGGCCAGGTTCAAGGAAGACTTGAAGTCCTTACTTGTCCGGCAGTGAGCTGATCCGGCGCCGCCTGACATACAAGAGAAGGGTAGAGCGTGGGTCAGAGGCATTAACAGGGAACCGGCAGCCACAAGAGATTGCAGCCATCATCCGCGCCAGTTCGTGGCATTACTAGTTAGCCAGATCTTACCTGCTCTTCTTTTCCGTTATTTCGTCCAGGCGCCATGGGTTTCGGTATGCCTCGATCTTGATCCCTTTCTCCTTCTCCATCGAGAACTCGCAAGCCGGGAAGAAGACCCCGGTGCTCTTCCCTTTTCCGCGCTCAGATCGAGTTCGCAAAGCCGACAGGTTGTAATCCTGCGCCTGCTGCGCGTTTCCGCTTATGTCCGCAAGAGTGACGAAACGATTGGTGACCAGGCGGATCTTGCGGCCGGTCGGAGTCGGCAACTCCCGGATGTGCGACGTCGTACGCAGCCTGTCCACTGAACCAGAGCTTCCCCGCACTGGCATCTTCTTCAGCGCGTCGACCATGCCTCGATTTCCATCCTTGAGGAAGGTGTCCATTAGAATTTGTTGATCCTCCGGCGATGAGAAGCTCGATGGTGACTTCAACTGCGACTCCATAGGACTGCTCCTAACTGGTCACCCGTGCCCCTGGCAACGGCTTGAAATATCTGAGGTTTGTCCTGGGCAAAGCTGTAGACGCCCGCCATGATCACCACGACGAAACTCAGGGTGCCGAGGCTGATCAGGTTCTGTTCTTCTTGAGATCTGCATAGTGACATCCTCGTCTGGCCAGCGCGTGATTCCGTGTCCAAGCTCTGGAATATCTGCAATCGCATGGCTGGCTAAGAGCAACCTTACGGGCTGGCGGGAAGACAGAAAACTGCCAGTTCTGACAGCCATCGTAATGATGTTCCGGGCCAAGCCAAAAAAGACTTCCAGAAGGGGACTACAATCACAGGCTATGCGCTGGGCCCTTGCTCAGACTAGTCTCTTGGCAGCAGCATCGTTCTTCGCCCTCCAAGGGTCGATTTGTGGACAAGAAACTTTGTCTAGCATCGGATGGGGAAAGCCTTGCTGCTGAGGTCCGACACTCATGACAAAGGACCAACTGGTCCTGAAATCTCAATGTCGATGTCGACCTCGTTGGAGCTGTCCAACTACCCGCCTCGGATCAAACGCAGATCGTCACTTCGGTGAAGCAAGCAACGCACGGAACCCTCTGGGCGACGTCAGGAGACGGAAGGACTCGAGAGAATCACAGAGGGATGGCAGGATCATGGCTACTTCAAGGCGCGGGTTACCGGCGAGACAAGAACTCTAGGCATCAGTCCCGAGAGTCAGCGCATTGCTTTTGAGCGTTCAGGTGGAAGAAGGATTGCGGTACAACTTGAAAGACATAACGTTCAAGAACAACAAGGCAATCGGCAACGTTGACACCTTTGCGAGGATTGTTCCAGATCGCCGACGGAGAGTGTTTTCAGCCGCGAGAAGATCGCCAAAGGCTTAGAAGATCTTCCGAAAAGCCTACGGCGAAATCGGTTTCGTCAACTTCACGTCGATTCCTGACACCCAGTTCGACGATGAGAATGGCTTGATTTCACTGGTGATCGACCTCGATGAAGGGAAGCAGTTTCGTATCGGAAGTGTCAAAGTCTTAGGGTTTGAATGACGCCATCCGTAAGGGGATGTTGAAGGCGTTGCCGAAGCGCGGCGAGATTTTCAGCGACAAGATTTGGGAGCGGTCATTGGTGAAGTCCTTCCCCATGCTGCCAGACTGCGGGTGCGGTTACGTCGGGGATGGAATCGCTCAAAAGACAGAAACGAATAGACGAAAGCACAGAGACAGTGAGCCTAACGTTCGATTTCCGGCCTTGCTACGGCAGGTAGCCCTCCACCAAGCGATCTTTGCGATTCCGAGGCGAAGGTTTGTGTAGTTTACATAATACCTGTTATCGGACATTGCGAGTCGCAATGGACCCCGCTCCCACAAACCCTGCCCACCATTAAGACTTTAGTGCGTTTGTGTCTCCTCCAACCCCATGGGATTATCGGATCGTCCGACCTTCACGTTCGCGGAGATGCCCCGCCATGAAACGAATCGCTATCGGCTTCGCCCATCCCTGATGCCTCTTCTGTCCAACCTCGGAAGCAACGCGCTGCAGAACAGAACGCCCGGCGACGATGCCTCCACAGTGCGTGAAACGGTCCGCAACTACATCGAGGGCTATTACTCGGGTGACGCCCCAGCGCATGGCCGCAACCCTGCACCCCGATTATCTGAAGCATATGCTTCACGGCAACATACCCGTCAGAGAGAAAACGGGTGGCCAGATGATTTCTGAAGTGCGCCGCCAATGCTTCCTCCAGCCGAGCGGACCGAACAGATCAGCGTCCTAGACATCTCGGGAAACATGGCATCCGCCAAGCTCGTGACCCCGCACCGGTCGACTACATGACGCTTTCCGAAGTCGAATGGAGAATGGAAAATTCTCTCCGGTCGTCCAGGCGCATCGACGACTAACCAGAAGCAACAAAACCTCCAACAGCGTGCGGCGCCGGCACCTCTTCTCGGCAGTCATGGGGGCGTCTTGCCCTCGCCTCGTATGAAACGAATCTGTCCAATTCCTGCGACAGCTCCCCGAGATCACAACCGGCAGTGACGTGCATCACAGCACAGCTGTGAGCCAGCAACGAAGATGACGCCCGATGGCTATCCGTATTCGCTGAAAGTGGGGACACTGAGATGAATACTTTGAGCGACGCGCCGCAGCGATTATTGTCGGCGTACTCTGGGTTGCAGGCGTGGCGCAAGCAGGCGAACTGAAGGGTAAGGTATCGGCGGCAGGATTGAAGTCCGCCGAAAACATTGCGGTCTACATCGATACCATTCCGGGCAAGAAATTCGACCATCCCGCGCAACACGCAGCGGTTGATCAGCGCAACATGCTTTTCGCACCCCGGACCCTGGTTGTCCTGCGTGGAACGACCGTCGACTTTTTGAATGGGGACACAGTCGCGCACAACGTGTTCTGGCCATCGATCAGTGGCAATAAGGCGCTCCGGCATAACATGACCATCGTGTCGCCCACTCAAAAAGAAGTCCTTTCGAATTCGATGACGTGGGGACCGCGCAGCTGCTGTGCAATCTTCACCCCGAGATGGTCGGCTACATTGTGGTAGTTCCCACGCCCTACTTCGCACTGACCGGTGCTGACGGATCTTTCTCGATCAAAGGATGTTCCGGCGGGCACCTACACTCTGAAAACCTGGAGCGAAGACGGCAAACCCACGACCCAGTCCATCACCGTGGGAGACGCCACGACGAGCCTCGACCTGGCCGTGAAGAAGTAGGCTAGCGGTGAAGCCATGACAAAGCATTGCCTGCATCTATCGATCGTTGTGGTAATTTTGGCGGCGGCCGCTTCCCTGCATGGTCAAGCCGCCAGCCCGGAGAGATGTTGCAGTAACGGCTGTCGCTGGCGAGAGCTGGATTCGCCACCTGCACGACCTTCAACGACACTCGCATGGGAAGAACCTGGAATCTGGGCCCGGCACCGGCGAGCGCGGGCAACAAGCCGCCCCCTGGCAACTGAAATTGTCGCCCGGCTACACTGCGCACCCGGTCACACTCCATGGTTCGGACTTGTTTCGCCTGAATTGTCGGGGCTGCCACGGAGAGCGGGGTCTGGGAGCGCCGCCGGAAATCAATTCCGTCACCGGCCCCGTGGCGGCAACTTCTCCTGCCACCACCATGGAGCGCATGAAAAAGGCTGGTCGGGACATGAGCCAGTCGGACGCAAACGCCGATCGCCAAGGATTCCAAGGCTCTCTTGCGCCAACGACTCCACCTCGGCTGGACAGCATATGCCGCCACCCACCTTGAGCGAGTCCGAGATTCGGTGCCTGGTTCCGTATCTCGAACAACTCTCCGAAGTGCGTGGCGCAGCCATAACAACTCACTGTTAAAGAATCGGCCTACCGGGTTGGGAGCACATCGTAAATCCACCTGCCACGTCTGCCACAACGCAGTCGGCCCGAATCCCAGCCCTGCGGAAGTGCTGGAAGGGGCCATTCCCCACTCTCGACCCTGAACACCCGGGTTACCCTTCCCGAATTTGTCCGAAAGTCACGCACGGCTCCCCCATCATGCGAAGGCACACCGCCCACGCCTTACCGAGGGCAGGATGCCCGTCTATCCCTACCTCACTCAGGACGAAGCCGCTGCGGCCTACGAATACTTGACGCTCTATCCTCCGCAACCGTAGAGCTTTCGATTGTCCGGCTATAAAAACGTCTCTGCCCAAAGCGGACTTCCTCAGAGTTGGCAGCTCGAAAGACAGACTGCGCCCTTGAACCGCCGTCCTTCGGGTGTTTTGGGCGTCGCCCGATGGCGTACCTTCCAACGTACGATTACATCAAACTCGTCTTCTCGCAGAAAAGGGGCTTATACTCGAGGCATTGGGGCCGGCGGAAATCCTTCTGCCGTGAATGATCAACATGCCGGGATCGGACGACCAACCCGGGCTGCCCGCGGGTAGTCAGTTGGATGTCTTCTGCGAAACCTGCTGGCGTATCTGGACGACTTCCCTGCCGGAACGCTACCGCGACTCTGCCGATTTCGACGCACGCAATCGTATGATCTGTCCACTGTGCAGCGGCAATCACTGCCGCACTGCCCGCGCAGCCGATGTCTACAGTGAAACCCCGAGGCGGCGATCGCATCTGACCATCACGGTCTTGGCCCTCTCTTCTCGACTGCCGGTTCGTGGTCCCTGCTCACGACGTTCTCGGCTCAACGCTTCCGCTCAACGCGAGCCCCGGCGGGACGAAACCGATGTCCCCGCAAGCCATTCAATGCTACCTTCCGCTATATAACACTCGTAGTCGCTCCCGCGCCCATGCCCAGAAAGAATATCCACACTTGCTCCAACTGCTATATAGGTCTATACTCCGCCCGCTCCAGAATTTGGATCAGGAGGTCCGTTATGTCTACGCCTCGCTCTCGCCACTCGTCTCTCTGCTTTTGTTGCTGGGCGTGCTGATTCTCAGCGCGTGCGTAACCGCCCTCGCCGATGATGACGATGGCCGCAAAGTGGTCGGTGGATACTTCGAGGAATGGAGCATCTACTTCGCGGGTTTCAATATCGCCAACCTGCAGGCGAATGGCGTGGCCGATCGCCTCACCCATCTGAACTATGCCTTCGGCGGAGTGAACACCACCGGCTGTTTCATTGCCGATTCCTGGGCTGACTACCAGTCGCCCTTCCTGCCCAGCATCACCGGGCCTTACACTGGGCCGCTTTACGGAAACTTCGCCGCCCTTCAGCAACTGAAGCAACTGCATCCCAACCTGAAAGTGCTGATCTCGCTCGCGGGCGCGGACGGCTTCTCCGCGGCGGCCGCCACTGAGGCCGGCCGCCAGGCGCTCCGTCTCGTCGTGCATTGATCTGTTCATCAACGGCAACCTGGCTCCGGGGATTTCGGCCGCGGGCGTCTTCGATGGCATCGATGTCGATTGGGAATTCCCCACGGCGGCCGACAAACCGAATGTCACGCTGCTTATGCGTGAATTCCGTAGGCAGCTCAATGCGCTGGGGCGAACCAATCATCAGCACTACCCTGCTGACCATGTTCGGTCCCGCGGGCGAGCAGAACTTCTCGAACGCATCGAACTGGCCAAGGTCGGACGCACCCTCGACTTCTACAGCGTGCAGGGTTACGACTTCCATGGCACCTGGGAAACGTCCACCAACCACGCCTCCCCGCTGTTCGACAGCGCGCAGGACCCAGCACGCGCCGACAACTTTTATCTCGATTACACCGTCAACGGGTTCCTGAAAGCAGGCGTGCCCGCACGCAAGCTGGTGCTGGGAATTCCGCTCTATGGGCGCGGCTGGACCGGCGTACCGAACATCAATCACGGTCTGTATCAGACGTCGACCGCCCGGCTCCGTTCGATCCCGCGGACTACCTGCAGACCCGGAGTGTCGAGACTTACCTGACGCTCTCAACCGCCACCAGCAACGGGTACAAGAGCTACTTTGACCGCAAAGAGAATAGCCGTCTCGCTCTACAACGACGCGACCCAAACCTTCTGGAGCTACGACGACCGAGGACGGTCAGCTGAAGGCGATTTCATCAACCGCGGAGGGCTGGGCGGCGCCTTCGTTTGGGCAGTAAAAGACGATGACGCCAACGCCACCTTGATCAAGACCATGGCAAACGGACTGCGCCACCACGAGTAGAGATGAGGACGGTCCAGACCACTCGTGAGCAATGATTAGCACGGAAAGCAGTTTCAGCCGTCGTGAATGGTTAAAGTAACACTTTAAGTCTATCGTCCGCTCGGAGAGAGGTCTTCGAGTGGCAAGCCCCACGTCCTGAAGTGACCCGAATGGGAAGGCACGGGTTTACTCGTACCACACTCCTTCCGTTTCGTGACTCGCTCTGGCGTCGGAGGTGTGCTTTCCCGCGGCCCTGCTACTCTTGATTGGTTTTCGTATCAGGGCGGCTTCAGCCGCGCCGTTAAGCCGTCCCTTAACAGAAGCCCCTTCAGGGGCTGGCTTCACCTCGCGACCGGCAGCGCGGGCTCCAACGCCAAAACAATCTTCGGATGAAACAACGTTCCCGCGACGCGAGTTGCAATCGCGATCAAGTCCGCCTGCCCGTAGAAAACTTTCACCTGCTTCGCCCGTGAAAACTCCGGCAGGTTCACCGCGCGCCCGCTGCGAATGTGCGCAGCGATCTCATCCGTCGCCGTCACCGAGGGCATGTCGGGCATGAAGCTTGCGGGGATGCACCGCAAATATCGTCGCCCTTCCCTGCCGCCCAGGCGGCTTCCACCTGCTCCAGTGTGTGCGCATCCGCGATCGAGAACTCCGCAACCCTCGTGCGCCGTAACGACTCGAGATGCGCGCCGCAGCCCAGCGTGCTCCCAGATCGTGCGCCACTGAGCGCATCGTACGTCCCGGAAGCTACTCGCGCGCAAAACTCCGCGCGCTCATTCTCGTACGACGTGATCTCGAATTCGTGGATGTTAACTTGCACGGCCAGCAGCGAAACTTCTTTCTTCTTGCGCGCCAGCTTGTAGGCGGTACCCGTGAATTTTCTTCGCTGAAAACGGAGGCGGGGTCTGCTCTGATGGTTCCGCAGAAGCGCCGTGCTGCCCTCGCGCACCTGATCCAGCGATGCAGTCACGCGTTGGTGCGGCCCCAGCGGATCACCCTCAGCGTCGTACGTGTCAGTGGCGAAAGCCGAAGCGAATCGTTCCCGCGTAACTCTTCTCCGAGCTCGTGTAGAACTGCGCCAGCCGGGCAAGGTTACCGAATACCAGCGGCAGCACTCCGGTGGCGAGCGGATCGAGCGTGCCCAGGTGCCCTACCGAACGCTGGGCGATGATGCGGCGCACGCGGTTGACCACGTCGTGCGAGGTCAGCCCCGCCGGTTTATCGATGATGAGCACGCCGTTCATGAAAATTCAAGACTACTACTTTACCTGATCCTCTATGTTTCCTCTCCGCGACGACCAGCCGGTTTTCAGCACGCCGTTCGTAACCTACTTCCTGATCGCAATCAACCTGCTGATTTATTTTGTCGAGTGGCAGATTGGCATACAGAGCCGCGGGCAGCTCAACGCGTTGCTCACGCAGTTCGGCGTCGTGCCGCGTCTCGAAATCCGGATTGCTCACGGGAACTCCGGTCTTCAGATCCAGCGGCCGCTCTGCTGCCCATCTTCACCTCGATGTTTCTGCACGGCTCTCTCGTTGCATGTGCTCGGCAACATGTGGATGCTCTGGATCTTTGGCGACAACATCGAGGACTACCTCGGGCACTTCGCGTACCTGGTTTTCTATCTGCTCAGCGGCGTGGCGGCGAGCACTCACGCACATCATGTCTCAACGCCAGCTCTAGCGCATGCCAAGCATCGGCGCAAGCGAGCGCCATCGCAGGTGTCATGGGCGCGTACTTCATTCTCTATCCCAAGGCGCGCGTGCTGATATGGTTCCCGCCTATCTCTCATCTTTCAATCCCTGCGTGGCTGATGCTGGGCTATTGGGGTGTGAGCCCAATTCCTCAGCGCAGCGCAGCCACGGCCATGCGGAGACGTCGCAGACGACTGGAGGCATTGCCTTCTGGGCACACGTCGGCGGGTTTGTGGTTGGGATACTTCTGATCAAACTCTTTCCGCAAAGACGCGGGCGGTATCGGTACGGAACGTGGTGAACATGTCCTCAATGTTCCACGTGCAATATTCTGTGGGACAATGCTAGCAGATATGATTTTAGCTGGCGGACTTTCCGATTTTGGAACGTGCTTGAGGCGAACATAAACTGTTAAACGCACAGGACGCGGAGAACCGCCGCAGGGGACGCGGAGAGATATGAGTCGTTCTCACGACTAGTAACAACATCCAGTCTTCAGAGTGCGCCGGCCGTTGGCGTGATCGTCAGCTGCTCCATGGTGCTGTTCCTCTGGAAGCGCGCGAGGCTGCGACCAGGCGTGGGCAATTGTTTCCGACGACATCATTTTTTTGCGGGGGCTTTGGGCCAGAGTGTATCCCAGATGTCGGTATCGGTGGCGCCCGGCATGAGCGCGATTACCCGGATACCCTTGTCACGTAATTCTTCGCGCAGCGTGTCGGTGAATCCAAGCGCTCCGTGTTTGGAGGCGTTGTAGGCAGAGCTACCCGGAAAGACCTGCGTAGCCGCGATCCGAAAGATTGTTGACGATGGTGCCGCCACGTCGCATCAGGGGAAGCATTTCGCGTGTGACCAGGAAGGTGCCGGTGAGGTTCGTGTCGATCACGGACTTCCAAAGGTGATATGGCAACTTCGCGATCGGCAGGTTGGGGTGTGCGATGCCGGCGTTGTTGACCAGGATGTCGATGCGGCGGAACTGCTTCTTAGTTGCAGCGGCGAGGGCTCGGACGGCATGCGGGTCGCGGACGTCGCAGATTCTGGGAGCACCCGGATTTTGTTTCTGGATAGCTGGGCGGCAGCCTTTTCGAGCGCCGGCATCGTGCGGCCGGTGAGGACAAGATGGCAGCCTTCAGCGGCGAGTGGCTCGCGCGACAGCCGAGGCCGATGTCCTCGGCTGGCGCCGGTGACTACGGCTACTTTCCCGGGCAGGCGTTTTTTGTCGCTTCGCCATTCTGTTGGTCTGGTTCAGGACTGAGCTTTCGCTAAGCGGTTGATGCGGACGCCGGGAGTGCATAGGTCCTTCGCTTCGCTCAGGATGACAATCCCTCTAAGCCAACGCACGTCACTACACGCCATTCGCGCGGTTGCGAATCAGCGACAGGAACTCGCTGCGGGTTTCTTCTTCGTTACGGAAGCAGCCGAGCATCGACGAAGTGACCGCGGCGGAATGCTGTTTTTCTACGCCGCGCATCATCATGCAGAGGTGGCGCGCTTCGATGACGACTCCGACGCCTTGCGGCTCGATCACTTTCTGAATGGTCTCGGCGATTTGCGTGGTCAGGCGTTCCTGGATCTGCAGGCGGCGCGAGAACAGTCTCGATGAGCCGCGGAATTTTGCTCAAGCCGATGACCTTGCCGTTCGGAATGTAAGCGACATGCACCTTGCCGAAGAACGGGAGCATGTGATGTTCGCAGAGGCTGAACATCTCGATGTCTTTGACGATGACCATTTCGTCGTACGTGACCGTGAAAGAGCGCGCCTTTGAGCAGGGCTTCGGGGTCTTCGCGATATCCCTCAGTGAGGAAATCGTAGGCTTTACGTGAACGCGTTCGGGCGTGCGGACGAGTCCTTCGCGCGACGGGTCTTCGCCAAGGCGAACGATCATTTCGCGGACGAGGTCTTCGTAGCTGGCGGTGGTGATGGTCAGTGATTCGGTGGTCTTCATGGTTGCCTTTGCCGGAGGTGTTGATGTCGCCCTTCTGGGCTTGCGTTCGCGTTGATCGCTTACCAGCGCTTACGCGCTGGGCTATGAACGTCGCCGCCTTTGGCGGCTCAGCTGCGCTGTTTACAGGCGCTTGAGACGTCCCCTGATGCGAATTCAACGAGAGCCTGTAGCCGATGCTAAGTACATCGCTAGTCCTGGACCTCTTTGCCTCCTGCGTAGGCGAAGGAGTTCATCATCGTTTCTTCCATGCGTACCTTTTCTAGATGTGCCTGGTGAAACCCCTGTTGCAATATTTCATAGATCCGAATGCAGAGGTTCTCGGTGGTTGGCACCTCGCTCTGGAATTCAGGTAGCGTGTTCAGGTTCTGGTGGCCGAAGCGCTCGAGGATTTCGCAGCGTACAAATCCGTCGAGATCGACCAGGTTGCAGACCATGCCGGTGGCCGGATCAACCTTGCCGCTCACGGTGACTCTCGACGTGATAGTTGTGTCCGTGTCCGTGAGGGTTGTTGCACTTGCCGTAGGTCGTCGCGGTTCCAGTCGGCCGGGCATCGCGTCGCTGTGCAGGCGATGCGATGCCGAGAACAGGTAACGGCGGGTGAGATGGGCCTTCACGCTGCTTCTCCGTAGAAATCGACGAATAGGTCGGGCGTCTCGTACACGCGCACGCGGTGCAGTTGCGCGGACTTGAGTTTCAGAGCGAGGCGCTGCCAGATGGCGATCGCGATGTTCTCGGTGGTCGGAATCTGGTGCAGAAACTCCGGCACTTCTTTGTTCAGGAAGCGGTGGTCCATCGCGTCGAGCACTTCGCGATTCATGACTGTCTTTCAGCTGTTTGAGGTCGACGACGAAACCCGATTGCGGATCGACCTTGCCCTTCACCGTGACTTCGAGCGTGTAGTTGTGGCCGTGGCCGTTCGGGTTATTGCACTTTGCCGAAGGTGGCGCGGTTCTGTTCCGGCGTGAAGTCCGGATTGTGATAGTAGTGCGAGGCTGCGAATTCGGCTTTACGCGTCAGGTAGACCATGATTCTCCATCACGAAACCGGTTTGATGCCGGCCGTAGCCCGGATAGGTTCGTCCCTTCCACGCTACCGTGCCGCGCGCATGGCGTAGTTTAGAGCGCAACAGCAGGTAGGAGAACACGGGCAGGCCGAAAATTCCGAGCACGCTTGAACTCCACGAAAAATGCGCAGTCGCGATTCTCATCAGTGTCAGCACGAGCGGGATGAAGAAAATCACCGCATGACGCCAGTCGCCGACCTGGATGATCGCGATTGCGATCACCAGACAGACGATTACAAAAGAGGAATTCCAGCAGGCGCAGCAGGGCCAGGGACACTGCATTCGGAAAGAGCAAAATCAGGTTCTTGGTCCAGCCCTCCCGCATCTGGCGAAAGCCCCGCGGTACATGCGCGTGTGGACCGCGTCTCCACCGTAGCGGAAGCGAATGCGCAGCGACGCGTCGCGAACGGCGCGCGCGAGGGCGACGTCTTCGAGCAAGGACTGCGCGACCGCCGCGTGGCCGCCGACCGCGTCGTAGGCACTGCGGGAGATCAGCAGGTACTGACCGTTGGCGGCGGCGAGGTTCTTTGAAAAATCGCTCACCTGGGACGGAGGATATTTTCTGGCCAGTTCTGCAAAGATGACGGGCATCACAGCGCGTTCCCAGAATCCGCGGACTTCCTGTTCGGGCGAATACGACAACAAATCAGCGTGATTCGCTTCAGCTTCGGTTACAGCCCGGGCGAGCGAGTCTGGCTTATGAACGGTGTCGGCGTCGGTGAACAGCAGCCACTTCCCTTTCGCCTCGCGCGCTCCAGCGACGACCGCGTTGTTCTTTCCGGTCCAGCCGGCAGGAAGAGGCCCCGGTTCGATCACGCGCACGCCGGAGATGGAGGCGGCGATCTGGTGCGTGCGATCCGTCGAGCCGTCGTCCACCACGATGATTTCGAAAGGGATTCCGGCTTGGGCGACGAGCGACCCGAGGCAGGCCGGCAGCGAGGTTTCCTCGTTCCGGGCGGGAACGATGACGGAAATCTGCGGGTCCAAGGCTGGTACTGGCGGCACCATAGGGCGAATCTATTATTATAGCTAGGTGCGACGCATCCTCCTTCCGATTACCCTGTTTTGCCTGGTACTACTCTCCGGCTGCTACGGAGGCACGCGCCCGCCGCGAATCGGCAAGGCCGCGCCCGATTTCGTTGTGCAGGACGCCGAACGCCGGGTCACGCTCAGCGAGTTCAAGGGTCAGGTGGTCGTGCTGAATTTCTGGGCGAGCTGGTGCCCGCCGTGCGTGGCTGAGACGCCGTCGCTGGTGCGCATGCAGCAGAAACTGAAGGACAAGGGTGTGATCGTGGTGGCGATCAGCGCGGATGAGGATGACGGCGCCTACCATCGGTTCATCAATAAATATGGTATGGATTTTGTGACCGTGCGCGACCCTACCGCGAAGATCCAGCACATGTACGGGACGATCCAGATTCCGGAGACTTACATCATCGACCGGGACGGCGTGCTGCGGCGGAAGTTCGCCAACGCGTTTGATTGGAGCACGCCTGAAGTGACTGACTTTCTCAGCAAGCTCTAGCTTACTGCAAATGAATCCAAACATGGTCGCCGAGACCGGTTTCGTCGTGATCGGCATTGCGGCTCGCACAAGCAATGCCACGGAAATGACCGGCGAGGGGATTATTGGAAAGCAGTGGGGCCGCTTCCTGCAGGAAAATCTTCTGGGTCAAACTCCAAACAAGATGGACTCGGCAATCGTGGCGGTCTACACGGACTACGCCAGTGATCTGAATGGCGAGTACACGTTCGTGATCGGGGCGCGGGTGAAGGCTGGGGCGGAGGCGCCGGATGGCATGGTTGCCAAGATCGTTCCGGCGGGGCGGTATGCTGTGTTTGTTTCCGAACGCGGGCCGGTTGGAGAGGTGGTAATGAAGAGCGTGGCAGCGCGTCTGGCGCTGGCTGATCGATCGGGCTTATCGGGCGGATTATGAGGTTTACGATGAACGGGCTGGGGATCCTGGGAATGCGGTGGTCGAGGTGCGGGTTGGGGTGAAGTGGAGACTCAGAATCTTAGACCCGCAAAGGCCGCTAAGTAGGCGCCGCTAAGAGCCGCTAAGAAGTCCATCGAAATTTTGGTTGAGAGAAGCTCACCCTCGGCGGCTGAAGCCGCGCGGTTTTCTTAATGCCTGTCGGCACGGCTCGAGCCGTGCCCTTCCCGTCTATGTGGCTACAGTTTCACCTTGCGCAGGCGTAGTGAGTTTGTGATTACTGAGACGGAGGCTGAAGCTCATGGCGGCTGCGGCCAGGATTGGGCTGAGCAGAATTCCGAAGAATGGGTAGAGGACTCCCGCCGCGAGCGGGACGCCCAGTGAGTTGTAGACGAAAGCGAAGAACAGATTCTGGCGGATGTTGCGCATCGTGGCCTGGCTCAGCTTGCGGGCGCGCACGATGCCGCGTAGTTCCCCTTTCAGCAGCGTGACGCTGCCGCTTTCAATGGCGATGTCGGTGCCGGTGCCCATCGCGATGCCTACGTCGGCCTGCGGCAAGGCGCTGGGCGCGTCGTTGATGCCATCGCCCGCCATGGCGACGACTCTTCCCTCCCCCTGCAGACGGCGCACGATTTCTGACTTCTGGCCGGGAAGAACTTCTGCTTCAAATTCCGAGATGCCGAGTTTGGCGGCGACATTTTCCGCCTGTCGCCGGTTGTCGCCAGTCAGCATGACCACACGGATGCCTTGCGATTTCAGATCGCGGATGGCCTGGAGGCTCGATTCCTTGACGGCATCGGCGACCACGATCCATCCCGCGAATCGTCCATCGATGACGACGTAGATCTCCGCTTCACCAGCGCCGAGGTAGCGGTCGGGCGCGTCGGGGATCATGACCTGCAGCTTTTCCATCAACTGGCGATTGCCGGCCGCGACCAACTTCGCCTTCCACCGTGCCTTCGGCGCCCAGTCCAGAATGACTCTGGAAGTTGCTCGACCGGGGCGAGCGGGAGTTCTTTGTCAGCAGCCTCAGCGAGGATGGCTGCGGCGAGTGGATGCTCGCTACCGCGCTCGAGGCTGGCCACGATGCGCAGGAGTTCACTTACGTTCGAGACCGATGGGTACGACCGAGGTAACGCTGGGCTTGCCTTCGGTCAAGGTGCCGGTTTTGTCGACCGACCAGCGTGTCGACTTTCTCCGAGACGCTTCGAGGGCTTCGGCGTTGCGGATCAGGACGCCCGACGAGGCGCCGCGTCCGGTGCCGACCATGATGGCCATCGGGGTGGCGAGTCCGAGCGCGCACGGGCACGCGATGATGAGCACGGCGACGGCATTGACGAGCGCGTGCGCAAGCGCGGCTCGCGGACCGACGAGTGCCCAAACAACAAAAGTGAGTACGGCGATCGCGATGACAGCGGGGACGAACCAGGCAGCAGACCTTGTCGGCAAGGCGCTGGATCGGGGCGCGGCTGCGTTGTGCCTCGGCTGACCAGCTGCACGATCTGCGCGAGCATGGTCTCGCTGCCTACGCGTGTCGGCGCGCATGATGAAAGATCCGGTGCCGTTCACGGTGCCGCCGATTACCTTTGCTGCCGGCAGATTTTGCGACCGGCATCGATTCGCCGGTAATCATCGATTCGTCGACGGAGCTGCTGCCGTCCAGGACGATCGCCATCTACAGGAATCTTTCGCCGGGACGGACGCGGAGGCGGTCGCCGGGCTTGATGTTTTCGAGCGGGACATCCTTCTTCTGCTCCATCGGCCGTGATCAGGCGCGCGGTTTTCGGACTAAGATCGAGCAGCGCGCGGATGGCCGCAGCTGGTCCGGCTGCGGGCGCGCAGCTCGAGGACCTGACCGAGCAGGACCAGCGTCGTGATGGCGGCGGCGGCTTCGAAGTAGACGTCGGGCTGGCCGCTCATGCCGCGGAATGCTGGCGGAAAGATCTGCGGGAAGACGGTCGCGATGAGGCTGTAGAAGTAGGCGACGCCCGTGCCCATCGCGATCAGCGTGAACATGTTGGTGGAGCGGTTGACGATGGAGGCCCAGCCGCGCTGGAAGAACGGCCATCCGCCCCAGAGAACCACCGGCGTGGCGAGCGCAAGTTCGATCCAGGGTAGCCATGTCCAGCTGTAGACCCGAAGGTGGTTGACGAACGCTTCTCCATGAAGGCATGAGGCCAAATCATGCTTGCCATGGCGATCATGAGCAGGGGCGCGGTAAGTACGAGGCTTACCCAGAAGCGGCGGGTCATGTCGCGGAGTTCGGATTCACCTCTTCGTGCGCGGTGGCGGTGCGGGGTTCGAGCGCCATGCCGCAGATCGGACAACTGCCGGGTTCGGAGCGGATGATCTCCGGATGCATCGGGCAGGTATATTCAATTTTGGATATAGGGGCGAGGGTCTCGGGTTCGAGCGCCATCCCACAGCTGGGACAAGGGACCGGGCTCTTTTCGCGGACTTCGGGACACATCGGGCATACGTAGTAGCGATCGGCGGCCGGTTGTCTAGCGGATGACTCGGGTTGCGAATCGCTGGGCACGGGTACGGGTCGTGCGCTCCCGAGTTGCACGAGGTTCGATGACGCTTTCGGGTTCAGGTAGCGATCGGGATCCGTCCGGAATTTTTCGAGGCATCCACCGCAGCAGAAGTAATACGTCTTGCCGAGGTGGTCGAGGTGGTGGCGAGCGGTTGCGGGATCGACATCCATGCCACAAACCGGATCTTTCTGTTTTGTCGCGGAGTCAGAGGCGGAGGGAGCCGCAGCTTTTGAAGCTCCAATGCTGACCAGAGGCGAGTGGTCTGCCGTCTTGCCGGTATATTTCCCTGGATCCTGCTTGAACTCCGCGCTGCAATGCTTGCTGCAGAAGTAGTACGTCTTCCCCTTGTGCTTGATGTGTAATGCGGCCGCCGAGGGGTTAACCGTCATGCCGCAAACGGGATCGAGTTCGGTCGCAGTCGTTGTATGCACGTGATCGGACATCTTCAATTCTTTGCAGGCTCCCAAGGGCGGTGCCGGTCAGGATGACGCTATCTGATGACCATACACCTCCCGCCGCCGGGACGGCCAGACGGCGAAAGGACTTCCCTGCCGCAGGAAAAAGGACACTCATTGGATTGCGCGAACGGCTTTGGCGATTGTTGTATCTTGGTGGCGGAGGGAAAACCGCGAATGACCTACATGGACGTGGCTTACCGCTACGGCGCCACTCCCGGAGAGCGGGAGATGCGGGCGATCGATGGGATGCGCGAGGTGTATGGGATCCGGAAAGTGGATTTTCAGGAAAAAGACAAGACGGTGCGCGTAGAGTACGACGCGTCGCGATTGAATGAAGGTGCGGTGGCGAAATTGCTGCGGCAGGCGGGAATTGATGTGCGGGAAAGGCTCGCGCTAGCTAATTGATGGGGGAGGGCTTGGAGGGCAACCGGAATCGCGAATGCGGAACGCGAACCGAGTGACAGGGAATGCAAAGGGGCGCTCAAGAAAACCTCTGGCCGAAGTTATTCTCTAGAGCGCCCCGTTGCGCGCCACTTCGTCTGGTATTTCCTATTGCAGCTTCCTACCACACCGTAAATCGCTGAAATACAAGAGTTGGCAGGTGGACGAACCCGGTAGGAATTTCACCCAGCAAGAAAGATTTACCCCTGAGGCAGATTGTAAAGTCTTAGCGAACAAAGCGGAGCCGGCCTGTGGATTTCCGAAGAATCAGCAGCAGGGGCAACAAAACTTTCTCCTTTAATTGATCACATGCCGTTTTCGTGCGGCGGACCCCGCGGAGAACCCAATCGATTCATGAGACGAGGCTTCTTGTGCAGTCGGATGCTGGCCACTACATCCTTATTCGTGTTTATGGCCTGTTTTTCGTCGGCGGACGAGTGGAAGGCGCGCCATGATCTGGTGTCGCACACCGGCGTCTTGAATCTCTCGCAACCGCCGGCGCCCGAGGAAGTATTTTTGCCGGGCCGGCGAGTCCGGCGGAACAGCCGGGGTGGCTGGAAGGGGTTGAAGGCATGGCGCAACGAGCGGCACACCCTGCTCCGCTACAATTCCGCACAGTACGAACGCGCCGACCTGGCATGGACTCAGCACATTTTTTCGCAGGTGCAACTGCTGATCTGGGACCGCCGGCTGTACGACCCGGAAAAGGCGAGTACACGGTCGATCGTTTCCTCGCTGACACGGAGAGCCGGATCCGGACCGATTGACGCCGTGCTCATCTGGCACGTGTATCCAAATCTCGGGGGCCGATGATCGCAACCAGTTTGATCTGCTGCGAGACCTGCCTCGGCGGAATCGCGGGGGCTGCGCGGCGTGGTGGAGCAGTTTCATGAACACCACGTGAAAGTGTTCTTCCCTTTTCTGGCCTGGGACGCGGGTACCCGCGAAGAGGGCTCCGCTCCAGAGACCACGATGGCGCAGCTTTGGAAAGAGATTGGCGCGGACGGAATCAATTTCGACACGCTCGAAAGCGTGCCCCCACAATTCCAGCTGGCATCCGATGTGACCGGTCATCCACTGGCACTCGAGCCTCAATTTCAGCCGCGCGACGAATCGCTGGCGTGGACCAACCTCAGCTGGAATGACTGGGTGACGTGGGAAGGTAAAGCGTATCCGTTCATTCCGATGGTCAGCAAAAACAAGTGGTTGGAAGTGCGCCACACGGTGAACATCACCGACCGGTTCACGCGCGACAAGACCGACAGCCTGCAGCACGCTTTCTTCACACGGCCAGGGCTACGCATCGCTCGAGAATCTTTGGGGATTCTGGTACGGCAACACTGCCCGTGACTCGAGAGGCGATCCTGCGCATCACGCAGATCGAGCGGGAGTGCGGCCGCTGTTCTCTTGAGTCCCGGGTGGGAACCTCATTCGGCGATGCTGCAAGCGGGTGTGTTTGCCAGCCGGTTCCCCCACGCCGGCGGGACTCTGTGGACAATCGTGGAACCGCAACGAATACAAGGTGAGCGGCTCCCAACTCGTCCTGCCACACAAGAGTGCAGCCCATTACTACGATTTGTGGCATGGGCGTGGAACTGAAGCCATGCGATCGCCGGAGACAAAGTTACTTCTGAGCTTCGACATTGAAGGCCTGGGCTATGGCGCGGTGCTTGCGACCGAAGACCATCCCGCATGGTTGCCCAATCTGCTCGCGTCGATGGCGGAACGATCGCGGCGGCCCCTTCCAGTTACTCGAAGAGTGGAAGGCGGTGCCGCAAACGCTGGTGGAAATTCCTGCGACCAAGCCATCGGCAAGCACGCCGGCGGGAATGGTCCGCATCCCGGAAGGCGATTCTGATTTTCAGATAAGCGGAATTGAGGTGGAGGGCGGCAACGATCCCGGCGTCGACGTGCAGTATCCGTGGGAAAACGAAGCCCGGCGCTTCCACCGGCAACTGGTCCACGTGCACGCGTTTTATCTGACCGGACGCCGGTGACCAACACCGAGTTCAAGAAATTTCTGGACGCTACGCATTATCGCCCGAAGGACGATCACAACTTTCTGCGTAGCTGGCAGAACGGCGCGTATCCCGATGGCTGGGACAACGAAGCCCGTCACCTGGGTGTCGATCGAGGACGCGCGCGCCTTTGCCGCCTGGGCCGGCAAACGCCTGCCGCACGAGTGGGAGTGGCAGTACGCGGCCCAGTCCACCGACCGGCGTCCGTATCCGTGGGAACGATTGAGCGCGGACGCGCTGCCGCCAGTCGATCCCGGACCGTCGCAGCATTGTCACTCGCCGATGTAGGCGCCTTCGCGAAGGGCGCGAGTCCGTTTGGCATCATGGACCTTGAAGGCAGTGTCTCGCAGTGGACCGACGAGTACCGCGATCCGTATACGCGCGCAGCCATCGTGCGCGTGAGGCGCGGCCTACCATCCGCTGGGCTCGATCTGGTATTTCCCGCAAACCTACCGGCTGAACGAGCACCAGAAATATTTGCTGATGTCGCCGGGCCGTGACCGGGCAGGAACGATCGGGTTCCAGTGCGTAGTGGATGCGCCATGAAATTTGCGGTGCAGACAAGACAACGAGCGCGACCGTCGTGTAAAATTGAGCCCTCGCCTCGTCAGGAAGCGCCCTTAGCTCAGTTGGATAGAGCGTCTGGCTACGAACCAGAAGGTCGGGAGTTCGAATCTCTCAGGGCGCACCATATCTGCCACGGTTTTCGTACAGCTTCTACAACGCTCTTCGCGAGTGGAACGAGACCTTACGACCGAAATAAAATCGACGAAACCAGGCGATTATGCCAGCCTACTCAGTGGTTCTGCTTCGGTTCTTCGAAGAACTGCCACAATAATGCTTGAGTCCCAGCCAACAAAGTAGGGCCGAGAACAGCATTGTGAGGGCGAACCCCGAAGAGTTAACGGCAGCGCAACCTGACTCCAACAACTCCGAAGAAGACCAGACCTCCGCAACATAAACAGACACCGGTAGGAGAGTGCACCAAGTCGCTGGCGTCGACTTAGCACTCTATCGGGATTCAAGACTTCTCGGGCCAAACTAGTTGGCTGAAGAAGGCGGGCGCGTTGCCCTGGAGACGTTTCGTCGATGTCTCGACGATGAGGACATTTTGAGGACTTGGCTAAATCATCGACAGCCTGACCAGACTACGCAGCGTATGACCCTCCACATTATGATCAGTCTGTAACGGAAGAAACGCAATCGATCAGTGCGGCCGGAATGTCTTGCCCGTCTCAAGGAGGGTTTTCAAGCGGGAGAGAATGCGCGGCCAGCCGTCGGAGCAAAATGCGTAGGCGGGATCCGCCTATCCCACTGATCGTGTCGGATCGTGAGCTTGGTAGCTTCCGCCTCGGGCTCAAGTTCGGCCGTCACTCGAGATTTGAAGGGACTCTGGCCGAGTTGAAAAGTGTATTGAAGCAATTTGGGAGGCTCACACCTAAGGACCTCGCCTCCCCACCAAGGTAGCTGGCTTGCCGTCAGGTCCAGGCCCGATCCACTTCATATGACCGCCGAGCTTTCAAGTCGGCTTCAAAGTCGGCGCCTGCAAAGATGATGCGGTTCGACTCCGCTGAGAACAGGCCTTCCCAAAGCTTTTCAGGCTTCACCGCAACATAGAAAACAAATGTTAGAGGAGTGCTCATCATCCGCTCCACAGAATGCTTAGTAGCCGAGACTGTAGACAGGATTCGCTTCAGTATGGCCCGGCACTCGGAGCAATCGCTAAGGGGATAGAATCTGCGGGGCCGGCCTGAAGGAGACCATGAGTCTAGAAATCAGCGCCAAGCGCAAGGTCTTCGCGCGCGACTCTCGACTGCCATGGGCAACACCGTGCAGATCGCGCGGAATAGTGGCTTGCGTATTTCGCATTGACTTTAGCTCGGTCGGCAAACTCACCTTAACCTCTCAATCGCAACCATGATTCTTTTCATGGGTTCTTCTTTACTTCTGCTCGCATGCGATTGCGCACTGGATAGTCGGCTGTTGGTTGGCATTCGTTTTCTGTTTTATACAGTGGGTGGAACGGGCAATCCCGAGGGCTGGCCGCGTGGGGAGTTCGCTGGGCCTTTGAGCATCTCCCTTTCTTCGGCGTGCGTGATCTGACAAGGTTTCGATGGAGAGCGCCAGTCCTGGTGCCAAAGCCTTGATGTGGTCTGCGGGTGTGACCGCCCGGCCGATCATTCCGACGTTCGCAGCATTGTGCGCATGGCTCTCGGCTGTTCCCTGGAGCGGGTGGTTTTGTTTGTTTGCCTCAGGCTGGGCCCTAGGAGCATTGGCGAGCACCGCGGACGAGTCGTACAGGCGACTACACCAATTCGCGCCCGGCGTGTCCTTACAGACGAAGCCCTAAGTGCCCGAATTTCTACCGTTGCCGCAACGCGCACGAATTGTCGGACTCTGCCACACGCCGGTTGCGGTTTCGCCAGGGACGGCGCAGACCTGTCCACCTGCAAAAGTGATCCGAGTCGTTACTCGCCTCCCTTCTGAGCTCTCTACTTGCTGTTACGCGGGCCGTTGCTCTGCCGCGCGACTTGTAAAAAAGTTGTTAAACACTACCAGGAGTGGCGACCCGCGTCGATGCAATCATGCCGGAGCAGGCAAGCGGGTGTGATGTCGGACCAGTCCGCGTGAATAGAGTGTGTTGTGATTTTCAACGCTCGTTACCGATTGACTGCTCTGCTGAACCTCCTGACAACACGCTGCCCTGAACTTCCGACATCTGGCCGCATACCCGACGCTCGCATGAATATGAGGATGCACCTCCCCTGCGGCAGTCAGAATAAAAGACGAACGAGGCTGACAGCCAGGGCGGTCAATTCCAACTCTCCTGCGCGCACGCGAGACGCGGCTTGGAAGGGGACAACCGATGGATCTCAGCTCGCGATGGGATCGTTTTGCAGGCCTCTTTATCCTGCTACTTGCCGTCGCCGCGATGGCGGGTTGCCACCCCTCCACCACCGGTAGCGCTAGCGCCCAGAGCGGTACCGTTTCAGGCCGCCAACACGACGCTCGATTTCGGCACCGCTGTGGTTGGTACCACGACCCAAGTCGACCGACATGCCTGACCAATGGATTCGCCGGACACGGTCACGGTATCCAGTGCGAGTTCGTCGAACGCGTCCGTTCCAATTGATGACGCCCGCGACGCCCTTCACGCTGAGTCCGGGCCAGGCGGCCAGCCTGACGATAGCGTTTTCGCCGAAGGCTACGGGGTAAACCTGCCGGGAAGATTGTCAATACGTCGGGCGGAGGAAAGATCGACATCGCGGTGTCGGGAAGTGCGGTCGCCCCCGGCCAGCTGGCGGCAAGTCCGGGATCGCTGACATTTGGAAACGTGGGAGTCGGGCAAAAGTGCGGCCAAGGCCGTCACCCTGACCAGCAGCGGAGGGGACGAGCGTGACCGTCTCGCAAGCGTCGGTCAGTAGCAGCCTATTCGATCACGGGGGCTGACTGCTGCCAGTGACGATTGATGCCGGTCAGAGTGCCGCGTCTCAACGTGGTCTTTGCGCCCAAGTCGGCAGGAGCGGTCAGCGGCCAGCGTGACGCTTAACGGCGTCTCTTCCCTGACGATGAAGTCCAAGAAGCATTCGGCGGGAGCAGCAAGATACCGCGCCGGCGAGCTTAGCCTTGTCGGTCTCGGGCGACGGAATTGCTCCTGGGACAACTGGTGGCGGCACCCCGGCAGTGTGTCGTTCGGACAATGTGACGACGCGGAAGCACGCAGAACCAGAGCAGTCACCCCGACCAACCCGGGCGGCGCGAGCGCGAATGTCATCACGCAAGCCAGCGTGATCGGGAGCCGGGCTTGAGCATGAGCGGACTGACATTGCCGCCGGTCGCTGGCGGCGGGCCAGAGCGCATCACTGCAGCTGACCTTTTCGCCGACGTCGGCGGGGACCAGTGAGTGGCGGCCTTAGCATAACGTCGACCGCCGGCAATGCAAACCTGAGCATAGCCGTGACCGGAACGGGAGTGGCGCCGGGGGCGCTTGCGTTGAATCCCAGGCAACGTCAGCTTCGGCAGCGTAACGGTTGGCAGCAGTCAGAACCAGCCGGTCGCCATCACAAATTCCGGCGGAAGTTCCGTGACCATCAGCTCGTGCCACGGCTGCGGGTGCAGGATTTCTCGATCAGCGGACTGGTCACGCCATTGACGCTTAGCGCCGGGCAGAAGCTTCCAGTTTCACGGTTGCGTTTCGCGCCGCAAGCGGCCGGAAGCGCAAATGGAAGCGTCGCGTTCACTGAGCAACATCGCGACCGTCAGCCTGGCGACTTACGGGAACGGGGCAGGCCGTGGGAACGCTGGGCGCAAATCCTGCCAGCGTTGCTTTTGGAAGCGTCCAGCTGGGGAACGAATCAGGCGCAGACCATCACGCTCACGAACAGTGGAAGTTCAAGCGTGACGATTTCGCAGGTTATCGGCGAAGCGGAACTGGCTTCAGCCTGAGCGGGATCTCGACTGCCGCTCACGCTAGGGTGCAGGGCTCAAGTACGACGTTCACTGCGACCTTCAATCCCAACGGCAGCGGGAGCCGTCACTGGGAATGTCGCGATCACGAGTACAGCGTCGAATCCATCACTGAACGTTGCGACTGTCGGGAACGGGTGTAACCTGCGGCTACGCTGGCCGCGAGTCCGACCAGCATCGGGTTTGGCAGCGTGCAGGTGGGCAACATCACAATCGCAGACCGAGCGCCTGACCAACTCGGGCGGATCCGTCTTGCACATTGCCAAACTCGGCCACGGTGACGGGAGCTGGGTTCGGCAACCAGCGGCCGAGCGTGCCCACGACCCTGAACGCGGGTGCAGAGTTTGACATTCACCGTGACGTTTACACCATCGAGCGGCGGCGCGGCGAGCGGCAGCCTGGCGCTGACCGCGGATGGATCGGTTCCCAACGCTGAGCGTAGCGCTGTCGGGAACCGGCACGACGCCGGGGCAACTGTCAGTGAGCCCGGCGACCGCAAACTTCGGCAGCGTGACCGTGGGCGCGACATCAGAAACAATCAGGATCGCTGACGGCGAGTGGAGCCAGCGTTACGATGTCTTCGGTCGAGCTCAAGCGATCCGGAGTTCACGCTAACCGGATTGTCGTTGCCTGTAACGCTGGCGGCGGGGCAAAAGCGCGCCATTTACCTGGACGTTTGCACCGCAGGCTGGCGGTGCGCGGCTTCGGCTAACGATTACGTTTACGAGCAACGCTACCAATCCACCGGTGACAGCGGCGTTGACCGGAACCGGGACCGCGGCTCCACAACACAGCTGTGAGTTTGTCATGGGCAGCCAGTACGTCGACCGTGGTGGCGGCTACAACGTGTACCGGGGAACGCAGTCCGGTGGCCCCTACGCCGTCTTGAACAGCGCGGCGGATGCTTCCACAACGTATACGGACAGTACGGTGCAAGCGGGCCAGACCTACTACTACGTGGTGACGGCAGTCGACAGCAGTGGCAACGAGAGCGTGAACTCGAACCAGGCGCAGGCGGTGGTGCCGACGCCTTAGGCAGTCGCTAGTCGTCAGTCGCTGGTCGCCAGCGAGGACGCGTGTGGTCGCCGGCAAGACCTGGCGACCGCATGTAGCTGAGTCGCTTCCTATCGCACGATGGCTTCAGCGTCTGGGGCCGGCCAGGCATTACCTCGTTCAGCCTTTCCTCGCTGCTGATCTGGGACTTTCGCCCGCCGCCGACGCTGGCGGAACTTCGTCTGCAGTTTGTCGAGATAGACGTAGTAGACCGGCGTGATGTAGAGCGTAGTGACGACCTGAGAAAAGAGCAGCGCCCTCCCTCACTACCGCAAGCGACCTAAGCCCCGACGCGAATCGGCGCCGGCCCCGAAGCCGATCGCAATTGGCAAGTGTTCCCATCAATGCCGCCATGCGTCGTCATCATGATGGGGCGAAAGCGGACCAACGCACCCGTCGATAAATGCGACTCTCTCGCGGCTTCTGCCACTCCGTGCGCTCAGCTTCCGAGAGCGAAGTCAATCATCATGATGGCGTTCTTCTTGACGATGCCGATCAGCATGATGATCCCGACGAAGCGAATAGAGATTCGAGCCTGAGGAAGACAGGTCAGAGCGTCAGCAGCGCGCTCACGCCCGCCGACGGCAGGCCGGACAGAATCGTCAGGGGATGGATGAAGCTCTCATAGAGAATTCCAAGAACGATGTAGATCGACGAGCACCGCGAGGCAGCAGCAGGAGGCCGATGCCGTTGAGTCGAATCCTGGAAGGCCTGGGCGCGTGCCCTGGAAGCGTCGTCTCGAATGTCTGGCCGGCAGCGCCGATTCGCCGTCGCGCTCGACCAGCTTCGGCTCGCATGGCTCCCAGCGCACGTGCCCGGGCGTCAGGTTGAAGCTGATGGTGACGGCCGGCAAGCTGGCCCAGGTGATTCACCGATCAGCGGGCCGGCGCACGGTGCGAGACTTCGCGACCGTCGCTCGAGGCACCAGCTTGCCGGCGTCGGAGCGGACATATAGAGGAGCGACAGCGTCGTCAGGCATCGTTGCTGATAATTCCGGCAGCAGTTCGACGATGACGTGGTACTGATTGTTAGGCGTGTAGATGGTGCGAGATCTGGCGAGTGAACCGTAGGCGGAGTAGAGCGCGTCCTCGACCTGCTGCGGCTGAGACGCCCAGCGCCGTACGGCTCGGTCGTGGTCGACTTCGACCGTCGAGCTGCGGATTCTTCACCTGCAGGTCGCTGGTGACGTCCTGGAATCCCGGAAGTGTCGCGCAGCGTGCTCTCGAGCTTGCGGGCAGCGCCGGTAGAGCTGCGTCGTGTCGGGCGACTGCAGCGTGTACTGATATTGCGACTTGGTGAGAGACTCCGCCGATGCGGATGGTCGGCGGATATCTGCATGAAGACATTCAGGCCCGGGAATTTGCGACAGCCTTCGGGCGAAGCTCCTGAATGACCTCCATCGCGCTCATCTGGTTGACGCGATCGCTTCTTGTCTTTCAGGCGAAAGAAGATTCGGCCCTGGTTGGTCGGGCTCGCCCGATCGAGGACATGATGTTCATGTACGTTGGGATCGGTGCGCACGACGTCGGCCACCTTCTGCTGCAACTCGCATCATGTCCTGAAAGGCGATTCCCTGCTGCGCTTCGGTGAACGCGAACACCAGCCTGTGATCTTCGCTCGGGAATGAAGCCGGTCTTCGAGATCGAGTACAGATAGAACGGTCAGACCAGATGCACAACGAAAGACACCATCAGCGGTCGCGAACTTGTGCCGCAGGACCGCCTTCAGGCTGCGGTCGTAGCCGCGCAACCAGCCGTCGAAGACGCGCTCGCTGAAATTGAAGAGGCGTCCGTGGCCGGACCGTTCCTGAGTGACGGAGAAATCGGCTGCAGCAGCATCGGGGTCAAGGTCAGGAAACGAAGCCGGACACCAGAATAGCGACGCCGATGGTGACCGCGAATTCGTGCAGCAAGCGGCCCACGATTCCGCCCATGAACAGGAACGGGATGAAGACGGCGGCCAGCGACAGCGTCATGGAGAGGATGGTGAAGCCGATCTCGCTGGCCCCATCCATGCGCCGCCTCGCATCGGCTTCTTGCCCATCTCCATGTGGCGGACGATGTTCTCCAGCATGACGATGGCGTCGTCCACCACGAATCCGACCGACAGGGTCAGCGCCATCAGCGACAGGTTGTCGAGGCTGTAGCCCAGCAGGTACATCACCGAGAACGTGCCGATGATGGACATAGGCAAGCGCCAGGCGACGGGATGATGGTGGCGGAGAGGTTGCGCAGGAAGAGGAAGATCACCATGATGACCAGCGCGATGGTCAGCAATAAGGTGAACTTGACGTCGTTCACGGAGGCGCGAATGGAGACGGAGCGGTCGTAGAGGGTGTCGATTCGGACGGCTGCAGGAATGTGATCTTCCAGCCTGCGGCAGCAACTTCTTGATGCTGTCGACCACCGCGACCGTGTTGGTGCCGGGCTGCTTTCTGAATCGCCAGCACGATGGCCCGAACCCCGTTGAACCAGCTGGCGGTCTTGTCGTTCTGAACGCTGTCGATCACGCGGCCGAGCTCGTTCAGGCGCACCGGCGCACCGTTTCGATAGGCAATCACCATGGGACCGAACTGCAGGGCGTTCGCCGCGCTGCCCGTTGGAAAGAATCGTGAAGTGTATGGTTCTCGTCCGTAGAGCGTGCCGGTGGGGAGGTTGGTGTTTCCGGATTGCAGCGCGGCGCTGACTTCGTTGATGCCCGATCTGGCCGGGAGGCCAGCAGCGCTGGGATCGAGTTGTGCCCGCATGGCGTACTTCTGCGCTCCGTACACTTGCACCTGCGCCACGCCGTTGACCATGGAGATGTTCTGCGCAATGGTGGTCTCCGGCGGCCTCGTCCACATCCGATAGCTTCATCGTGGGCGAACTCAGCGCTAAATAAAGGATGGGCGAATCGGCGGGATTTACTTTCTGGAAGGTGGGCGGTGGTCGGCATTTCCGGAGGCAGTTGTCCTCCGGCCGCGGTGATGGCGGCCTGCACGTCCAGTGCGGCGCCATCCAGGCTGCAGCTGAGATTGAACTGAATGCGTGATGTTGGTTTGGCCCAGAGAGCTGGTGGACGTCATCGAGTCGATGCCGGCGATGGTGGAGAATTGCTTTTCCAGCGGCGTGGCGACCGACGAAGCCATCGTGTCGGGGCTCGCGCCGGGCAGCGGGCGCTGACCAAAATGGTGGGAAAGTCGACATTGGGCAGATCGCTGACAGGCAGCAGTCTGTAGGCGAAGATGCCGAAAATCGAGGATCGCGGCCATGACCAGCGTGGTCATGATGCGGCCGCTTGATGAAGAGTTCGGAGAGACTCACAGTCCGCCCCCGCAGGTACCGCGCTCGCGGCCGTATCCGTCTGAGTCGGCGGGCAGGCGTGCGTTGCACTGTCACCTTCGCGTTCAGGGCCACGCGCAACTGGCCGTGTCACTACAACCTGTTCTCCTGGCTTTCAATCCGTCCGCAACCAGGGTCAGATTCTGATACACACCCGGCGTCTTGACCGGGCGGGACTCGGCCGTGCTATCCGGCGCCGACGCACGTAGACGTATTCGCCCTGCTGCCCGGTCTGGATCGCCTTGGTAGGGACAAGCACGGCGTTTCTTCTGGGTCGAGAGCTCCGAGGCGACATCTACGAACTCTCCAGGCCACAGGCGTCGATCCTGATTCTCAAAGCGTGCCCTTCAGCTTGAACATGCCGGTGCTCGTGTCCACGCCATTGTCGATGAAGGTCAACCGCCGCATCCACCGGCCGATTCAGCTTCCCGCTTGGGATAAGCCGCGCACCTTGAGCTGGCCGGCGGCGTGAAGCGCTGCCGCACACGGAACAGATTGGCCTCGCGGCACTGGAAAAAGTGACGTAGATCGGAGTGACCTGATTCAGCTGAACTAGATAGGGCGTGTCATTCGCCTTGACCAGGTTGCCAAGATTGATCATCAACGATCCGGCGCGGGCGTTGATCGGAGCCAAGAATGTTGGTGTACTGCAGTTGCACGCGGGCGGCATCGATTGCGGCTTTGTCGGCGTCGACCGCAGCTGCATCTGCCTTGGCCTGGGCGAGCAACTGGCCGGCCTGCTCATGCCGAGACGATGCCTTGCTTTCCAGAGAGGAATGGCGATTCGGCCTGCATCCGGGAATTCTCGGCCTGTGCCTGATCGCGTTTCATCTGGCTAGTCGCTTTTTCAAGGTCCGCCTGGAATGTGGACGCTCATCCAACTGGCTGAGCGCTGTCCCTGGTGGACGTCGTCGCCCTCTTTAAAAAAAGATGTGTTGAATCCTGGCCGTTGACCTGGGACCTGATCTGTACGGTTTTGATAGGATTCCACGTTGCCGATCGCCTGAATCTGCACCGGAACGTCCCGCTGCTCAGCGCGGGCGACAGCCACCGGCGCAGGCGGACGCGCGGCCGAGGCTGCTGCGGACTGAGGCGATCCGCCTCTTTTCACGCAGATAAAGGAAAACGGCGGTGAGAGGAAGAAATAAAGAGAGACGGGCGCGTGCGCTCGGTACCTTGCGTCACATGAGACTGGACTCCCGCGGGGGCGGAAGCACACACCAATTCTATATATGGACGGACGGAACTGATAACTGATATTGGTCGAGTACGGTCTGTCACGATAAGTTGGGGCAAGCGTTTGGAGGCTTCGCATTCATCGGCGGACGGTCTGCACCCGCTTCCCCCAAGGTAGCGATGGGCCCCTAGCTATGGGCAAGCCACCTGCGCCACTGGATTGCACTTCAACACTTTGCGTCGATGGTCACGATATCCACGAGTCCGGAACATCTCCTGACCGGGCGGTCGACACCCGGGGCAGAACGCCATTGGGAGCTTACACCATTTTTGCGCAGACGTCGCAAGGACGGGAGATCACACCGGATTGGGCGGAGTCGGTCGTCGCGACCGAGGGCCAGAGCTTGGCTTGCAGGTCGGTGAGCTAACGTGCCCTCAAGCTCGGTGAGAGGCCCAGCGAGGGCGGAGAATTTTCGCTGGAAAACAAAGGGACTTCTTGGCTTCGTTTCGTAATTTTGGGGATCGCCCCTATTGGTCGGAGTTCTCCTGATTCAGTCCGAGATTGTCGGAGTGTTGCGTTGCGGAATGCTAGCAGGTTGAGCGCGCCGGACATGATGCCCTGACGTATCCCCCTCTCGACACACAACACAACCGGCGGACCGCTAGCTGGCCTACGCCCGCAGTTCAAGGTGAATCGCTCAGATTCCAGCCTACCCCATCTCGCGCACTGCGGGGATGCAGGTCCTTAGGAGACGGGATGACGGCCTGGACCTGGGGTTCAGTACGCGCTTTCCGTGCCGCTCGAGTCGACAGCTGTCACCACATAGAAATACGTTTGTCCGGACTGAACGGATCCATCGACGAAGGTCGTGCCCGAGCTGGCGGATACCACGGCGGCGTTAGGTCACCCGAAACCCCGCTCGGTACACGTTGTACCCTTTGCGTTCGAGCCTGGAACTCGCACCCAGGAAAGGTCAACGCTGTGCTGGGTCGGTGCCACTCCACTTCCGCTCAAGGACTCCGTTGCAGGAGAATTCGTGGCGTTGCTCACGAAAGAAAGACTGGCGGATGCGCTGCCCGAACTCTGTGGTGAGAAAGTCACGGAGAAGGGACGATTGACCGGCAGCCAGGGTAGCAGGAAGCGATATTCCGCAGCAGGAACTCGGCGTTACTACTGGTACCTGACGAAATCGTAACCGGCGAACCAGTTGCGCTCAGCGTGCCTGACAGAGATGCTTTCGACCCGCGTGCTGACGCTGCCGAAAATCAAGTTTGCGGGCGACAGTGTCAACTGGCCCGGAGCGCTCTCGCTTCCTGCCAGTGCGATGTTCAGCTGCGGGTTAGAAGCGTCAGAGAATCGAGCTTCCCGGTAATCGGATCACCTGCAACGTTAGGCGTGAAGACCACCCCGAATGTCACGCTATTACCGGCTCCCAAAATCGACGGCAGAGACAAGCTGCTCGGCCGTGAACATCGCGCTGGACATCCTGGCCTGCGAGATCGTGACACTGGTTGTGCCGGTGTTGGTCAGGGTTTCATTCAAGGTCTGTGAGGTGCCCGGCCGTAGGTTGCCAGAGTCAGACTTGCTGGCGAGCAGCTGAGATCTGGCCCGCGGCGGAGATCCCCGAACCGGATAAGGCCACGGTTGCAGAGGTAGTTGTGGAGGCAGCGTACCCCCACCTGCGATGGCGTCTCCACGTTTGCGTGGAGGCGCTGACCAGAACGGAGCCACTGTCGGTACCGACGGCGGGCGAGAGTGAAGGTGACGTTTAGAAGCGCACTCTGCCCGGGGAGAGCGTGAACGGACAGGTGAGTCCGCTAACGGCATAGCCAGTTCCGTTTGCACCCACGTTGGAGACGCTAAGGCTTGCGCTCCCCGTATTTGTAATACTCACCGCCCGAGTGAGACTACTCCGAGACACATTGCCAAAGCCCAAAGCGGTTGGGGCCGCCACGATCTGCTGCGAAGTGTGCTTGCTAATGGAAGAGAACCAGAAAAACCGAAACAAAGAGGAAAGGAGCCCAGGGCCTAACCAAGCCGAAGCTGGTCACAGTTCACACCCTACTGCCTATGCGCCGTAACGCACAGCGGGGGAATGGTGGTGCGCTTTCAGTCCGCCGCTGGACCAGTCGAGATGCCAGCTGGGGCTGGCGTGATTCTCACCGGGCTGGCAGGTGTTCACCAGATAACGTTGGGACGAGTCCTGAGAGAAGGGCAGGGGGACGCCATGAGGCAGCCTGAGCGATTTCGCGAGCGCAGCCCGCTACCTCCGACTGCCCTGCGAGGAGCAGCCAGCGGGTGCCTGCTGGAACCGCCAAAAGCGGTGTCGCATCGGGGCGCCGCAACTCAGCGGAAACCACTCCTGCGCCCAAACGCCTTCGTGCTCGTTCCGACCAATGCAAGTTCTTGGGCTCCAGAAAGTCTCAGCTCAACTAGCGTTTCCGACAAAAGATTCTCCTGAAAGCCAAAGACTTCTTGGCTTCGTTTCGTAATTTGCGGATCGCGCTTATTGTTCCGGGGTTCTCCTCTTCCGAGATCGTTGGAGTGTCGTGCAATACCGCCGCAAGTTGAGCGGGGCCGGCACATGGTCACCTGCCTGCGCCAGTCCGCTGCAATCGCTCGAGTTGGTTGATTGCCGCGATAGAGCTGACGATTGATCGTCGATTGATACCGCTGGGATTCTGTCGATCGGAGTCTTCGCGAAGGGCTTGGACATCGAGCGCTTCCGCATGCCACGCAGCTGCAAACCGCCAGTATTCTTGGGCAATCTTCAACTAGAAGCTCCTCTGACTGTACCCACCGGTTCCAGATCCTGTCGCAGGCTGCTCAACAAACGATCGAACTGCTCCTTGTCCTTGCCGTGAATAAAGGGGAGTCTCTCCGGAAAGTAATCCCGTGTTGCGCACTGTTCAGGAACTTATCGTCTTGCCACCAATGTTTTCGGCCCCGTCGATTTTTTCGCGTTCCTGCGGTTGGCCTCAATCTTTCGTGGAAGGGATGATCCGTTCCGAAGGAGTTGTCAATGTCTGAGTTGATCGGCGTTAGTAGCTTCTGTCATCTCGAGTTTGGCTTCATGCGATTCGGGCAGAAATTCCTTTAACTCTCTCCGGCGGCAAGCCGCTTTCAACTGACTGTCGTCGATCTAACCCTCCGGGCCGTCGGCACTCATTTGTTTCGGGCCTTGCTCTTCTCGCCAGGGCGGTTTAATTTTGCAACAGCCCGATGCGGATTCGAGCCAGCGAATACGGCTTTTCCGTTACGTTTGTAATGAGCTTGGCGCGCTTGCCAGGGGCCTGGCGTTCCTGCAAGCATCGTCAGGCGCGTGGTTCAAGCTCTGTTTACCAAATGGTGAGAGTCCGTGACCGTCGGATCGCGCGGTCCGCGGTGAGGAGCGAGTCCTTCGACCAGCGCGGTGCCTGGGCGATGATGCGGTCACGCTGGATCCTTTGGATACGCTGCAGGAAGCCCGAGGGCCCGCACACAGGCGCGGCCACTGATCGGCAGGCCGAGGTGAAGCGCGCCTCGATCTCGCGCAGGGAATGAACTCGAGGCTGATGTTCAGACGGGATGCGTCCTTTGCTCGCGAGCGTGGCTACCTTCCAGCAGAGTAATGTCCGAGATGGCGAGTCCGTCGCCCTTCCGACGCGCGCATCGTCGATGGCCGCTCTGGCCTTTTTGGAGAGCCTGCGATGGGTCAAACGCCAGCCAGACGACAATATGCGTGTCGACCAGAATCACTTGAGCTCTCCCCACTCTTTACGCCCAAGCGAAGGTGAAACGACATCGCCGGTAATGTGCACCCTTGCCGACGAGAAAGTTGTAGATGTCGTCGGAGTCGCTGTCGGCGGGGATCAGCTTGCGCGACGGCTTTGTCCACGCTTGGTGATCACCACAGTTTCAGCGCTTGGCCTGCACTTCACATCCATGACCGCAAGACAATGGATCTTAAAAGAGCCGGCAGCCATTTTTCTCATCGGAGCTCCCCATAATCATGGTCATTATACCGTGGTCATGTTGTGTCCATCCGCGATAAGCGGTTGCTCGGGCAATGAACCCATCATCGCCAAGCGTCTCGATCTGCATCAGCGTTGCGGAGCGAGTCCCGCGCGATCCGGCGTAGAGGCTGGATCCTACGTGCGCCATGAGTGTGCACTCAGGGTGCACAAACTGCCCGTGCAGCCTGGTTGCACAAACGTCCGCCCTGCGTTCCGTGGGTTCGTCAAGACGCTACACCGAGCGAGGATGTCGAGCAGTTTGCGCCACACCGATGCTGAGCGAAGAAAACGCGAAATGTCGACGAAATGGCCGGGGTGTACCGGGAAGCCAATTTAGCACGCACGGTGCGCAACAGACGCCGTCCATGCGAACACGAAGATCCCTATCTGACCGGCACCTTGCACAGAGGCTGAGGGTTGGCTAGTTGGGGTGTACTTGCGGTAGTAGGCTCGTGAGCGAAACGAGCGCAAATTCAACGAAGCGCGGCGCTTGTCAGTCGCTCCAAATAACCTGTTCCCAGGTACCCCGCCCACAGGATACGGCTCGAATCATCGGATACGGCGGCGCGCAGTTGGTTTGCGACCGGTGTCGGTCCGGGCCCGAACATCCGCCGTATAGTATCATCCTCCACGCCTATTTGACGGTCAGAATGTATTCCGTCGGGTCCGTGGGCCGTTGGTCGAATCTCGGCGGCAGAGGGTGAAGCGGCTAGCAGCTCAGCGCGATATCCTTTGATGACAAGCTCAGCGCAACTTGCCGCGATCGGCGTTCATTTCTTCGACCCGTTCCCTCGCGATGCGCATCAGTTCGTCGTACTTCCGCTTTTTGTTCTTTGCGCGGAGCCTCCTCCCAATGGTTTTGGGCGTTCCGTCCCCGGTTGTCGTTGTTCGCCCGGCTGCCGCAATCCATGATCGACCATCTTCTCCGTCGCCCACGGTTGTTTGTGTCGCGCTGTACTCTCCTTTGCGCCGGGGCTGTTTTGATTTTGCAGCAGCCATTCGCCAGTGTAGACTCCAGCGAACACGGCCTTTTCGTTACGTTTGCAATGGCTTGTTGCGCAGCACTTCAAGAGTGAAGGGCGTGTTCTGCGGCGCCGACGACGTTTGATTCCAGCCAGGTCCCGCCATTCGCCGGACACAAACCGGGCACGGCGTGCATTTGCGAAAAGTAGTCTCAGCGGTTGAAGCCAGATCGCGACACGTCAGTAGCTCCCATTCACACTGCCAGTTTGCACGACCGGGGCACTGGCATGACCTTAGAGCGGAGTGCGATTTCTGCAAAACCACCATAGTTCTCTACTTCTAAACAATGCTCGAGTTGAACAGAGTGTAAAGATGCTCTCATGCAAACGAAGAAACTGTTCCGCGGCGTCGCAGATTAGCGACTGCCGTAAGGAAGATGGATTACGTCCTACTACACTGAAGAAGGCAACAGGAATCCGCCTCCGCCGCCGCCAGCCTCTGGTAGCATTAGCCTGAGTTCATTTATTGCCGCTGTTTCCCCAAAAGAAGCCCGCAAGTTTAAATTCCCGCCAAACGATCCCGCTAAGAAAAAGTAGTCCCGATTGGCGAGAGTAGTAGCTCTATAATAGCGCGCCACTATGACGCCATCTGCTAGGAGAGCCGCAAGCGAAGCGAACTTCACAAGCCTTTCGCATCAACAAAACGGTTGGCGGAGCATTCTTGGGGATCTGGCTGTCCAGTCGCTTAATCACTTCGCTCCAAACACTCTACGTCTGACTATGGCCTTTCGGTTGGTGGGGGAGACATCATATGTTTGGATGGACATTGGTACATCACGCATTCTGGTCTGCTGAGAGTTGGCCTCTCGAACGACACTGCGCTGGCATCCAAGCTGAGCCGGTCCGCGATTTCTGCGACCACGCGAGTGCTCGCTGGGCATTCGGAAAGCAACTGTTTTCGCTCTGAAAGTCCTCAGGCTTCGTCGGGTTTGGTGATGCAGATCCCTCGAATGTCTCGCTCTGGTCCGCGGCGCCGAAATGCGGAGTGGCCGAAACACGGGCAGTCAATCGCGCCCTCCGCAAGGCCTACGGCATCGGCATCTGCTCGGTCGAGGAGATCGGTCTCGTTTGCCGAGACAGCGATCCGTCTCGCGAGCCGAAGAAGCTCCAGCCCCAGTCGACAACGGCGAACGGGAACTACGGCGGCCCCAAAGTCCGCGACCGCCTCTGCCAGCTCATCCGCCAGCACCAGCTCGATGCCAACCTTGGTGAAGTCCTACGCCACCGATTTCTGCGGAGCCAAGAGCCTGCGCGAAGCCACTCGCGAGCAGGTCGAGAACTTCGTCGCTGCACCTGGCCGACTGGGCCGAGAAGGACCGCAATGCCCTGCTCTGCCAGCTCAACAGCTACCTCGCGCGGCAAGGAGAAGGAAGGTGCTGCGTGAAACGCCGAATCCAAGGCTTGAGTGAGACGACCCAGCCCTGCTGGCGACCATGTGTGCCCGACGGCGTGTTCTTGGTCCGCGTCGACCAGCGCCCAGTATCGCTGGCATCCAGCGAAGCCCTTCTACATCCTGCGTCTCTCCATCCTCGAGACCGCGCGAACTCGGCGCGGCGGGTGATTTCCGGGCGGGTGTATTGCACCGCCAAGGCCCTGTGGAAGCTCGGGCTGGTTCCTGCGCGATTTCCTCTACGACCCGGACTTGCTCGGGCGCGAAGAAGTCGACGAGAAAGCCCTCTCCGGACTTCGCGGCGTGGTGAAGATCAGCCACACAACCGTCAACGGCACTTCCCTGCTCAACTTCGACGGGTTCGCTCCGCAAGCCAGTGGGCGGAACTGTCTTCGGCTTCCCGCTTGAAGAGCACCGGATCCGAGGTGGCCTGATGATCTACAGCTACACCCAGATCAGCCAGTACCTCAGCTGCCCGCGCCGCTACCGGTATCGCTACCTCGACGGCTGGAAGAGAGAAAGACACCCGGGCGGCCATGCTGTTCGGTCGCGCCTTCGAGCAGGCCCTGTCCGCCTACTTCCAACGAGACGACCCCGGAGCGGTGCTGTTCCGCGAATGGGCCGCCCACAAGGACAGCAAGCTCGAGTATTCGAATGGCACGACGTGGGACCGCATGCTGCAGCAGGGCATCCAGTTGCTCGAGCGCTTTGCTCAGGACGACCGCATCCGCGTCCGGCAGCCCAGGAAGAATCTGCAGATCAAGTTCACACGGTCTCTGCCGAAGGGCAACGACTTCGTCGCCTACGTTGACGCGATCGGACAACTGGACGGCACCCGCTGCCTGCTGGAGTGGAAGACCACTTCCAGCCGGTATCCGGAAGAACCGCAGGGACTGCTGATGCTCGACCCTCAGCTGGTCTGCTACATCTGGATGACCGGCATCTCTGATGTCGCCCAGGTCGTTTTCGTCCGCAAGCGACTGGTCGAGATCCAGTACTTCTGTACCACCATCACCGACGAACAGCGCGAGGAGTTCGGCCAGCTGGTCGACGACACCATCCGACGGATCGAGTCGGCGCAGTTCCTGCCGCACAGCGGCGTCCGGTTCCCGCAGAACCCTTGTACCAGTTGCCCGTACGTTGGGCCTCTGCTTGGGACAGCCAGGAACTGGTCGATGCCACTCTCGTTCGCCGTCCGGGAGACAACCTTGGTCTGGCTTGACGAGCTTGATTTACTAGGAATCCGCCCATGCCGCCCAAGCTGAACAAGAAGCGCGCTTTGTTCGTGCTGACGAAGATCGACGAGATCCTGGCTGGGAAGCGAAGAAGCGAGGCGGAGCGGGATACCCGGTTCGTGGAACTGGGAAGGTATCTGTGCGAGGTGCGGGCGGGACAGTACTGGAGGCTGGAGAATCTTGAAGTCGTTTGACGAGTTCCTGGAACGGCGGTTCCCGGAATCGAGAAGGAAGGCGTATTACCTGATGTCCATCCACGAGCACCTGCCGCCGCAGGCGAGGAAGGACCTGAAGGAAATCGGCTGGACGAAGGGGAGAGAGCTTGGCGAAGCTGGCGCGGGCGGAGGGTCAGCAGCTTCGATTGTGCAACCTGGTTGCACAAGGCCCGATGAGATGCCGAAGGAAGAGTTCAAGCGGGAGGTGGAGAAGGAACTGACCGGGCGGGACTCGGAACCGCACGAGATCATCTACTTCAAGATCTACAAGAGCCAGATCCCAGTCATCGAGCAGGCGCTCGAGACCGCTGCCCTGATGCTTGGGACGGACAAATCCCGTGGATATTGCCTGGAGATGATTTGCGCCGATTTCTCTGGCGGGAGCGCAACCTGGATAGACGGAAATCCTGGAAATATTGTTGCAGTCTATCCAGCGGTTCTTCAAGTTCCTGCCCGGCGAGCAAAAGCACGCATTCCTGGGGCAGGCGAACCAGCGAGGCCTCGTGAACACGTTATCCCACCAAAATCACCGCACCTGCGCCTGGATTCGAAATCGTACGTAAAACAGCTATGTCGAAAAGTTCTGCAAAGGGGTCTGAGCGTGGAGATGTCAGTTCTGCGGCAGCCTTGAAAGCCTGCACCACTGCGCCATAAACGATTTCGTAGTCGGTGCCAGGGACGATTCTGAGCAGAATTTAGTCACGCTGTGTGCTCGTTTTCACAGGTCAGTCCATCAAAGGACAGGGTAAGAGGCAATCGGAAGGTTCGTGTGCCCGCGCAGTCGAACAGGGCACCATGCGGTACTTCGCGTTTGAACCTCGGTTTCATCCAGAGTGAGTGGAGTGAGCCTGTGGGTTGTCTACATGACCTTGGGCAAAGTATCGCAGCCTTGGTTTCGCACCCGGATGGAAGATAAGGGTTGGTGAGCAGCGCGAACTGGATGCGGTGGAACATCCGGCGTTAAGGGGGCTCTTTTCTTTACCTTCGTTACGCCTGAGAACAATGACGCAATTCGAGATCGCGATGCCAGCTGACTGCGCCCACTGGAGCAAATCGCCGGGATGATTTATGTGAACTTCGTGTGCAACTTTCGCAAAGACGCGCAAGTCTGCAGGCGCTATTTCCAGGACTTAAACATTCCTCTGTTCCAATGAACTGCTGCCTCCCCTTATCGTTCATGCCATTCGTTCCGGCCCGGCGAGCGTAATCGTGCTTTTAGATCCGACCTCTTTGATAGTGCTCACAAAGTCCAAGGATTGAGAATCGCTTTAAGCAGTGGAAAATCTGATACAGCTACAGGTTACCAGCGTCAGCCGATGCGTTTCTGCGGTTGCCGCGAGAACGCGTCCGTTGCGCCAATCCGGATGTCCCGCCAACTCGCCGCGGGACACCGTTTTCCCCAAACCTCCGCAACTCTGATATCGACCGGCAGAATTCTGGCTTCAAACCTCAGTGGCAACTCATCTCGTAGCCATTGCTCGAGTCGGCTGCGACGGTTTCCTGCTGCCATTCGTTCCACGCCATAGCGTAGCTCTGCTAACGAGACGACGCTGATGAAAATCCGGTCCTCGTCGGCCGATTCCATCCACCCAATGAGACCTTTCGGGTTGGGGCGTGGTTTGACCCATTCCGAAACCGCATCGCAGTCCAGAGAGAAACTCATAGACTGATTTTCCGAGGTCTTGCTTTGAGCCGATGCATCTTAAGACCCGATCCCACGCTGGCGGAAAGACGCTGCAAAGAATTCTGCGAGGCACCTCGCCCGATTAGTCTTGCGTTGCCATTCGTCGGCTCCCACCAACACCGCCGCGGTTCGGCCTTTCCGGGTAATCGCTTGTGGTCCCTCGGACATTGCTCGCTCAATAACCTCACTGAATTTCGCCTTGGCTTCTGCCACTGTCCAAGTTTGCACACCGCATAGGAGATTCCTCTCCGCCCCAAAGGCCGCCATAGTCACGATAGTCATGATAGTCATTAGCAGGCTATTTGGCAGAAGTGGCCCCGCCACGTAAGCGGGGAAAGACCTGAAGGAAGCGGGCGGCCGAAGGGGCTGGAGCTATGCGGAGCGTGGTGCGGGCGGATGTCAGCTACTTCGATCAGTGCAACCTGGATGCACAAGGGCCCGTTCCATGGCACCGGAGGAGTCCGCAACGGGAGGTCGAGGAAGGAGCCCAACCGGACGTTCAGCGTTTCGGACATCCGCTATCCAATGGAATTACTGGGGCGAGACAAAGTTAGCTATTCATCACGGACGCTTAACGTCCCATGAGATGGGCAGTCCAAAGGTTGCTGCATCCTGCGGATCAGCCTCTTGTATTTGCTCCAAAGACATGGCGAACCGCACCCACCTTGCAAGAGCATGGCACCGAGAGCAGCCCCTAAGGTATTTGTAATGATTACGTCGGTCGTTCCGGGAACCTCGTCGAGGAATGTAGCATTGCAGCACTTCAACGACAAAACTCTTAGAATTCCGCAAGGCGACAGTAGCAAAGACAATTGCCTTCCAACGGCCTTGTCCATGAAAGATATGCACATCCAGTGTCCCAGAGGAGACGAATCCTGCGATGTTCGTCAGCAGGTCAGTCACGTACGTCAGTGTGGTCCACGAATTCCTTCGCGCCTGTAGACGCTGCAACATGTCTTTGTGCGGAACTGAAAAGGTCACTGGTATTTGTGGAGTTCGGTCGGAAGCTACCGTTACGAACCTCGCGGCCTGCGCCTTCTGCAAAGACGTAACGGACAATGGCGCCCTCAAAGTCAGGACGTGAGCTCGGGTCGGTCCATTCTTTGTAACGTCGGGCGCCTCCTGCTCGTCAGCTCTTTCGAATAGATAGAGGCCGCGCAGTTCCTGCCATGGGTTATATACCGGCAGTTCCCACAGAACAATCTTACGGATAAATCACTTCGCGAGATTCTGAAGGGCGGAAATGACTGCGCCGGTTGGCCATCGAGGTGAACGCTCGTCCCATCGGGCCCCGACGAAATTGCCACGAGCACGAATCGCTTCGGGCAGAAAAGCATGCGCAACATAGAACGTTATCGATTGGGTTCTGTCGTTCTCGACGGTGTCATCATGGGTCACCACTAAGCCGTCAGTCCACTGCCGCACCAACAGTTCTCTTGGACAGTAGGCGTGTCTAAAGGCCAATGTCGTGGACTCCGATTTTGTGCTGGCGGGTCGAAGCAGGAGTTCGGATGTACGGTCAGGCCCCGGGTTTCCACCGGTCGTAGGAGCTCGTTACTTGTTACCAGACCAGCTCTCAAATTTGATTCCGCTGGTTCCCTGCAACCAGGTGACGCCGTTCGCGGAAAAAGATTGAACGGCCAAAGCGTGGCGATTAAAACGGCGGCGACCGCTACAACGCGAAAGCTTTCCGTCCTCTTTCGTTGCGCTGGGGCTGCGAGTTCGTTCACCGGCAGGACCTGCACATCAGACCTTTCTCGGGTAGCAAGTTCTTCATCTACTTCGTTCTCTCGTGCTTCGTGCGACAAATCGAAGCGCTCGATCAAGGAAATTTTGTATTTCGACTGCGGAAGCTTCGGGTCCTCGAGCAGAATATACGGACTCGCGCGTCGAATGAGAACAACGAGGCCTCGAATCTCAGCACGCACCTCATTTTGGAAGCTGGGACTGAGCCCTTGATGGGCATCAAGGGCCGTGCCTATAGTAGTAGGAAGTACTTCCGTCTTTCACCAGATCATCGACACAACCGGTGAAACGACAGGAATGACATTATCTGCTCTGTAGCAGCACATGTGAAGGGGGTCTTTGGCTTTTGTTCTTTGCTACATGCTTCTTTGTACCTCGGTACAAGCAGTAACCTTCAATGTTTCCTCAGGTCTCGCGTTCAGGTAAGAGTCACCTTATGGTGCCCCTTTATTAAACCGCCGGGTGAGAGCCTGCTGGTGGGCACTGAAGTACGGGCCCCAGTTACAATCACTTGCCGTCTCCGGAAGTCGGCATCATTTGCTGCTCGGGCTTTGATCGTGGCGTCTGGCTATGGCCGGTAACCGTGTACAAAGAGGCGGGTGATTGCTCAATATTGCAAGAGGCCAGCCCGATCATGTAGTCCGCCTCGCAAAGAAAAACCTCGATGATCCGTCGGCAACCGTAACGAGACCATTCGGGCAAGGCTGCTCACCACAAGCCTAAGTCCTGCCCTTCACTAGCTCATCTGATTGAAGTTCTTGCGAATCTCGTCCGCAGCCGGGAAGTTTGGATTGATTTGCAACGCGCGCTGCAGGTGTTTTCTTGCCGCCGCCGTATTGTTCTGCTTCTGATAGACCATCCCAAAGGTGGTAATGGTAAGGTAGCATTGTCTGGGGCCCTTCTGCAGGCACCTCTGGCAGTAGGTCAGCGACGAAAACCGTAGATGCCCTTTTGGTAGTAAACCCACCCCAAGGTGTCCGCGGCGACAGGAGAATCTGACATTCTTTGCCGCTATCTGGCAGGAAGAGCGCTATATCAATGTTCTCTTGTGTTCCAGCATGCCATGAGCAAGATTGTTAGCGGGAGGATAATTCAGCTCGACCTGCAATGCTTGCTGGTAAGCGCCTCGGCCTTCTGCCAGTTGCCGCGAGTCTTCCAGCGACCCACTGCAAGGAAATAACCAGCCACACTCTTGGGGTTTTGCTCGATGGACTTATAAGCGGTCGACAGCGCTTTATCGATCGACCCTTGAGCGCGCTCCACATTACTCAACAGCACAAACGCCCCCAGGTTGTTCTTGTTCAGCTTGTCGCCTTTGCAATGATGCCTCGCGCCAGCCAAGTCTTTGTTTCAGCTTGTAACTCTCCCAGAAGAGCATAGAAGGCATCATTGGATGGCACCTTGGCTATCTGCTGCTGCGCCGCTCCACACTTTGGCGTTCTGTTTCTGGCGGACGAAAAACTGCTACGAGGGCATTCAGCGCTTCGGATTGATTTGGGTCGCGAGCGAGAGCTTGTTCGTAGTATTTCTGCGCGCATCTTGGAACTTGCCCTGCCTAGCTAGCCATCTGCCATCACCAAATACCCATACGGGCTTTGAGGGCGACCGCAATGGCCTTGTTGATGTCCTTTTCCGCCGCTGCTGCCTGCTTCGCAGCAGTTCAGCATTCGCTCGCAAAATGTATCCACGCGAGTCGGAGGGAGCGTGCTGAATGATCTGTTCGGCAGCTTGGCTGAGCGTATTCTGGTCGCCCTTCCTGAGAGCGAGCTGGGCTAGCGCGAACTGGGCATCGGTCAGGCGCGGTTCCAGTTTCACAGCCTCGCGCCATTCCTGCTCCGCGTTGGAGAGATCCCCTGTCGTACTAGAGCCAGACCGAGCTGATGGTACCCGCCAGCGTCTCCGGCGCACTTTGAGTGTAATCTCCTGTAAAACATCTATCGCTTCCTTGAACTGACCTCTTCGATTCAGAATAGCGCCGCGCAGCATTTGGCTCAGGATTCGCGGTTCTCCTTCAGAATTTCATCATTCAGCTTGCTGGCTTCGTCAACCCTATTTTGACAGGAGCAGTTCGATGTAGTTCTGTTTCAAATTCAAATCTTTTCGGATGCTGCTTCGACAGCGCCGCAAATTCTGCCGTCGCCTTGTCGACCTCGCCAGCGCTGACGTAGTACTCGCCAGAGCGCGGTACAAGTTTCCTTCGGCACCGGGTCATGCCCGGCCTGGATCGCGATCTGCTCAGCATCCGCCTTCCGATTCTGCGACAAAATAAAGCCGGGCCAGATACCAGGGTTCCATGGCCTTGGAATCGAGCCCAATCGCTTTGCTTTAGCAGGTTCTCGGCCTGAGTCGCGCGTCCCGGTGTTCTGGTACACAACCGCGAGCGACTCTATAGCCCGAGCGCACGAATTTGGATTGATTGCCAGAGCTTTGCAAAGTCGATTCCGCTACATCCATCTGCTTCGCGCTCTGCAAAACCCGCCAGTTGCGTAGAACTCTGGCCGGCTGGGATCGAGCTATTGCTTTTTTGCAATTCTTGCTCGGCAGCATCGGGGTTGTGCTGTGCCGCATCAGATTCGCCTGCAAGACATGGACATCCGCGTTGTTAGGATCATTCTTTAGGAGCTTGTCGGTCACTGCCTGAGCTTCCTGGCGGAGAAGTAGATAACGCCCAGTAGATTGCCAGTCCAAGCTGGGCCTTGATGTTACCGGGATCAGAGAGCTCAATCGTCCGCTGCAGCTCACGATAGCCATCGGGCCAAACCTACAAAACGAATATGTCCCGGCAAGCTGATAATGGGCCTTTGTGAAGCCGGGGTCGGTTGACAGCGTTTAGAAGTGGAGAACGGCTTCGTCGTACTGGCCCTTCTCAAAATAACGATTGCCAGCAATACGTAGCA
>ERZ1370068.6530-contig-5507_pt1 | contig 58482 bp, 74 predicted proteins | sample MGYA00561227_ERZ1370068 | MGnify/ENA primary metagenome ERZ1370068 (study PRJEB38410, sample SAMEA6850437) | metagenome | study: Metagenomic assessment of the ecological functions of the soil: analysis of the soil microbiota associated with the... | reverse complement strand
GTATTGCTTCGTTCAGTTACGTATTGCTGAGCTCGTGCGTGCGGTCGGGATCGTGCTCGGCACGGGCAGCGTCGACGACTGCCTGAGCGTGGACACCGACTTCGACGACGACGGCCATCAACGAGGTGATCCAGGCGATTTTTGCGCGCGCTGAACGGCTGCGGATGAGCGCGCAACGCGTCGCAACCGTCGCGGCGCGTCGGGGGACGCATCGTCGAGGCCGCGCGCGGCGGCCTCGGCAATTGCGTGAAATGACTCCGCTTACGGCGCGAAGAACCCGTCGCAGGCGGTGCGCGTGAGCAGGTCGATGACGTTGATCACGTTGCCCAGGAGATTGTTGATGTCGGTCTGGTCGAAGTTGCCGGGACCGTCGAGCACCATTATTGTGGACTGTCGCCTGGGCGTTGCTGAACGAGGTCTGGTCGGCCGGCGCGAACGAGGCAGATCAGCCAATCCGGCCGTCAACACACCGTCAGGATCACGGCATCGGCATAGGTCGCCGCCGGCATGAGCGGCGCGTGACGAAGAAGGTCAGCGTGGTCGTGTTACGGCCCAGTCGACCGCCAGGTCGTAGGCGGCGCGTCTGCCGATTGCCGGGGGTCCACCGTGGGCTCGTCGGCATTCGAGTGATAACCGCAGGGCCCGGTCCGAATCGCTGCAGCCAGAAGATCGTCGGCACCATCACGTTGCCGAAGTTGACGTAGTCGCTGCGCCCCTGGCCGAAGATGTAGCTGCAGTTGGCGCTCGTCCAACAGTGCTGCTGGCCGCCGCCGCGCGGCCATCGCGCCCAGGCCGGTGCCGGTCGCTCGGCACGCCGACCGCGAACGTGAAGTTGCGAAGACTGGGCGGGAGGAGTTCGCGCCCTGGATATCGAAGTTGATGTAGCCCTTCGTATTGGCGATCGGCACGATCGGATGGTTGGTGTGAGTAGAGCGAGGCCGAGCGAGTCCGTCCTCCTCGGTGTCCCAGAGCGCGATGACCACCGACCGGCGCGGCGCCGTCGGCAGCGCGGCGATGCCGCGTGCGACGCCGAGGGCGGCCGCGACGCCGGCGGCGTTGTCGGTGGCGCCGTTGCGGACCGTGTCGACCGACCTGAACCTGGTGCGGCAGGTGGCGAAGAGGTGATCGTCAGTGCGCGCCGACGAAGATGTATTCGTTGGGGAGCTCGCTGCCGGGGATGATCGCCAGGATGTTGGTCCCGTTCTTCCCACTCTGTACGTACCGGCTGCTTGAAAGGCCGCGACGCCTGTCTGGCTGTTGCGTCGAAGGCCGGCGGCGCCCATCTCCACCGCAGTTCCGCGATCAGGTAGTTCTGCGCGGCGATCGATCCCCGGCGCGTGTCGTTGTTGCCTGGCCCAGTAACGCGTCGTCGGCGAGGAAGGTGATGTCGTCGGGTGCAAAATTGCCAGCTCGGCGCACGCGGTCGGCGCCGGCGCATCGCTTGCGCTTCAACACGGTCGCGTCGTTCTTCGCATCGGTGCCGCGCGCTCGGCGCAGTAGCGGCGCGCCGCCGTGGTGCCGGCGGGCAGCGCGAGGTTCACGCCCAGCGTCGCCGTGAACGGCGGCGTCAGGTGACCACCGTCCTCTTGCACCACCGCCTTGATCACCGTGCTCTTGATCAGCACGACGCTGCAGGCGCTGCCGGGATCGCTCTTGCCCTTGTGCCTGTGGCCCTTTGCTGCCTGCCGGATTGCCGAGAGGCCCGTCCAGCCGGCCGCATTGAGCGTGAAGGCCGGCGCTGCCCGCGCCCGGCGTCGCGCTGTACGGCTGCGACGACAGCTCCGCGCCGCCGAACGGTGGGGTTTCCGATCGGCCGATCCCGGTGTCGGAAGATCAAAGCCCGCCGAGTCCTTCGACACCACCTTCGCGATCTTGGCCGGCTAATGATGCCGACCTTCGCCGGAATGGTGATGTCGAGTGCCAGTCAGGCACCGCCGCCGCGACGGCGAACGACCCGCAAGCGACCGCGAGAATTCCCCGAACGATTGAACGCATCGTAATCCCCCTGGAGGAATGCCGGCCGCCCGCAGGAGCGCGACCGTCCTGCAATCTGCCCCGGTCGCGATGTGATGGTCAATCGCTATCGCGCGTCGCGCTCAGCAGCGCGGGGCCCCGGTTCGCGGCAATTCTTTCTAAAGACTCTGCCGTCTCCCGGCCCCGCCGGCGGGCGCAGTACTGATCGCGGGAGGGGAACCGATGGCCGCACGTCTGTGCGTGTTGGTAGCAAATCCTCGGCAGTTCCGCCACGCCGCACCGCAGCGCTGCTCGGCGATCCTCGGCGGCGGCAGCTCCGCCTGTACCGCGTCCGCCTGCGGCACCTTCGGCTCGCCCTTCGTCGAGCCGACGATCGCCGGTCAACCGACCGCGGAGAGTGTATTCCCGACAACAACGGCGAGCTGCGATCTGCAAGCCCGGCGGCCGGCACCTGGCGCTGCTCGCCGACGGACGCGTGCTCTATTGGGACGCCCTCGAAGGCACCGACGCGTGCAGTTCAGCGTCATCATCGAATTCGGCGACGCGGCCGCAAACGATCAGACCCGCCTTCTCACGCTCGGCCCGCTCGGCGCGCGACCTCTGGACCCAACCGACGCCGGCGGACGGCGGCGCTAATCCCGGTGGCACGGCGAACACGCCGCTCCTCCCCAATCTCAATACCAACGACGAACACGGCGCCGGCGCGCTCTTCTGCGCCGACCTGGTGCAACTCGCCGATGGCCGCATCCTCGCCGCGCGGCGGCACCAACTACTACTCGGAGCCCGGCTATCGATCCGCTGCCGTTCGGCGTCATCGAGCTCGAGGGTCTGAAGAACACCCGCGTGTTCAATCCGGCCGACGATCACTGGGCGCAGACCGACTCGATGCACTACGGGCGTTGGTACCCGACCCTCGTGACGCTCGCCGACGGCGACGTGCTGTTCGTCGCCAGCGGCGTCACCAAGCTGGTCGAAGCCGGTCATCGCGGATCAGTCCGCTCAACTCCGGGCGCAACGTCGTGCAGACCGAGACGTTCGACGTCGGTTGCGGCCACTGGTCGGAGAACGGTCCGCTCGGCGAGCGCACGCTGCCGACCTATCCGCGCATGCATCTGCTCCCGAACGGCGAGCGTGTTCTACAACGCCGGCGGCCAGGCCGTTCGATCCCTTCGGGTACGGCTACGACATGGCGCTGTGGAACGTCGTCGCGCGACCTACGATCCGGACACGCGCGCCTGGAGCCGACCTCGCCTACGCCGGCCTGCCGCTCGAGCTCAATCAGGTCGGCCTCGATCGCCTGGTCTCGGCGCTGAACCTGCCAGATCCGCTCGTCGCCACCGTGCGTGACCCAGACCCTGCAGAGCGCTGCTCGGGACGGTCGTCGAGGATCCGACCGCGCTGCTCGAGCAACTCGGGGGCACCCTCGGCTTCGCCGTCGACCCCGACGCGGTCGCCGCCGGCGATCGGCTCCAGGCTTTCGCGGCTCGACGTTCTCGGTGATGTTGCCGCTCGAGCCCGACCCGAGCGGCGCGTATTCCACGGCGCGGTTCCTCACCGCCGGCGGCAGTGCTCGGCGGCGCCGTGCCTCGCCAGTCCGGGCGGTTATCTCGCCACCGAGCTGAGCCGCGTCGACACCGTGTCGATCGACGGTGACGGTCCGCACTATCGCTCGCACCTCACCCGGCCGCTGAACCACCCGCGCTGGTTCTCGACCGCGGTACTGCTGGCGGACGGCTCGGTGTTGGCCGTGTCGGGATCCGATCGCGATGAGGTCGTGCTGCCCGGACTCGGGGTGCCGGTGCAACAGGCGGAGCGTTTCGATCCGGCGACCGAGACGATGGACGCGCGATGGCCACCGCCAATCGCCCCGCACGTACCACAACTCGGCGATGCTGCTGCCCGACGGCCGCGTGCTGGTCGGCGGTCACGCGCCGATCAACACCGCCTACCTCTTCAGCATCACGGTGCCGGGCTTCTCGCCCAACGACGGCCGCGATCCCTCGTTCGAGATCTACTCGCCGCCGTACACGTTGCGCAGCGATCGGCCGACGATCACCGTCGGCACCGGCGCAGGTCAGCCCTGGGCAGCTCTTCACCATCCAGACCCCACAGGCGGCGTCGATCGGCAAGGTGCTGCTCGTCTCGCCGCGCCGCGACGACCACATGTCATCGACGGCGATCAGCGCGCCGTGTCGCTGCCGATCGTGTCGCGGACGGCGACGTCGGTACGCGTCCGCATGCCGGCCCAGCGGGCCGTGATTCCCGCCGGCCCCTACATGCTGTTCGTCAACCGTTCCACCAGCAGCGGCCTGGTGCCGTCCGTGTCGAAGCCGGTGATGGTGCTCGGCGCCGATGCGAGCTGCACCGATGGCTGACGCCGTGCTCGCGCGCGCACTGCCGGCACGCCGCTCGCGTACGCCTTCTCGCACGCCCTGTGCGGTCGCGACCCTCCTCCTCGCGTCCACCGCCGCCCGGGCGTGCGCGAGGGCCACGCGTTCGTGCGCGCCGCGCTCGATCCGTTGCCGGCGCCGCTGACGGGCATGCGGGTCGAGGTGCACCGGACGATGGGCACGCAACTGGTGATCGAGAATCGCACGGGCCGCACGCTCGAGGTGCTCGACGCCACTGGCCGGCCGTTCGTGCGCGTCGGCCCGGCCGGCGTCGACGCCAACCTGGCCGCGCCGAGTTGGTACACGACGTACTCGCCGGGCGCGATCGTCCCCGCGGCGGCGGGCCGTCGACGTGGCGCCGCGCTGGACGCACGCCGCCGCGGCCCCGGCGTTCGGCTGGTTCGACCCGCGCCTCGACACCGCCCATGTCCCGTTGCCGCCCGAGTTGCTCGCCGAGTGGCCGCGCCGCGGACCTCGGCGAATGGATCGTGCCGCTGCGCGTCGACGGCACGCCGGTGTCGCTGACCGGCCGGTTTCGTTACGAGCCGCCGAGCGGCGCGCAGCCGTGGCGCGCTCACGTCCTCGTCCGCACCGGCGCCGGGCGTGCGGGTGACGCTGCTACCCGGCGACGTGCCCGGACTGCTCGTCGCCAACGCCGACGCCGCGAGGCCCTCACTCGTGCCTCGGCGTCGACGGCGAACCCTTCCTGCGCATCGGACCCGACGGCGTCGCCGCCAACCTTCGCAGTCGCATCGTGGCGCGAGACGCGGCGCGCCGGCACGCAGGCGATGGTCGATGACGTCGCCGATGGACCGCGCTGGCAGGCGGTGGCGTCGGTGCCGCGCTACAGCTGGATCGATCCGCGCACCCGCGTCGTCACCGCGTCACTCGACGGGTCGAAGCAGGAGTGGACGGTGCCGATGCGTCTCGGCGAGACGCCGCTGCCGGTGACCGGCTCCACGCGCTGGCAGGCGGCGTCGGCCGCCGGCGCCAGCGCTACTTCACGACCGTGAAGTTCACGCCCTCGATCGCCGCCTTGAGATCAGAGACCACGGATTTCGCGGATGGGGTCGGTCCTCATCCGTGAAATCCGTGGTTTGTCTATTTGGCCTTGTGCAGAGCTTCCTAGCGGTGACCGCGGATCATCAATCCGTCTCGCGCGATCAACGACGAAGAGCGAGCCCGGCGCGTTGATGTCGTACACCTCGACGTGCGCATTCGTGACGATCACCCCCTACGTCGGTACACGCGCTCGGCACGAACGCCGGCAGCGCCAGTATCCCCTTACAATTCGCCGCGGCTCTCTTCGTTTCGCAGTCCATGGTCCCGGTGGCGTAGACCGCACCCAGGACCTGGGTGTTCGCCAGCGGGCAGTCGCCATCCGGATCTCCGCCGTACGTAATGTCGCCAACGACCTGCGCCCTGAGGAAGGGCTGTGGGCGAAAGACGCGCTTCATCTTGATCTTGCCGACCTCTCGGTCACCCACCGCATTCGGCGGCTTGACCAGCTGAATCCGCGCTCTTCCTTTGGCAAAGGTGATCCGCAGGCTGTTGCAGGAGATTGGACCCGCACACTGCGCCTGCACGAGCGGGCGGATCGTGACGGAGCTTCCCTTCAGCGGGAGAATCGTCGGCGTGTAGGTGACCGTCGGCGGGAGCGTGTTGGTTGGTGGTGCGGTCGCGGTGCTGGTCGCGGTCTGCGCGGGCGTATTCGTCGGCACCGGTGTGTCTGTGTTCGTCGGAACCACCACCGGCGTATCGGTCTGCGTACTCGTCGGTGCCACCACTGGGGTGTCGGTCGGTGCGCCCGCCGGCGCCGGCGTGTCGGTCGGCGTGCTCGGCTGGGGTGTCGGTCGGGGTATCCGTTGGCGCCTGCCGACGGGAGTGTCCGTGGGCGTGTCTGCAGGCGCTACCGGGGTGTCCGTCGGAGTAGCTGCGCGCCAGAGGCGTATCGGTCGGCGGTGTCGGTCGGCGCGCTACCGGAGTGTCCGTCGGAGTGTCTGCCGCCAGAGGCGTATCGGTCGGCGTGTCTGCTGGCGCTACCGGGGTGTCCGGTCGGACGTATCTGCCGGCGTCAGGCGTATCGGTCGGCGTGCCGCCGCCGTCGGCGTGTCGGTCGGCGCTCGCCGGGGTGTCCGTCGGAGTATCTGCCGGCACAGGCGTGTCGGTGGCCGTGTCTGCCGGCGTCGCCGTATCGGTCGGCGTGTCCGCCGGGCCGGCGTGTCGGTCGGCGTGTCCGCCGCCGTCGGCGTGTCGGTCGGCGTGTCGGCTGGGGTGTCGGTCGGCGTCTCGGTGTCGACCTGTGCCCAGGCCGCCGGCAACGAAGGTCAACGCCAGCATGCAGGCTGCGACAACGAACCACCTCTTGATCATCTCCGAATTCCCGCGAGAAAGGTCGGCCGGTGCTCAGCGCAACGTTTCACGGGCAACCTCCCACGCCGCCGGAGTTGCAATCGGGTGAACTGCCCTCCCCTCACCAGCCCGTCTCAGTGCAATCCTCCGAGTCGGATCGCCGACGAACCCGCTCTCGTATACCTCGACCGTGATGTTCTCCACGATCACGTCGACGTCCACGCATTGGGGCGAGGTCACGGCGGTCACGTGCAGGTCACCCCGGCAAGGAGCAAAGAAGGCAAACGGGGAGGAACGCAGGTGAGCGTGGAGGTCGCCCACGGGCTGATCGTCACCTGCGAGTTGGCTTGCGGGCAGTCACCGTTCGGATCCGCACCGTAGGACAGCGTCGCCGAGAGCTGCGCCTGGAGACCGGTCGTCGGGGGAATCACGTCATTCAGGACCACACGACCGATCTTGCTGTTGAAGACGAGATCGGACTGCTGGAGGCTCGTCAGGTGGGCTTCACCGGCCGTGAAGGTGATCCCCGACGCGTTGCAAGGCAGCGCGCCACACAGTTCCGGCACCAGACGCGCGGTGTAACCCGACGTACCCCTGGTCTGGGCGGTGCAGGCGATTGGTACACGCCCATTGCGACGCCGCACACGACGGCGACCACAAAACCCTCATCCGATATCCTCCCCGTTGCGAATCTCACCGAGCGCAGACTGCCCATCTGCCCCCAACCGCCCGGCCTTCCCCAACTATGCGCTATCGCATGCCGCGCAGGACTAGCAAGGATATTCTGCGTGGTAGGACTCTTGTCGCAAACTCACGTACTTACGGCCGAATATTCGCTACCGCGACGCTGGCAGGCGAGCCGCCGGCATGCCGGGATAGTTGATGGTGGCCGTCACCGTCTGCGTTTGTGTGTCGATGACCGAGATGCTGCCCTCGTCGGGCGAGAGCCCCGCCGCTGCCGACGTACGCAAAGGCGCCGTCCGGGGTGAAGGCGATGCCGGCGGGATACGTGCCCACGGCGATCGTCGCGCGTGACCGAGCCTGCGGCGGAATCGACGATCGCAACTCTGTTCGTGGGGTTGGCCACGTAGACGAACGCCGCCGTTCGGCGCGACGGCGACGAGCCGAGAGCCTGCCGTCGATCTGGATGGTGCTGATCACGCTGTTCGTCGCGGTGTCGATCACGAACAAGCGGTTCTGCGACGCGGGCACGTACACACTCCCGTCATTCGGCGCGATCGCGATCGCGCTCGGTCTGTCGCCGATCGGGATCGTGGCGAGCGACCGTCCGCGCTCGGCAACATCGACGGCGGAAACGGTGGCCGCGGTATTGGCGACATAGGCCATCGCACCATCGCTGCGTGAGCGCGACGTCGAGCGGAGCGTCACCGACGGTGATCCGCGCACGCGACGCTGCCGGCTGGCCGGGTCGATGAGGGCCAACTCGTCCGTGTCGCGCAAGCGTCACGTAGAGCTGCGTCGCCGGCTGGAGCGACGGCGATGCTGGTGCCCACCCGATCGAGACTGATCGTGTCCAAGCGGGCATTGAACACCGTGTCGATGACGAAGATCTGCGCACTCTGCAGGCCGAGTGCGTAGGCCCGCGCTGCCGTCCGGGGACACTGCGACATCGACCGGCGACACTTGGGAGGTCCAGCGCGACGACCTCGACGTTGGTGGCAGTGTTGATGACGTGAACGACGGCGCGCCTGCGATCCAGCGACATAGCGCGAAGACTCCAACCGCGGGCGTGCCCGTCAGGTCGGCGTCGCGGTCACGGTGGGCGTAGCCGGCACAGCGGTCGCCGTCGCCGTCGGTGTCACGCACCGCAGCAGGCCGTCACGTCGTTCGCACTGGCGTATGAGCCCCGGATCGCAGGTCTCCGGGTTCTGCGTGCACTGCCCGCAGGCGGACGCGTTGCAGAAAGGCCGTATCGTCGGGCACTGGCTGACAATCGTCCGAACAGTAGGGCGTGCCGGTCGGCGCACAAGTAGGCGTTTCCCCGCTGTCGGGGTGCGCGTCGGGGCTGCGGTCCTCGACGTGGGCGTCGGCCTGGGGGTGGTGACCGCTGTCGGCTCCCTCGTTGGCGACGGCGAGACGGCGTTGGGCGGGGCATGACTGCTGCCCCCACCTCCGCAACCTGTCGCTGTCAGCCCGAGCACGACGGCAGCGCTGAGCGCCGCGATGAACCTGACCGTTCGCTTCATGTGCTAGCGCATCGCCCTCGGGATTCATTGTCCAGCCAGTGCACGCCGGATCTTTTCGGTCAACCATCGGCAGCACCCATGCGGCAGGATCCGAGCATCGTGTCGCGCGGCGTCCGCACCCGGCGGCGCGGCCGTCAGTCGCGGAAGTTGATGAACTGGAGCGGCAGGTCGAAGATCCTGCTGCTAGAGCAGTGCGATGCGTGCGCTGCAGCTCGTCGCGCACCTTGCCGGTGACGCGCACCTGGTCGCCCTGGATCTGCGCCTGCACCTTGAGCTTGGCGTCCTTGATGATCTTCACGACCTGACGCGCCTTCTCGATCGCGATGCCCTGCTGCACGGTCACGACCTGCTTGGCGCGCCCGCCGGCCGCCGCCTCGATCTTGCCGTAGACGAACGCCTTCGACGGGATCTGCCGCTTCGCCGCCTTGCCCTGCAGCACCTCGACGACGGCCTTCACCTTGTACTCGTCCGACGAGGTGATGCGGATCTCCGTCCCCTCGTGCTCGATCTCGGTGTCACTGCCTTTGAAGTCGTAGCGCTGGGTGACTTCCTTGCGCGCCTGGTTGATGGCGTTGTCGACCTCCTGCAGGTCGACCTGCGACACGACGTCGAACGACGGCATGCGGACCTCCTAGTTCCCGATCGGCGCTTCGACGACGTCGACGCCCGGCGGCGCCTCGAAGTGGAAACGCGTCGTCGGAGAGTCCGACATTGCGATGTAGATCCGAGAACTGCAGCTTGGTGATGTTCCCGATCGGATCGGTCACCTCGGCGCCGACGATGTCGTACGATGTCGGGTCGACCGTGAGGATGAGCGCGCCCGAGTCCGAGTCGCCGCGCGGTTGCAGGCGCAGCCGCAACGGACCGCCGCCGCCGTCCTCGACCCTTGACGTCGAAGTCGCTCTTCAGCCGTCCCACGCCGGTCAGGAACAGATCGGCGTCGACGACCGGAACGCATTCTGGAACGGCGCCTTGAGCACCTGCTGCTCGTCGGGCTCGTAGAACCAGAGCGTCTTGCCATCGGCGACGATCACCTGCGAGACGCCCTCGGTCAGTGTCCACCGCATCTTTTCCCGGCTTCTTGAAGGCCACCTTCCCGCTCGCCTTCATCGACTTGCCGGCGCTCGCCATCACCAGCTCCTGCTGCACATTGGCGGTGAAATCCTTCGTCTCGTCGTAGCGCGCCTGCACCTTGTCGACGACGTCGGCCAACGCCGGCGCCGCGATCAGCAGGACCAGAATAATTTTCACCGCGGAGACGCGGAGGAACGCGAGAGATCTGCTCGAGAACTTGAAGTCGTCGGCATTTCAGGTACTTCGAAGATGACGAGTGAGCGTCGGCATGACCGGAGACTGCACAGTCGACGGCCTCCGGCGTCTCGGCGCCTCTGCGGTGAAAATTCAGTTAGTCCGCCTCGATCGGCGGCGCCAACACTTCGCGCGGCCGGCCATTTTCGCTCGCGGTGACCACGCCCTCGCGTTCCATGCGCTCGATCATGCGCGCGGCGCGGTTGTAGCCGACGCGCAGCCGCCGCTGCACCCACGAGATCGACGCCTGGCGGCTGCTCGGTCACGAGCGCGCACGGCCTGATCGTACAGCGCGTCGCTGAGATCGTCTGCCTCGACGCCGCCTCTCCTCCTCGCCCTCGGGCGCCCTCGAGAAGCGCGAACGCGTACTGCGGCGTGCCCTGTCGCTTGATGGCGAGCTGACGACGCGGTGGATCTCCTCCTCGGTGACCAGCGGTCCGTGCAGACGCTGCAGGCGCGCGGTGCCCGAGGACATGTAGAGCATGTCGCCGCGCGCCGAGCAGGCGCTCGGCGCCGATCTGGTCGAGGATGGTGCGCGAGTCGACGCGCGCCGTCACCTGGAACGAGACACGCGCGGGAAAGTTCGCCTTGATGAGGCCCGGTGATGACGTCCACCGACGGCCGCTGGGTCGCGAGGATGAGATGGATGCCGGCGGCGCGCGCCTTCTGCGCCAGGCGCGTGATCGGCTCCTCGACCTCGCGCCCCATGGTCATCATGAGGTCGGCGAGCTCGTCGATGATCACCACGATCTGCGGCAGGCGCTCGGGCAGCGCGGCTGGTCGTCGAGCGGCTACCTCGTCGTCGTCGGCGTCGTCGGCGACCTCCTCGTCGAGCTCGATCACCGATCCGCCCGGCTCCTCGGCGCGCGTCTCGTCGATCAGCTTGTTGTAGCTGTCGATGTTGCGCACGCCCTGCTCCTTCATCAGGCGGTAGCGCTCCGTCCATCTGCTCGCACGATGTTGTTGAGCACGTACCACCGCCTGCTTCGGATCGGTCACCACCGGCACCAGCAGGTGCGGGATGTCCTCGTAGACCGACAGCTCGAGCATCTTCAGGTCGATCATGACGAAGCGCACGTCGCGCGGCGGCGCCTTGTAGAGGATGCTCATGATCATCGCGTTGATCGCCACGGACTTGCCGCTGCCGGTGGCGCCCGCGATCAGCAGATGCGGCATCTTGCCGAGGTCGCCGACGACGCAGGTGACCGGTCGTGTCCTTGCCGAGCGCCATCGGCATCGGCGAGCTCGAGCTGCTGGAACTGCGTCGACCTCGAGCAGCTCGCGCAGCGCCACTTCTCGCGCCGCGGGTTGGCGACCTCGATGCCGACGACGGCCTTGCCCGGCACCGGCGCCAGGATGCGGACGCCGGGCACGCGCAGCGCCATCGCCAGGTCGTCGCCGAGGCTCGACGATGCGGTTCACCTTCACGCCCGGCGCGGGCTCGATGTCGAAGGTGGTGATGACCGGGCCGGGCCGCACCTCGACGACCTTCCCGTCGATGCCGAAGTCGGCGAGCTTCGCCTCGAGGATCTGCGAGCTGCGGCGCAGCCCTTCCTCGTCGATGCTGATGTCGTCGTGCTTGGGCGCGTGCAGCAGTCGCAGCGGCGGCACCGTGTAGCGATCGTCGCCGAACTGCAGCTCCTCCTGGACGAGGCGTTTCTTCTTCGGCGGCGCCGGCCGCCGGTCGTGGATGATCAGCGGCGCGTCGTCGTCGTCGGCGCGGCGCGATCCGCTTCACGTTCGCCTTGGGCTTGCGCACCAGCTGTTGGCGACGGCCGGCTCGGCGCGTTCGGCAACCGTCTTGGCGCGGCGCAGCGAGCCGACGACGCCGCGGCCGACGCCGCGCACCATCGTCCCCAGCGAGAGGTGCGTCGCGACGACGAAGGCCAGCACGGCGATGCCGCCGACGATGATGAACGAGCCGCCGGCGCCGAACGGCTCGGCGAGCACCGCGGCGAGGAAGCCGCCGATCCAGCCGCCGGCGACGGCGACCGGCCGGTGTCGGGCCGGCCGCGAGCCCGAGACAGGATCGCGACGCAGGGCACCAGCGAGCGCGGCGGCGACGCCGCGCGCGGGCCACGAACTCGCTCGTCCGATGGCGGAACAGCGCCACCGCGACGGCCAACAGGCCGAGCGGCAGTAGATAGGCGGCGTAGCCCAACGCCTGGACCACCAGGTCGGCGAGGCCATGCCCGACGCTTGCCCGGCGAGGTTCAGGCTGGGCAGGTCGTTCTGGTAGGCGAAGAAGCCCGAGCGCCAGAAAGCCGGCCGCCGCCAGACAGACGATCGCCGCGACCTCGTCGAGCAGCCCCGCTTCGCGCTGGACCTCGATCGGCTCCGCCACTTCCGGGCGGCCTGGAGCTCGGGCGCGCGCCACGTCACATCTCCAGGACGAACGGGACGACCACCGGACGGCGGTCCAGCTTCTTGCTGAAGTAGCGGCGCAGGGCCTTGCGCACTTCCTCCTTCACCTCGAGGAGTCGGTGCGCGATTCGGGGAGCGATCGCCGAGCGTCGCGATGACGACGTCGCGCGCCTCGTCGAAGAACCGCGCCTGGTCGCCCTCGGCGACGACGCCGCGCGACGATGAAGTCCGGCCCGGCGATCAGCTCGCCGGTGTGCTGATCGAGCGCCAGCACCGCGAGCAGCAGGCCGTCCTGCGAGAGGTGGCGCCGGTCGCGCAGCACGATGTCGCTGATGTCGCCGATGCCCTTGCCGTCGACGAACACGCGCCCGGCGGTCACCGGCTCGACGCGGCGCGCGCCGGTCGTCGTCGATGGCGAGCACCTGCCCGTCCTCGAGCAGGAAGGCGGCGTCCTCGGCCAGACCCAGCGACGCGCGCCAGCCGCACGATGCTCGGCGAGATGACGGTACTCGCCGTGCACCGGCACGAAGTAGCGCGGGCGCACCAGGTTGAGCATCAGCGCCAGCTCGTCGCTGGCTGGCGTGGCCGGACACGTGGACGCCGGCGTCGCGCGAGGTGAACACCTGCGCGCCGCGGCGGTACATGTGGTTCACCATGTTCGCAGATCGGCCGCTCGTTGCCGGGAATGATGCGCGACGAGAGCATCACCGCGTCGCCGGGCTCCATCTTCACCTGACCCGTGATCGCCCATCGAGATGCGGGTGAGCGCCGACATCGGCTCGCCCTGGCTGCCCGAGGTGAGCACGGTGACGCGAAGCGGCGGCAGCGACGCCAGCTCGGAGATCGTCGGCGAAGATCGCCGGCGACGCGCGCAGGTAGCCGAGGTCGGTGGCGATGCGCAGGCTGTTCACGAGGCTTCGCCCCACCACCACCACGCGCGCGGTCCGGTCGCTGCCGACAGGTCGATGACCTGCTGGAGGCGGTGGATGTGCGAGGAGAAGGTCGAGAAGAAGATGCGCCCGCGGACCGCCTGGAAGATGCTGTCCAGCCCGCTGCGCACGCTGCGCTCCGACGCCGGTGGAACCGGCGTGCTCGACGTTGGTCGAATCGGAGAGCAGCAGCAGCACGCCGCGCGCGCCGTACTCGGCGAAGCGTCTGGATGTCGGGGCCGCGGCCGTCGATCGGCGTGTGGTCGATCTTGAAGTCGCCGGTGTGCACGACGACGCCGAGCGGCGTGGTGATCGCCAGCGCCGACCGCGTCGACGATCGAGTGGGTGACGTGGATCGGGTCGATGGCGAACGGGCCGAGTTTCCCAGCGCTCGCGCGGCCGGTAGACGCGCGCAGGTCGCACGTCGAGGTCGTGCTCGCGCAGGCGGCTGCCGATCAGACCCGCCGCCATCGGCGTCGCGCACACCGGCACCTTCAGATCGCGCAACGCGTAGGGCAGCGCGCCGATGTGGTCCTCGTGCCCGTGCGTGATGACGAAGCCGCGGAAGCGGTCGCCGAGCTGGCGCAGGTAGTCGAAGTCGGGGATCACGAGGTCGATGCCGAGCATGCTCAGGTCGGGAAACATCACCCCGCAGTCGATGGCGATCGCCTACGCCGTCGTACTCGAGCACGCAGGCAGTTGAGGCCGATCTCGCCGAGACCGCCGAGCGGGATGACGCGCAGGGTTCCGCTCAGTTGCAAATCCCGAGTAGCGAGCCGGGCGAGCGTATCGAGACCCGCCGCGTGGGCGCGGAGGGTCGGCAAACCCTTGCGCGGTAAGGAAGTTCCGCACCATCCGCAACACCACCGGAGCGGACATTAGGCCGGGGGCTGAGGGAGTCAACGCGTTGCGGCACGCCGGTGCAGCCATGCGCGGCGCGGCTGCCGAGCAGCCTTGACGCCCCGGGAGACGCGTTGCTAGCGTCCGCGCTCCAATTCTGCAACTCGACGAGGCGCCGCGCCTCTCGGCCTGTCCCACCTCTGGCACATTCGAAAGCGAGGGCACCGTGGTCAACAAAGCCATCATCATTGGCAATCTCGGACGCGATCCCGAAGTCCGCTTCACCCCGAGCGGGCGCGCGGTTGCGAGAGTTCTCGGTCGCCACCACTGAGAAGTGGACCGATCAGCAGGGCCAGAAGCAGGAAAAGACCGAGTGGCACAACATCGTCGTGTGGGGAAAGCAGGCCGAAACCTGCGGCCAGTACCTCGCCAAGGGCCGGCAGGTGTGTCGTCGAGGGCCGCATCACCAACCGCAGCTACTGACGACAAGGACGGCAACAAGAAGTACATCACCGAGATCATCGCGCGCGACGTGCGCTTCCTCGGCGGCCCCGGCCAGGGCGGCGGCGGCGGGCGGTGGGGGTGGTGGCGGAGGCACGCGCGACGGCGGGTTCTCGCCGCCGGCCGGCGAGGACGGACCGCCGCCGGAAGACGATATCCCGTTCTGAGGACTATCGGAGCCGCGCCAATCGCGGCGGCTCCGCCAACGGCGGCGCCGCGCACCAGGGCATCTCGGTGAGCGGCGACTGCCGTGCTGCCACGCGGCGCGCGCGGATCGCCGCGAGCCGGGTGCGCGCTGGTGATCGGGGTCGCGCCCGCATCGCCGTCCGGCGCGCGTTCACCGCGGATCCCTTCCGCCTCCTCGACGGCCAGTAGCCCGGCGCGCGCGAAGTACAGGCGCGCCGCCTCATCGCCAGCTGCATCGCCGTCCTCGAGCGCGCGCCCGACGTAGTAGAGGCGCCGCTCGATCTCGTCGTCGTCCCAGGTGGCGTCGGCGGCTCGCGGGGTCGAGATCGCTCGGAAACTCGGCCACGAGCCCCGCCGCGAAATCGGCCGGCAGCTCGTCGACGGTCATCGTTCCCGTCGGCGTCGTCACCGTCCGTCGCCAGCCGAGGCGGACGGCGCGCTGGCCGGATCGTCCACAGCATCTCGGCGTGCTCGCCGCGCACCAAGTGGATCACGGTCGCCCGCTCGAGGCGGCGCCGCGCCTGCCCGCACGGCCCCGGCGGCAGCCGGTCGCAGTCGGCGGCGCGTCGCGCGTAGCCCTCGACTTCATGCCGCAGCCAGGTCGCGTCGACGAGCGCCGTCGACGTCGGCGTAGGCGCCGACGGCCGACTCCGACCCGCCTCGTGGCGGCGCGGGTGCTGGCGGTCGCCGACCGAAGGCGAGCCGAAGTTCGGGGAACGCGAACGATGGAAGCGACCGCCCGGCAGCACGGTCGCGCCGCCGGCGGCGAGGTCGCAGCAATGCCGCGAGGGCGGGCGAGGAGAAGGACGGCAGCAGGTGACATGCCGCCCGCCAGCCATGACGGCCGCGGCGTGCCTCAAGAACGCGGAGTATCGGATGCGGTGCAGCGGTTCGTCGAGAGTGAGATAGCGAGGCGCCAGAGGTGCGGGCGAGCCGCCCGCGCTCCCAGATGGCGAACTCGATGCGGCGCATGTGCTTGAACGCAGGCCTTGCCGGGAGCGCGGGCGGCTCGCCCGCAGCTCTAGCGCCCCGCATCTCAACGACGATCGCCGTGCATTTCGCGCTGGTCAGCGCCGCGCAGCTCGTGCTACGGGCGCGTCAGTCCAACTTGGGGGAAGCCATGCGGACCATCGCCAGAGGGTTGATCGCGATCGCGGTGTTCGGCGGGATGCTGATCGGGAGCGCGCCACGGGCGAGCGCCCTTCCGCATCTTCAACTGCTCCTACACCAAGACCGAAGTATCCGATCGTGCTCGAGCACGGGCTGGCCGGCTTCGACGAGCTGTTCGGCGTGTACGAGTACTGGTTCGGCATTCCCGACGCGCTGCGCGACGGCGGTGCGGCGGTGTTCGTCACCGAGGTGAGCCAGCTCAACTCGACCGAGGCGCGCGGCGAGCAGCTCATCGACCAGATCGAGCAGATCGTCGCCATCACCGGCAAGCCGAAGGTGAACCTCATCGGCCACAGCCACGGCGGGCTCGACGTGCGCTACGTCGCGGCGGTCCGGCCCGACCTGGTGGCCTCGGTGACCAGCGGTCGGCAGCCCGCACAAAGGCGCCGCGCTCGCCGACTTCCTGCGCGCCAACGTCAGCAACGGCTCGTTCACCGAGAGCGTGGTCGCCTCCTTCGCCAATTCGCTCGGCACGGTGCTCGGCCTGCTGTCCGGCCACGCACCAATCCGCAGGATGCGGTGGGCGCCCTCGACTCGCTGACGAGCGCCGGACTCGCCACGTTCAACGCGCACTATCCGCAGGGCGTTCCGGCCACCGCGTGCGGCGGCGGCGCGTCCACGGTGAACGGCATCCGCTACTACTCGTGGTCCGGCACCGGCGTGCTTCACCAACGCGCTCGACGTCTCCGACGCGGCCCTCGGCGTCTCGTCGCTGGTCTACACCGGAAGCCAACGACGGACTCGTCGGCCGCTGCAGCTCGCATCTCGGCAGCGTGATCCGCGACAACTACTTCCAGAATCACCTCGACGAGGTGAACCAGGTCCTCGGCCTGGTGTCGATCTTCGAGTCGAATCCGACGACGCTGTTCCGCGATCACGCCAACCGCCTGAAGAACGCCGGGTTGTAACATGCGGCGGCTGGCGGTCGGCGCCGCCGCCCTGGTGCTGGCGGCGCTGGCCGCGTGGCGTGGTGGCCGGCGCGCCACGGCGAAGCCGACGGCGGACTGGTGCCCCGCCGATCTCGCGCCGCGCCGACACGTCGGAGCGACCTCGCGGGCGTCCATCGCGCGGCGGTCGAGGAGGCGCTCCGCGCCGCCGGCGTCAGCGCGCCGCGCCTGCTGGGCGCCACCGCCGTCGCTCGAGGGCACCGGAACCCGACGGCGCCTTCGCCGCCGACTGCCGACGGCCGCCTGATCGTCTCGCCGGAGCTGCGCCGCGCGTTCGAATACTTGGTTCGCCGCGAGCGGCGAGGAGGACGACGCCCGCATCACGCGCGCGGATCGCCGCCGCAGATCCACGCGCCCGACTGGACGACCCCGCCGAGGCGGCGGCGCTGGCGCTGCTGGCGCGCATTACGTCACCTATCGCGAGCGCGGCCGCGCCCTCGCCGGCGTCGTTGCCGGACGATGCCGATCTGGCCGCGCGCGCGCAGGCGGTGCGCGAACTGCGCCGCGACGTCTTCGGCGCCGATGCGGATGCCCTGTTCGCCGACGAGGACGCGCTCGTCGCCTTCGCGCTCGCCCAAGCGGCAGATCGCCAACGATCCGCAGCTGAGCGACGCTGAGCGCGACGCAGCGCATGGATGCGGCGCTGGTCGCGGATGCCCCGGACCGATTCCGCGCGGCGCGCGCCGAAGCGCTGGCGCCGGCGCAACTGGCGCGCGACGAGGCCGTACCTGCGCGCCCAGGGCGGCGACGCCGCGGCCGTGCAGCGCCTGCGCGAGGAGCGCGTCGGCGTCGAGGCGGCGCTGACCGCCTGGCTGCGCTCGATGCCGACCGCGCCGCGTGGCGCGAGCGCGTCGCCGCCTATCGCGCCGAGCGCCGCGATCGACGCCGATCCGGCGCTCGACGACACGGCGCGCGCCAGCGCCGTCGACGCCTTGCGCGCCCAGCGCTTCAGCGGTCCGGAGCGTGCGCATCGACGCGCTCGACCGCATCGAGATGGAATAGGCCGGTTGCGTCTCCGCCGGTCGCTGTGGCGCTCGTCGATTGCCGATGGACGCGCTCACCGCGCTCGGGCTTCACGGCCGCGACGCTGACCACCTGCTCGTTCGTGCCGCAGCTCACCCGGATCTGGCGGACGAAGTCGGCGCACGATCTGTCCTTACGGATGTTCTCCCGCCTTCAGCCTCGGCATCCTGCTGGTGGCTGATCTATAGGCGTGTTGCGCGACGACCTGCCGATCATCGTCGCCAACGGCATCACGCTCGTGCTCAGCGTGACGATCCTGCTGCTGAAGATCAGCTACGACCGCCGGCCTCTCGAGGTGTCCCGTTCCCGAAGTTCGCTAGCCAATTTCGCCGTGCCCTCGACGCCCCTGGCGGCGTTGCGCCCCTCGGAATATTCCCGATATTCCTGCGTCGGCGCGCCTTGCCAGAGTCGCCGATCGCTCGCCGAGAAGTAGGCGAGCGAACTTCGAGAACGGTACACTAGGTGAGCAGCGCGCGCACGCCGCGGCCGAGTACGGCGCGCCGCCAGGCCGCCTCGACTTCGGCGTGCGAGAGCTTCGCCACCAGCCGCTCGGCCTCGTCCGGCGTCGGAAAGCCCCACAGCGCGCTCTCGGCGAAGGCGACCGCGAGGTCGAGCCGGCTGTCGGCGAGGACGGCGTAGCGGTAGCGCAGCTTCTTGCGCGCCCGGTCGAGCTCGTCGGCGCCGAATCCCTCCTCGGCCGCGCGCCGGCAGGTGTCCTCGACGGCGCGCGCGAGGCGGACCGCGCGACTCCGCGCGCCGCTCGCGGCCACCACGGCGCAGGCCCAGTCCGGGCCCCACTCGAGATGGGCGCCGACCTCGTAGCTGAGGCCGAGCCGCTTCGCGCAGCTCCTGGAAGAGGCGGCTGTCGGGATCGGCGCCGACGATGTCCACCGCCACGCCGGTGGCGAGCAGTGCCGCGGCGACGGCTGCACCGGCATCATGCAGGGTGAGATACGCCTGGCTGCTGTCGCGGTCGCGCACGCGGACGCTGCCGCCGACCCCGCGCCGCACGGTCGGCACCGTCGCCGCCGTGCCCGGCACGCCGCAGCGGAAGTGCCGGCGGACGCTGGCGCGCACGCGTGTCTCCGACGCGCCGCCGACGACGGCGAGGACGGTGTTGGCGTGGCGTCAGCCGCTGCTGCAGGAATCGGGAGACGTCGCTGCGGACGGATGCGGGCGCACGCTGGCGATCGTCCCCGCCACCGGATGCGCGAGCGCGCCGCCGAACATCCGCCCCCAGGCGCGGCGATAGACGCGCTCGGCCGGATCGTCGAGGCGGCCGCGGATCTCCTCCATCACCACGCGCTGCTCCTTGCGCAGGCGGCGCTCGTCGACGGCGGTGCGGTAGAACTGATCGGCGAGCAGGCCGAGGCGCATCGTCGAGATCCTCGTTGAAGACCTCGAAGGTGAGCGAGATGTCCTCGTAGCCGGTGTCGGCGTTGTGCTCGCCGCCGAGCTCGGCGGCGCGGCGGTTCGAGCGCGACCTGGTCGAGCGAGTCGCCGTGCCCTGGAAGAGCATGTGCTCGGCGAGGTGGGCGAGGCCCGGCGTGGCGGCCGTCGCAGCGCGCACCGGCGCGCACCGTCAGCGCGATGCGCCGTGAGACGACCCGGCTCGTGCTGATGCACGACGCGAAGTCCGCGGACGCGGAAGCGGTGCGTCATCGCATCTCGTCCGCCGTCAGGCGAGCCCGCCGGCGAGGAAGTCGAGGGCGCGGTCGATGTCGGCGGCCGGCGCGCGCGCCGTGGGCGCGCAGGTTGTCAGAGCAGGCTGCGGACGTCGAGCACGCTAGTGCAGCCGCAGTCCGGCGTCGGCGAGCGCCGACGCGCCGCCGTCGCTGCGATCGACGATCACCAGGACGTCCTCGACCACCAGGCCGGCGTCGCGGAAGGGCGTCACCGCGTCGAGCTTGGCGCCGCCGCTGGTGACGACGTCGTCGACCATCAACGCCCGCTCGCCCGGCGCGAACTCGCCCTCGATGAGCTTCTGGTGCCGTACTCCTTCGCCTCCTTGCGCGCGTAGATCATCGGCCGTTCGGCGAGGAGCGACATCGCCACCGCGCAGCGGCAGGCCGGCGTACGGCAGGCCCGGCGATGCGGTCGTAGCGGAGGTCGGCGGCCCGCCGCAGGAGCGCGCGCGCCACCCGCGCGAGCGCCGCCGGATGTGAGACCAGCACGCGCATGTCGAGATAGAACGGCGATCGGCGGCCGTCCTTCAGCGTGAACTCGCCGAAGCGCACCGCGCCGATGCGGTGCAGGAGCTCGCTCAGCTCGCGCGCGACGGTGGCGTCGTGGTCGGGTTGCTGCATCCATGGGCTCCTTCGCCTACCCACGCCGACCGCGCAAGCCGGGGCGCGACGCCGCTACTTGATGAGCTTGTGGATGGCTTTGAACTGCGGCGACTCCGCCGTCCGCACCATTCGAGGCAGACCATCTCCACCGTCGCCGGAACCGCACCGGAGCCGACGATCTTGCTCCCCAGCCGGCGCGCAGGTCGAGCTCGCGGCGCGCGGAGATGGCGTCGAGCGGCACGTGGACCTGGTAGCCGCGCGCCAGGAGATCGTGGACGGTCTGGTTCACGCACGCGTGCGCTTCGATGCCGCACAGGACGATCTGCGACCGGGCGAGCCGCCTCGAGCGCCGCGACTGGAACGCGGCTGCCCGCAACAGCTCATCGACATCTTCTCGATGATCTCCGGTCGCCGGCGGGAAGCCCTCGGCGACTTCCGGCTGCAGGTGGCCGACGCCCTTCGGGTACTGCTCCGTCGCCAGGACGGGCACCTCGAGGCAGTGTCGCCGCGTCCACCAGCATGCGCATCGGCGCGCACCATGCGCTCGTGATCTGACGGTGTGGCCGCGATAGCCTTCCTGGACGTCGATGACCAACAGCGCGCTGCGCGCCCGGTCGAGCACGCGCGGATGGGTCATCGCGCGCCGCTCGCCAGCGCTACGCCGTGGCGGCGCCGAGAAGGACTGCCCATCGCGACGCGCGCGCCGTTCAGCGGTAGAGGACGCGGCCGTACTGCTGCACCGGCAGCGGCAGACCGCGCGGCAGGAACGGCGCCAGAGCAGGGCCGACGCCGGGCCGGTCCCAGCGGTTGTAGGCGTACGGGCCCTGCGCGATCGATCGCGAACTGGTCCTGCAGGAGCATGCGCAGCGTCTGATGCCGCGAGCGGCCACGATCGAAGCCGGTGGTGACGAACGGGAAGTAACCGCCCCAGCCGACGTACGGGTTGAAGCCGAAGCCTTCGTCGGTCGAGCGCGCGTTGGCCACCGCCAGAGGTCCGTTGATCTCGATCGTCCCGCCCGACGCGGCCCCGCCGCCTCCGCCGCCACCGCCACTTGCACCGCCGTTGTCGGACGCGGCGAAGGTCAGTCCGGCCGTCAGACCGGCGCGGTAGGCCTCGTCGAGCCGGGCGATATCCGACGCGACGACCGCGGCAGGCGGCGCCGGGACGGGATCGACGGCAACGGTCGCGGCGACCAGCTGCGGCGCGGGCAGCGCTGTCGCGGACCAGCACTTCGGCGGTCAGATCGTGCGGCACCGCGTCGGCGCGGTTGGTGAAGTGCCGGACGCCGTCGGCATCGGTCCAGACCAGGATATCCGCGCGGGCAGCGCCGACGGCCACAGTAGCACAGCTCCTGCGATCCACCACGCGCGCATGGTCGATTGTACGCGCGGCGGCGGAGTCCTGGCAACTCGGTGATCTGGGGCGGGCGGCAGCGCCGATGACAGCGTCGGTCAGTCGTGGCCGTTCGACAGCATCCACCAGAAGAACCAGATGGCCCAGGCGACGGCGGCGACCAGCAGCAGTCCGCCCGCGTTCGACTGCCGACGCCACTCGGAATCGCGGGCTGGTGGCGGCGCGCCGGCCGATGCACCGGACGCGCGGCCAGCCCTTCCGGATCGACGCTCACGACGCGGCAGTTCTCGAGTCCGCTCTGTTTGAGCTGCTCCTCGACGGCAGCACGCGCCGCCGAAGGGGTCTCGCCGCTCACGCCGTTGACGGTGAGATCGTCGCTCGATACTTCGGCATCTGTCGAATGTGCTGTGTCTCCTGCCAAGCTAGAACCCGCCGACCGTGGAGAATCAAGCGCGCGAGCCGCGGGACCGCGACGACCGGTCAACCGCATGCAGCGCCGTGGCCAGGGCCACTCCGCCTCGTTCGTCGTGCGCCCATGCGCGAGCTGGCTGTGATCGCGACACACATGCGTACACCGCGGCGCGTCATAGGCGTCGCGGGAGCCGGACGCAAGCGAGCCGATCGCGTTCATCCCGCACGCCGGGACAACCGCCACCGCCGCCGAAAGCCGAGGCTTCGCCCTCGGGCGCGACGCGTTGAGATTGAGCAGGGCAAAGAAGAGCTCATCGATCGAGTCGTAGCGCAGCCACTTCGGCGTGTCGGGCGTCAGATCCACTGGATCCATGCTCCAGCCGACCACCTCGTCGCCGTAGACCGGGAAGACCTCGAGGCCAATCTTCAACAGATGCGTGCTGACAGGCTCGACTACTCGCTGTCTCATCGTTCCTCCTTGCCCACTCGCGAATTGAGCAGAATGCATGCCACTAGCGGCCCCGCCCTGCGTCTGCCCGCGCTCGTCGCGTCGCACCGTCGCCACCGTTTCAACAATGAATCAATCGCGTCACTCGGCATGCTCGATGTTGTGACATCGTGACAAATATCGACCACTAACTGCGCACGCGCTCCGGTGCAGCGCGGCGATCCTCGTTGCGGTCACAGCGCCGCGCAGCACGGCGCGGTCGCTGCTCATACTCTCCACCATGGCCGCGCGCGCTCAGGGCCCGATGGCGCAGCGAGAAAATCGTGACGCCTCAAGATGTGGGGAGATAAAATTTGACTCCCCCACAAGGCCTAGTGGTAAGCGTCGCGGTACGTCGATGGCATCCGAGATGGAGTCCACGTGACGACCGCACGATCGGTCTCCGTTCTCCGCGTACCTCTGCCTCGCCCGTCCTCTCTCCATCCTCGTCAACCAGCGCTTGCAACAGGGCGTACGCTCAGGATGCTGGATCTCGTCAGGAGTCGCCGCTGAACATGGGGTGTTGACGCGCATAACCAGGTGGCCAGCCACCAAATGTGGATGAGGGGGCGGTGCCCTTCCGGCAAAGGAGCGGGGTTATGGAGACAGACAAGGCCATCTTCGAGAAGATGATTCGCGAGGACCGCGCCGCGCGGGAGTCGAACCGCTGGAGCGGCACCTTCCTCGAGTACCTCGACCGGGTTCGCGAGGACCCGAGCATCACGAAGCTCGCACACAGCCGGCTCTATGAGATGATCACGGCGCCGGGATCGCGGGAGATCCTCGAGATCGACGATCGGCGCGCGTGAAGCGGCTGTTCAAGGACGAGTCGCTCAAGGTCTACGACTTCTTCGCGCGACGAGTTCTTCGGCATCGAGAGGACGGTCGCGCAGATCGTGCGCTACTTCCACTCCGCCGTCGCTGAAGGGCGAGGAGAGCCGCCAGGTGCTCTACCTGATGGGCCCGGTCGGCTCCGGCAAGAGCTCGCTGGTCGAGCAGCTGCAGCGCGGGCTCGAGGAGTCTGCCGCCGGTCTACGCAATCGACGGCTGCCCGATGAGCGAGGAGCCGCTGCATCTCGCTGCCGCGCCACCTGCGGCGCGAGTTCGAGAAGATGCTCGGCGTGCACATCGAGGGCGACTCTCTGCCCGGTGTGCCGCTATCCGCCTGAAGGAGGAGTTCGGCACGACGCTACGAGGAGGTCCCGATCGTCATGCGCTCGCTTCTCGAAGCGCAACCGCGTCGGCATCGGCGTCGTGCCGCCGGTCGACCCGAACAACCAGGACACCTCGGTGCTGATCGGCAGCGAGGACATCTCGAAGCTCGACCTGTACTCCGAGGGCGATCCGCGCGTGCTCGACCTGAACGGCGCGCTCAACGTCGGCAACCGCGGCATGGTCGAGTTCATCGAGGTCTTCAAGAACGAGACCGAGTACCTGCACGCGATGATCACCGCGACGCAGGAGAAGGTGATCCCGGCCCCGGGCCGCCACGGCATGGTCTACGTCGACACCGGTCATCGTCGCCCACTCGAACGAGGCGGAGTGGCAGAAGTTCAAGGCCGACCACACCAACGAGGCGATCCTCGACCGCATCGTCGTGGTGAAGGTGCCGTACAACCTGCGGCTCTCCGAAGAGGTGAAGATCTACCAGAAGATCATCCGCCACTCGGACTTCCGCGCCCACGTCGCGCCGCACACGCTCGAGGTGGCGTCGATGTTCGCGATCCTCTCGCGCCTCGAGCCGACGCGCGAAGTGCGACCTGATGACCAAGCTCGAAGCTCTACAACGGCGAGGAGGTCGTCGAGAAGGGCCGCACGAAGAAGATCGACGTGCGCGAGCTGCGCGACGACGCCAAGCGCGAGGGCATGAACGGCATCTCGACGCCGCTTCATCATGAAGGCGCTCGACAACGCCCTGTCCGACAACGTCGACGGCAACTGCATCAACCCGATCAACGTGCGCGAGGCGCTGATCAACATGGTGAAGGAAACCGACCTCGCCGGACGACACGCGCAAGCAGTACCTCGAGTTCCTCCAGGACGTGCTGCACAAGGAGTACCTGGAGCTCCTCGAGAAGGAGATCACCAAGGCCTTCGTCTACTCGTACCAGGAGCAGGCCGGAGTCGCTGTTCCAGAACTACCTCGACCACGCCGAAGCCTACGTGAACAAGACGCAAGGTGAAGGACCGCAACACCAAGGAAGAGCTGCAGCCCGACGAGGGCTTCCTCAAGTCGATCGAGGAGCAGATCGCGATCATCGGCTCCGCCGCCGAGGGCTTCCGCCAGGAGGTCATCGCCTACCTGTGGGCCGTCCAGCCGGCGCGGCGAGCGGCGTCTCGTACCAGCAGCTACGAGCCGCTGCAAGGAAGCGATCGAGAAGAAGCTCATGACGCTCGGTGCGCGACATCAGCCGCATCATCACCAAGGCGCGCACCCGCGACGAGGAGCAGACCGACAAGTACAACGCGATGGTGCAGAACCTGCTCGAGCAACGGCTACTGCCCGAGCTGCGTCGACGTCGTCCTCAAGTACGCCGCCAACAACCTCTGGAAGGACTGACGGCGGCCGCCGGCGCGGTTCGCCGGCGCTGCCACCGTCATCGTGAGCCGTCGCCGTCGACAGCGTCTTTCGTCCGTTCCGCCCGTCCGACGCCGAGCGGCAGCGATCGCGCCGCCGGCGACCGCGCCCGTCACCGCGCAGAAGGTCCGCGAGTCGATCCGCGACAACATCGCCGACATCATCGCGGAGGAGTCGATCATCGGGAAGGACCGCGACGACGCATCATCAAGGTGCCGATCCGCGGCATCCAGCGAGTACCGCTTCGTCTACGGCGACAACGCGCCGGGCGTCGGCCAGGGCAACGGCGAGTCGCAGCCCGGGCAGGTCGTCGGCAAGGGCGACGCGAGCAGGCCACGGGCGGCCGGATCAAGCGCCGGCGACCAGCCCGGCGTCGACTACTACGAGACCGACGTCACGCCTCGAGGAGCTCATCGACATCATGTTCGAGGACCTCGAGCTGCCCGACCTCGAGCGCAAGGCGCTGCGCCAGATCCCGGCCGACCGCATCGCCAAGCGCGAAGGGCTATCGGCCGGTCGGCATCCGCGTCCGGCTCGACAAGCGGCGCACCGTCGCGCGAGCGGATGCGGCGCAAGCTGCGCACGCCGTCAGCGCCGCGACGGCGACGCGCGACCGCGGCGGACGCCGGCCGGCGACCGACGCGGCGCTTCCCGTTCCACGACGACGACCTCATCTACCGCCACATCGATCACCGACGTCGCAGAAGGAGTCGAACGCCGTCGTCGTGTGCATCATGGACACGTCCGGCTCGATGGACACGATGAAGAAGTACCTGGCGCGGAGCTTCTTCTTCCTGCTCTACCAGTTCATCTGCACCAAGTACCGCAACGTCGAGATCGTCTTCATCGCCCACCACACCGAGGCGCAACGAGGTCACCGAGGACGAGTTCTTCCACAAGGGCGAGTCCGGCGGCACGTTCATCTCGTCGGGCTACGCCGAAGGCGCTCGAGATCATCAGCGACGCGCTACCACCCGTCGCTCTGGAACGTCTACGCGTTCCATTGCTCCGACGGCGACAACTTCGACTCCGACAACCCGACTGCCCTGCGGCGGCGCGAAGGAGCTGACCGACGTCTGCAACCTCGTTCGGCTACGGCGAGATCAAGCCGCTCGGCTCGCGCTACTACGAGAGCTCGATGCTGAACATCTTCCGCCGCCTCGACGCCGACAACTTCCAGACCGTCCTCATCGAGCGCAAGGAAGACATCTGGCCGTCGCTTCAAGGCGTTCCTCGCGAGGACCGCGCGCGCCGAGAGCAGCCGACGCTGACGCGATGCGTGCCGGACTACACGCTCGACGGACCTCGAGTACTGGGACGCCCGCATCCGCGAGCAAGGTCGCGGAGTTCGGCCTCGACTGCTACCCGCAGGAGTTCGAGATCTGCGACCACAACGCAGATGCTCGGCTACATGGCGTACTCGGGCATGCCGTCGCACTATCCGCACTGGTCGTACGGCAAGTCGTACGAGAAGCTGAAGACGCTCTACGACCACGGCGTCTCCGGCCTGCCCGTACGAGATGGTCATCAACTCGAACCCGGCGCTCGCCTACCTGATGCGGGACAACTCGCTCTGCCTGCAGATCCTCACCATCGCGCACGTCTACGGCCACAACGACTTCTTCAAGAACAACTTCACCTTCAAGTCGACGCGCGCCGAGTACACGATCAGCACCTTCAAGGCGCACGCCGATCGCGTGCGGCGCTACGTCGACGATCCCGAGCATCGGCCTCGAGACAGGTCGAGCCGTTCCTCGACGCCGCGCACGCGCTCGTCGCTCCAGTGCCGGCGCAACCTCGCCGTGCAGAAGCTGTCCGACGAGGAGGAGCGCGCAGCGGCTCATCGAGGCCGCAGCACCCGCGGCCCGACCCGTTCCAGCGCATCCACCGCCGCGGCGAGCACGTCGAGCCCGATCTGCGCAGCGTCCCGCTCGTCGCCCGACGAGGACCTGCTCCTCTTCATCCGCGATCACAACCCGTTCCTCGCCGAGTGGGAGACGCGACCTCCTCACCATCGTCCACGAGGAGGCGCAGTACTTCATCCCGCAGATCGAGACCAAGATCATGAACGAGGGCTGGGCCTCGCTACTGGCACAAGCGCATCCTCGACGCGCTCGACCTGCCGCAGGAGCTGCACCTCGAGTTCCTCGTCCGCCACAACCAGGTCGTGCGCCCGCATCCCCGGCGGGCTCAACCCGTACCACGTCGGCCTCCGCGTCTGGGGAGCACATCCACCGCCGCCGCCGGCGAAGCGAAGGCCGGACGACGAAGCACCACTTCGCGGCGCCCAGACCGACCGCGACGTCCTTCCCGCGCGCCGCCACCTCACCGAGGAGCTGACTCCGCGACCGCGAACCTCTTCCAGTACCAGCGCAGGGCAACGACTACGTCATCAACTTCTCGAGGTCGCCGACGCGGAAGGCGTTGGCGTCGACGTCCGCGACACCCTCATCGCCAGCGTCGGCACGAACAGCATGTGCCGGTGATCCGCGTCGTCGACGAGCGACGATACGGCGGCAAAGCGCACCCTGGCGCTCGAGCACGCACGACGGCTGGCGGATCTCCACCCCGGAAGTACGCCGAGCGTCTACGCGCGCCTGCGTCCTCCACGCTCTGGCAGCGCGAGGATCGCGCTCGAGACCGTCATCGGCGGCAAGCAGCAGTCGCTTCGTCCACAACGACCGCGGCTTCGTAAGGCGCGCTGAGCGCGTCCGCGCATCGCGACCGCAGTCGCCCGACCTGACCGAGGAACCCGCCGGGCACCGCCGGGCCAGGATCCGGATGGCGGTGGAAGGCGACTGCCGACGGTGGCGCTCAGCGCACGGCGCGGCGCGGGCGCCGGCTGACGCGCGGCCCCCGCGCCGCCGGCCTCGATCGCAACGAGCGCCACCGCCTGCGCGGCGATCGCCTCGCCCGACGCCGATCGTCCCCGAGCCCTTCCATCGTGCGCGCCTTCACGCTGACACCGGACCTCCTCGACGCCGAGCAGCGCCGCGCCATGCCGCGCGCGCATGGCGGGCATGCGCGGCGCCAGCTTGGGTTGTTCGGCGCAGGATCGCTGACGTCGACGTTGCCGATACGGTAGCCGCGCGGCGACCAGACTCGCACGACCTCGGCCAGCAGGGCGGCGCTGTCGGCGCCGCGGTAGCGCGGATCGCTATCGGGAAAGCGCTGGCCGATGTCGCCGGCCGCGACGCGCGCCCAGCAACGCATCGGTGACCGGCGTGCAGCACGGCGTCGCCGTCCGAATGCCCGAGCAGCCCACGCTCGCTCGGGTACATCGCACGCCGCCCAGCGCGCAGCGGCCGGCCCGCCACCAGGCGGTGCACGTCCCAGCCCTGGTCCGACCCGCACCGCGCCCTGCCGCCCGCCGCGTCAGCGCGACTCAGAACGGCGGCGCGACCGGCGGCTGCGTCGTGGCGCCAGCATGACCACGCGCACGCGCGCTCCGGCGCGCAGCTGCGCGGCCTCGGCGCGGGCCGACGATCAGGCGCGTCGCCGACCGACAGCGAGCGCAGCGCACCCTGAGCTCTGCGTGCCGGTCGAGCGCGCCCGGTAGTCCTCGGGCGGACCATCCAGACTGCAGCGCACGAACTCCGGTGAGCCCGGCCGCCTTGCGCATCGTTCCGCAAGCGTCGCCGCCGCGCTCGGCAAATGCACGCGCTCGCAGCCCCATCATCGTGCGCAGCGCCGGCAGCGCATAAAGGTAGAAGCACACCAGTGACGACACCGGATTGCCGGGCAGGCCGAACACCGGCGTGCGGCCGCAGAGTCCGAACGTGAGCGGCTTGCCGGGCTTCTGCGCCACCTTCCAGAAGCGCTCCTCGTAGCCGAGCTCGGCGAGGATGCGGCGCACGTAGTCGAAGCTGCCTACCGACACGCCGCCGGTCGACAGCACCATGTCGGCCGTCATCGCATCTGCGAACGCGGCGCGGATCAGCTCCGGACGGTCGCGCGACGATGCCGTAGGCAGCACCGGCTCGCGCCCACCGCCTCTGACTCGCCGCCGCGAGCGTGTAGGCATGTTGCTGTTCACGATCTGCGCCCGGGCCGAGGAGCGCGCCGACTCTCGACCAGTCCCGTCGCCAGTGGCGACGATCGCCACACGCGGACGCCGCGCTGACGCGCGATGCATCGAGCCCAGGCGAGGCAATCAACGCCGATGTCCGCCGGCCGCAGCGTCCGCTCCCGGCTCGAGCACCGTCTCGCCGGCCGGACGATCCTCGCCGGGTGGCGTACGTTGGCCCGCTGCCGGCGACGGACGCGGACGTCGACCTGCACCGCCGGCCTCGCGCGTGTCCTCGACGCGCACACCGCGCGTCGGCGCCGTCGGGCATCGGCGCGCCGGTCGTGATCCGGATGCACGTCCCGGGCCGCAGCGACTGGCTGCGCGACGCGCACCGGCGCCGACCGTCTCCAGCACCGCGCAGTCGCACCGCAGCGCTGGGGCCCGCCGTCGTGCATCGTCGGCGCTGCGCACCGCATAGCCGTCCATCGCCGAGTTGCGGAACGGCGGAACGTCGCGCGGTGCCTGGATCGCCGCCGCCAGCACGCGCCCGCGCGCTGCCGTCGAGCGCGACCTGCTCGCCGCCAGACGCGGCAGGCCCTGCGAGCACGCGGTCCAGCGCGTCGCGAACGCTGATCATCTGACTGGCGGCGACGCTATGCAGAGCCTCGCGGCTTGTCAACGACGGTCGAGTCTGGCGGCTGGCGCGGCGCAGCGCTCGCAGCGGCGCCCCGTGGCCGACCCTTCCGCGCGCTGCATGGAGCCGTCGCCACCGATGCGCAAGGGCGGCCATAGCGCGCCACGCCGGAGCTGAGCGCGTTCGACAGCGCCGTCGCGCGACAGCAACATAAGCGGTACGCGATGAGCTATAAGCGGCGCCGCCCGCGCGCGCGCGTTCTGCAGACGCAGTGTGTTAATCCTGGCGTGACCTTGCATCCCCGCATGAAGCTTCGCCTTCGCACCCGCCGAGCGCGCCTCGTGCCTCGCTGGCGTGGCTCGGCGTCGCCATGGCGCCGACGTGCTGGTGGCGTTCAACGACTGCCGTCATCGTCAGTGCCGACCGCGAGCGCCGCATCGTGTCTGTTCAACCAGGCAGCCGAAGAGCTCGATCGGCCAGCCGCAAGGGCGCTGCTGGGCGAGCGTGTGCGAGCGCGTGCTCGCCGAGACGCCGCGCTCATCGCCGACGATGGTCGACGCGCGTCGAAACGCAGGGCCAGAGCGAGTCGCGCAGCGAGGAGCAGCTTGCGCGCCACCGCCGCAGCATTCCGGTGCGCATCACGTGTCTGCCGCTGTGGGACGCCGACGACCGCGTCTCCGGCACCGCGCTGGTGATCCACGACCTCGGCTACCAGAAGCACGCTCGAGGAGGCGGCGCGCCGCAACGAGAGCCTGGCGCGCCTCGGCACCATGGTCGCCGGCCTCGCGCACGAGGTGCGCAATCCGCTCGCCGGCATCAGGGCGCGCCGCGCAGCTGCTCGAGGCGCGGCTCGCGCGCACGGCCCGAGCTCAGCGAGTACACCGCGTGTGATCGACGCGCGAGGTGAACCGCCTCATCGCGCGCTGGTCGAGGATCTGCTCACGCTCGGCGCACCGCCGAAGCCGCGCCTGGTGCCGCTCAACATCCACCGCGTCATTCAGCAGGTCGTCGCGGTGATCGGGCCCGAATTGCGTGCGCGCGGAATTCGGCTGCAGTTCGGGTTCGATCCCAGCCTGCCCGACGTCCTGGCCGATGAGGCCCAGCTCAGCCAGGTGTTCCTCAACGTGCTGCGCAACGCGTGCGAGGCCATGACTCGGCGGCGCCGCGGTCGCGTCCGGAGCGCGACAGCCATCACCGATCAGCACCCGCATGGAGACCGACTTCCACATCCTGCGCGAGCGCGACCGATCGAGTAAGTTCCTGCGCGTCGAGATCGCCGATCAGGGTCCCGGCGATCGATCCGCGACGACCGCGGCGCAGATGTTCGAGCCGTTCTTCACCACCAAGGCGCGCGGCACCGGCCTCGGGCTTGGCGATCTCGCACAAGATCGTCGCCGAGCACGGCGGCATCATCCGCGCAGCGGCCAACCACCCGGTGGGCACGGTCGTCACCGTCACGCTGCCGGTGGCCAAGCGATGACGCATGGACGCATCGCACGGCACGATCCTGGTGGCGGACGACGAGGAGTCCGGTCCGCTGGGTGCTGGTCAAGGCGCTGGAAGGCGCCGGGCCACACGGTCGTCCAGGCCAACGGCGGGCGCGAAGCGCTCGCCGCGCTGCGCGACGGCAGGCGCTCGACCTCGCGTTCGTCGACCTGCGCATGCCCGATCTCGACGGGCTTGTCCGTCCTCACCCAGGCGCGCGAAGCCGGGCGTGATGACGCCGATCGTGATCGTCACCGCGCAGAACACGATGGACAACGCCATCGAGGCGATGAAGCGCGGCGCGTACGACTACGTCGCCAAGCCGTTCAACATCGACGAGGTGCGCGCCGTCGCCGCGCCGCGCGCCTCGAGATGTCGCGCCTGTCCACCGACCTGCACCGCCTCGAGCGCGAGCTGCGCGGCCGCTTCGAGGTCGGCGTCGCCATCGTCGGCAACAGCCCGGCGATGCAGGAGATCTACAAGACCGTCGGCCGCGTGGCGAAGACCGACGCCACGGTGCTGATCCAGGGCGAGAGCGGCACCGGCAAGGAGCTGATCGCCAAGGTCATCCACTACCACTCGACGCGCTGGAGCGGCCCGTTCATCGCGCATCAACTGCTCGGCGATCCCGCGCGAGCTGCTGGAGAGCGAGCTGTTCGGCCACGAGCGCGGCGCGCTTCACCGGCGCCACCGAGCAGCGCGCCGGGCAAGTTCGAGCTGGCGCAGGGCGGCACGCGTGCTGCCTCGACGAGATCGCCGACATGCCGCTCGAGCTGCAGGCCAAGCTGCTGCGCGTGCTGCAGGAGCGCGAGGTCACGCGCGCTCGGCGGCCGCGAGGTGGTCAAGGTCGACTGCCGCATCCTCGCCGCCACCAACCAGTCGCTCGACCGCGCCGTCAAGCGGCAGCGCTTCCGCGAAGATCTCTTCTTCCGCCTCAACGTCGTGCCGATCAGCGTGCCGCCGCTGCGCGAGCGGCGCGGCGACATCGCCGAGCTGATCACTTTCTTCCTCGCCAAGATCAACCGCGAGATGGGCACCGTCGATCACCGGCGCTCTCGCCCGGAGGCGCGCGACATGCTGATCCGCCACAACTGGCCGGGCAACGTGCGCGAGCTGGAGAACACGCTGGTGCGCGCCGCGGTGCTCGCCGCCGGTCCCGACGCTGATGCCGCGCGATCTCGGCGCTCGCCGCGCAGGAGCCGACCCCGGCGATGTACGGCGACATGTCGCTCGAGGAGATCGTGCGGCTGAAGCTGCGAGGAGTACTTCCGCCAGACCGGCGACGTCGAGCCGTCCGACCTCTACGCGCTCATCATCGAGCGCATCGAGCGGCCGCTGATCGAGCTGACCCTCGAGCGCACCGGCGGCAACCAGCTCCAGGCCGCCGCCATCCTCGGCATCAACCGCAACACCCTGCGCAAGAAGATCGCCGCGCTGAAGATCACTCCCGCGCCGGCCGCGCGCGTGCACCAGGATCTGACAGAGAGACTGACCGCGCGAGAGCGTGGTCAGTCGTCTGACTTTCCTGCCGTTTCGACCCGATCCGGTATCCGATCGCCGACGCCGCAGCCGGCCGCGACGTCGTCGTCCTGGCCGAGGCGATCCTTGCCGGCGGCGCCCCGCTGCTGCAGCTGCGCGCCAAGGATGCGCCGACGCGGCGAGCTGGTCGCAGCTCGCGCGCGCGGTGAAGGCGCGTGCACGCACGCCGCCGGCGCGCTGCTGATCATCAACGACCGCGCCGACGTCGCCCAGCTGGTCGACGCCGACCGGCCTGCATCTCGGACAGGACGATCTGCCCCCGGCGGCCGCGCGCGCATCGCTCGGCCCCGAGCAAGATCATCGGCTTCTCGACGCACATCGCTCGACCAGGTCGACGCCGCGCTGCGCCGCGGGCGCACATCGACTATCTCGCCTTCGGTCCGATCTTCGCCACCGCGCAGCAAGCGCGACCCCGGATCCGCGTTCAGGGTCTGCGCCGCCGCCGCGCGGCGTGCGCGCCGTTGCCCGCTGCCGCTGGTCGCGATCGGCGGCATCGACCGCATCGACGCATCGCCGACGGTGCTCGCCGCCGGCGCCGACGCCGCGGCGGTCATCGGCGCCATCGCGCAGCGCGCCCGACCCGGCGCAGGCGACGCGTCTGGCTGCGCGCCGCCGCCGAGCCACGGATGGGGAACAGATCCGCGTGATCCGTGGTTACAGCTCGTCGATCTCGGCGGGTAGTAAGATCGAGCGTCGCGACGCGCTCGGCGACGCGATGCGGCTGGTTGGTGGTGAGCTGGACGACGCCGTGGCCGAGGCGGATGCGCTTGGTGCGCTGGCTGGCGGCGCCGAGGAAGACCTCGGGCGCCGAGGAGTGCGAGTACTCCTCGAGGAAGTGATGCTCGACCTCCCAGGCGTAGTCGTAGCCCAGCCTGTCGGCGAGCTCGATCTGGGTCGAGCGAGTCCTGCAGGAGCTGGTACTCGCTCGTTCGGGCCCCACGGCCGCGGCAGCTGGTGCTCGTAGAAGATGCCGAATTTCATGTGTTGCTCCTCACGCCGCCTTGCAGAAGGTGGCGATGCGATCGACCAGCGTCGGGCATCAGCTGCCGTCGGCAAGTCGTGGCCCCAGCCCGGGATAGGTCTCGATCTTCGGCGCCGGGCACCAGCGCGCGCGACGTCGCGGCCGCACTCGACGCGGCAGCAGCGGATCGTCCTCGCCATGCAGCACCAGGGTCGGCACCTTCACCGTCTTCAGCAGCTCGACGCGATCGCCCGAGGCGATGACGGCGAGATACTGCCGCGCCGACGCCCTCGGGATACCAGCGGCGGTCGACGTTGCGTCTCGACGCAGGCGCGCGCATCTCGGCGTCCGGACTCGGGATAGCGCGGACTGCCGATCGTGCGGCGCAGCTTCATGCCGTGGCGCACCATGCTGCTCGCGGTCGCTGGTCGCCGGCCGCTCGCAGCATCGCCTGATGCGCCTCGGGCTTGCCCTGCGGCAGGCCGGGCCGGCCGCTGGTCGACATGATCGAGACCAGCGAACGCGTGCGCGCGGATACTGCGCCGCCGCGACCTGGGCGATCATGCCGCCCATCGAGGCGCCGACCATGTGGGCGCTGCTCGAGGCCCAGCGCGTCGAGCGAGGCCGACCGCGTCGGCCGCCATGTCGTCCACCAGGTAGGGCGCCTCGATCTTCTTGCCGGTCATCAGCTTCATGATCGCCGCGGCGAGGTCGGCACGGCCCCAGGAGTCGAAGTCGGTCGACAGGCCGCAGTCGCGATTGTCGAAGCGCATGACGTAAAAGCCCTGTTGCCGCCAGCCCTCGCAGAAAGCGTCGGACCACAGGGTGAGCTGCGCGCCCAGGCCCATGATCAGCAGCAGCGCGGGATCGCTCTTCGTCGCCGAGCGTCTCGTATTCGATCTCGATGCCGTTGGCCTTTGCGCGCGTCACGTTTCCTCCGCTTCGTTGCGTACTGTCACTGCCGCGCCTCAGCCAGCCACGCCACGGCCTGACAGCGGCGCTCAAGGCGGCGTCCTTCGAGCGCATAGGCAGCGCCTGAATAGTACGCGACCGGCGTCCAGGCTCCAGCATCCTCGACATCCCGGCGAAACGCCTCGAATCCGAAAGCTGCCGTCGGGGCGCTGGAAGAGATCGACGCATCGGTCGTGCTGGCCATTTTCGATGCTGTCGACGACGACCCATGATTTGTCGATGCGCGCGGACATCTCGTCAGTATCGCCCGCGCCTGGCCGCCCACCAATAGGCGAGCGGCGTCAGCCACGGGCTCATGCCGCCGAGCGAGAGCGCCGGCAGCAGGATGGGCAGCGCCGCGCGGATCTGACGTCGCGACGCAGCGCGCGCGCCTCGGCGAGCAGCGCGTCGCGCTCGGGCCCCTCGACCCATCAGCCAGGCCGCGGCCGACCGCGCGCGCGGCCTGGCGCGTCGCGGCGTCGTCGATGCCCAGCACCGCAAGCTGCAGGTCGGCCAGCGCATGGCCGGCGCGCAGCACGTCGAGCGGGCCGTCGATCTCCTCCTCGCGCGCGTCGATCAGGGCCACGAGTCGCTCGGCGCCAGGCCGCGACGCCGCACGGTTTCGCTGAGCGATCTCGACGACCGGCTGCGCGCGCGGCTTGCCGGCAGCCCGCCGCTTCAGCCACCGCCTCGCGCCACCATTCGAGGCGGATGCGCGCCAGCATCGGCTCGCGGGTCACCGTGCGGGTGCGCGCCAGCTCGTGGTCGAACGCCAGCAATAGCCAGCAAATCCGCGCGCGCCGGCTCAGGCGCGAACAGCGCGCCGAGGAAGCGGTCGCGGTCGGCGCGGCGCACCGTGTCGAGCACGTAGCGCTGCGATGCCTCGGGCGCGCGCGCAGGAGTCGGTCATTGGGGATAACGTTTCTCTGCAGACCGTTGAACGCGAGCCGGTATGCGCACTACAATGTGCTGATTGGGATTCTGCCAATCCCCTCAACAAGATAAGGGAAGTCCTAACATGGGTGCTATCTTCACATCACCCGGGCGCACAGTCATCGCCGGCGTCGTGCTGCTCATCATCATCGTCGTGGTCATCGGCCTGGTCACCGGCCAGATGACCCATATCGACCATGCCTGGGCAACCTTCGCGATGCGCTGGCTGCACGTCATCAGCGGCGTCCTGTGGATCGGCCTGCTTGTGGTACCTGAACTTCGTGCAGGTGCCGACCATGCCGACCATCCAACCGGTCGAGAGCCGCGTCGCCATCACCAAGTTCATCGCGCCCAACGTCCTCTTCTACTTCCGCTACGCCGCGCTGGCGACGGTGATCACCGGCCTGCTGCTGGCCTGGATGCAGGGTTACATCGTGCAGGCCCTGACCTTCCAAAAGGGCTTCATCATGATCGGCACCGGCATGTGGATGGCGCTCATCATGGCCTTCAACGTGTGGTTCATCATCTGGCCGAACCAGCAGAAGATCCTCGGCCTCGTCGAAGCGACGGCCGAGCAGAAGGCCGCGGCCGCCAAGCCCGCGCTCTATGCCAGCCGCTTCAACACCATGTTCTCGATCGGCATGCTCTACTGCATGGTGGCGCAGCAGAACGCGCCCATCTGATCCGACCGATCCGCGCTTGAAAGGAAACGGGGCCCTGCGGGGTCCCGTTTTTCGTTCGCCCCAGCCGTCCGCCCTTGCGCATACCTGGTGTGCTGCCGACTGGGTTGCCACCATACCTTGCAGATTGCGCGAAATAATATTACAATCAGCTTGTGGGCATTTCCGCTCGGAGCTTCCGCCAGGACGGAAGCGCGTGCCTCAGCACCCGATCTGTCCGCGGCAGTTCCCTCGCTCGGTACGCGCACGCGTAGGCGTTCAATCCCCTCGGACGATTGAGTGAACGGGACCCATCGAGTCCCCGCTGCAAACCGGAGGAACAACAAGTGATGGAGATGCTCGACAAGGCCAAAGCCTGATCCTCAAGATCACGGAGTTGGGCCTATTGCTGGTGGCTCTGGCCATCGTGCTGCAAATGCTGTTCGGCACCGCCGTGCCTTTCCTGGGCGGCGATGTCGTCGGCAACCTGCTCAAGCTCCTCTCGGCGCTGGGCAGCAACGGCGTGGTGGGATTGGTGGCGATCGCCGTCATTCTCTACCTGTTCAACCGCAAGTAACCCCTCCAAGTAACCCCCTCTGAGAAGAACGAAGAAGGAGACAGAAATGGAATGGTTCGATCGCGGCAAGACGGTGATCCTGCGGCTCACCGACATCGGCATCGCCCTGCTGGCGCTGGGCATCATCCTGCAGCTGTTGTTCGGCAATGCCATGCCGTTCCTCGGCAACGACATCGCCGGCAACATCATGACCTTCATCAAGGGCCTGGGCGGACAGGGACTGGCCGGCCTGGTCGCCATCGCCGTGGTGGTCTACATCCTCAATCGCAGATAAGCGCCCGGCGCGGACCTGCCTGGAGGAAGCCTCGCCGGCAACGGCGAGGCTTTCTTTTCAGGGTCGCCGCGCCAGCGCGAGGCCGAGGCCCGCGCCCACCAGCAGCCCGCCGGTGAGGCGGTTGCGCAGCCGCACATGCGTCAGCACAAGCGCGCGCAGGCGGCCGGCCAGCAGCGCCCAGGCGCTGTCGAGCACCACGGCCACGACCAGGAAGGTCGCGGCCAGCAGCAGGAGCTGGTCGGCGGCGGTCGGGCCGGGCGTGATGAACTGCGGCAGGAAGGCGCCGTAGAACAGCAGCGTCTTGGGATTGGTGAGCCCGACCAGGAAGCCGCGGGCAAAGATCAGCCGGGCCGAACGCGCCTGCGGGGCGACCTGGCCGAGATCGACCGCCGGCGCACGCCAGGCGGCGATGCCCAGCCACAGGAGATAGGCGACGCCCAGCCAGCGCAGCCAGTCGAAACTGGCCGCCAGGAAATTCAGCACCACGCTGGCGCCCAGCACGGTGAGCGCGAGGTGGACGACGACGGCACTGCTGGTGCCGGCCACGGTGAGCAGGCCGAAGCGCGCGCCGTGGGCCACGCTGTTGGCCACGATCAGGGCCACGTTGGGGCCCGGGATCACGATCAGGATGACCGAGGCCAGGACGAAGCCGAGGTAGAGGTCGAGCGACATCTAAACTGCCTACACCGGACCGCGTGCCGCCGCCATATGCCAGCCTGCGAGTGTGGTGTTTCACACCGTCTGTGGCGAAAACCTATGGTTGTATCCCTGCCCCGACGGCGTGGCCGAACGAGGTCCCACTAGGGCTCGTCCCCTGAGGATGTGCATGCCGTCAGGTGAACGAACAAGGAGAGTGACATGGCGAAAGCAACGACCCGTAAACGCGTCGCCGTCCGTGAACTGCGTGTTGCCGTCGGCAATGTCGGGTTCGATGACATGGTGAAGATCTTGCGCGAGGTCTGGAAGGTGCCGGGAATCGGCGGCTGCGATCCCTGCCGCTCCGGCCTCGACAAGTTCATCATCGAAGACATCGAGCAGCGCTTCGGCTGATCGGAGCGCGTCAGCAATGCGATCGGGATCCCGGCCTGCCGTCCGGACGCCCACGCCGCCGCGGCGGGCCGGGATCTCACGCGCCTGAAACCGCTCGGCATCGGCCTCGGCTACCAGGTCCAGTTGCGCGACTACATCCGCACGCGCCGCGACCGCTTCGACTTCCTCGAGGTCGTGCCCGACATCCTGTGGACCGACCTCGGCCGCGGCGCCCGTCCGCGCTACCGCGATATCGAGCACGATGTCGCGTTCATCGGCGAGGTCGCGCGCACCATGCCGGTGATCCCGCACAGCATCGGCCTGTCGATCGGCAGCGCCCACCGCTACGAGCGCGAGCATGTCGAGCAGATGGCGCGCTGGTTCGACCGGCTGCACTTCCCCTGGCACAGCGATCACCTCGCCTTCCACCTGACCGAGGGCAATCCGCAGGAGATCAACCTCAATCTCACCATGCCGGTCACCTTCGATCGCAGACCCTCGACCTGGTCACAAGGCGCATCCTCGACGTCCAACGGCGGATCGCCGCGCCGTTCCTGATCGAGAACAACGTCGCCTATTTCGAGTACCCGGAATCGACATTCGACGAGCCCGGCTTTCTGAACGCGCTGACGGCGGCGACGGGATGCGGGCTGCTGCTCGACCTGCACAACCTCCATACCAATGCGCGCAACCTGGGCGTCGACCCGGCGGCCTTCCTCGATCGCCTCGACCTCGACCAAGTCGTCGAGATCCACGTTGCCGGCGGGCTCGAGTTCGACGGCTTCTATCTCGACGCCCACTCGGGTGCTTCGCCCGAACCGGTCTGGGCCCTGCTCGAGGAGGTCCTGCCGCGCTGCCGCAACGTCTGCGGCGTGGTCTTCGAGCTGTTCGGCTCGTGGTTCGAAGAACTGGGCGCCGAAGGGCTCGATCGCCAGCTCGGCCGCATGCGCGATCTGTGGGCCGACACCGCGCCCAGCCGCTGGCCGCATGACCGACCTGACCGCCCCATGACCCAGGCGAGATTCCAGCGCGTGCTCGGCCGGCTGGTCACGGACCGCGATTTCCGCGCCCGCCTCGGCCGCGGCGCGGCCGCGCCGCGCAGCGGCCTCTCAGCGATCGAGCGCCGGCGGCTCATGGCCATCGCCGCGGCGCCCGGCCTTGCACTGACGGCCCGGCTGATCGATTCCTTCCGGCTGGGCAAGCTGATCACCCTGCTGCCGCTGACGCGCGCGCTGCTCGGCCCCGTGCGCTTTGCCCGCGAGGCGGAGGCCCTATTGCGCCAAGGTGCCGCCGGTCAGCTTCTATCTCGCCGACGAAGCACTGGCGTTCTGCGACCACCTGCGGACCGCCTGCCGGCGGCCCTATCTGGCGGAGGTCATGGGCTACGAGCGGGCGATGATCGAGCTCAAGCGGCCGCGTCCCGACGGCGCCCAGCGGCCCAGCCAGCGTGTCGTGTTCGAGCACGATCCGGCCGTGTTGCTGCCGCTGCTGGCACGCGGCGAGCGACCGCGTGCCGTGCCGCGACGGTGCCACGTCGCGATCGGCTTTTGGGCGCCGACGGAGTCGACTGGCGTATCGAGGCCGCAGGCCCGGCGCCGCGGCGCGCCTCAAGACCGGCGCGCTAAAGCGGAATCAGCGCCGCCGCCACGCGCCGGCCCTCGGCCAGCAGCACGTTGTAGATGCGGCAGGCCGAGCCGGTGTCGACCACCTCCAGCGCCATGCCCGGCACGCTTGAGCTCGGCGCGCATGTCGGGCGGCGATGAAGATGGCGCGCGGCCGCAGCCCAGCACCAGCAACTCGGTCGGCATCGGCCGCACTCGTCAGCGGCGCCAGATTGTCGAGCGAGAGCTCGTCGGCGCGCGCGACGTTCCAGGCGGTGGTGACGGTCGGCGTCACCAGCACGGGCGAACGCCAGTCGCGTTCGCCGATCAGGAAATGGCCGGGACCGTAGCTGCGGATGAGCTGGACCTGCGACGGGTCGGGCGTCGGCAGGGTCTTGTCGAGAGGCCCCCCTGCCGGCGGCGGGATCACGCCTTGGCCTTCTCGGCCTTCTCCTCGCTGGTCCTCAGCTGCTCCGGCCGCAGGTTCAGGTAGACCAGGCAGGCCGAGGCGATCCAGATCGAGGAGTAGGTGCCGACGATGACGCCCCACAGCATGGCGATCGAGAAGCTGTAGAGCACCGGGCCGCCGAACAGCACCAGCGCCAGCACCGCCACGAACACCGTGCCCGAGGTCATCAGGGTGCGCGCCAGCGTCTCGTTGATGCTGAGGTTCAGCAGCTCGATCAGCGCGCATCTTCTTGTAGCGCCGCATGTTCTCGCGCACGCGGTCGAAGATCACCACCGTGTCGTTGATCGAGTAGCCGGCGATGGTGAGCAGGGCGGCGAGCGCAGTCAGGCTGAAATCGAGCCGCAGCAGCACGAACAGGCCCACGGTCGAGATCACGTCGTGCAGAAGCGCGATCAGGGCGCCGACGCCGAACTGCCATTCGAAGCGGAACCACACATAGATCGCGATGGCGGCCAGGGTGGCGAGCACGGCGATGATGCCGCTGTGCATCAGCTCAGCGCCGATCTTGGGGCCGACCGATCTCGGTGCCGCGCAGCTCGTATTTGTCGCCGATCGTGTCCTCGACCAGCTTGATCGCCACCTGCTGGCACCATTCGGCGCGCTGGTCGGGCGTCATGTCGATGCTTGCGCGGTGTTGGTCGTTGCCGCGCGGCAGCTGGCGCTCCTGGACGGTGAGGCCGACCCGGCTCACCGCATCGCGCCAGTTCGCCGCGTCGAGGCCGCCTGGCGCCGTGAACTCGACGTCGCCGGTATTGGCCGGGCCGGGCTTGACGCTCCAGCCGTCGCCGGCGCGGCGCTTCATGACGCGCTCGGCGTTGGCCACGCACTGGGCGCTGCCCTCCTGGCGCTGGACGCGGATCAGGGCGGTGCTGGCGTCGCCGAATTCCTGCAGCGACACCTCGCCGCACGCCCAGCGCGCCCAGCGTGGAGCGCAGTTCGTCGAGATGGACCGTGCCCTGCTTGGCGCGCACCTGGACGGCGATGCCGCCCTCGAAGTCGATGCCGAAGTTGAGGCCGAACACGAAGACGCCGAGCCAGCGACAGCACGTTGATCGCCGTCGAGACGGCGAGCGCGATCTTGCGCTTGCCCAGGAAGTCGAACTTCGTGTGGGCGCGGATGAGGTGGTGCGGTCTCCACAGCATGGCGGCGCCTCAGATCGGCAGTTCGGTCGGCCGCCGCCAGCGCACCCACGGCGGAAAGCAGCATGCGGGTGAAGATGGTGGCGGTGAACAGATGGGTGAGCAGGCCGAGCGTCAGCGAGGTGGCGAAGCCGCGGATCGGGCCGGAGCCGAAGCCGAACAGCAGGACGCCGGCGATCAGGGCGGTCAGGTTGGAATCGATGACCGCCGTCAGCGCCCGCTCGTAGCCGGTGGCGAGGGCGCTGAACGGCGAGCGGCCGTTGCCTTCTCCTCGCGCACGCGCTCGTAGATCAGCACGTTGGAATCGACCGACATGCCGACGGTGAGCACGAGGCCGGCGATGCCGGGCAGGGTGAGCGAGGCGCCGAGGATCGACATGCCGGCGAACACCAGCAGCATGTTGACCATCATGGCGAGGCTGGCGAAGCCGCCGAACAATGGCCCGTAGATCGCCAGCATGAAGAGGATGACCAGCGCCGTGCCGACCAGGGCGGCCGTCGTGCCCGACTGGATGGCATCGGCGCCGAGGTCGGCGCCCACGGTGCGTTCCTCGATGATGCTGAGCGTGGCCGGCAGCGCGCCCGAGCGCAGCAGCAGCGCCTGCTCCTGGGTCTGCTGGGTGGTGAAGGTGCCGGTGATGATGCCGCTGCCGCCGCAGATCGCGCTCTGCACGACCGGCGCGCTGATGATCTCGTTGTCGAGCTGGATGGCCAGCCGCTTGTTGATGTTGGCGCGGGTGGCGGCGCAGAAGGCGCAGCCGCCGGCGGCATTGAAGGTGAAGCTGATGATCGGCCGGCCGCCCTGCTGCTGCTCGAAGGTGGCCTTGGCATCGTCGAGATCCTCGCCGCCCACGACCACGCGCTTGAACACCGGCAGGCACTGTGGCTGGAAGCGCCGGCAGATCTGCTCGGGCGACAGCTTGGGGTTGGCGCTCTGGATCTCCTCCCAGGCCTTGGGATTGGTCGCGCGCAGCTGCTGCATGCCCTCGCGCGGTCGGCACCAGGAAGGTGGTGGGCGGCAGGGTGGCCGGTGCGTTCTGCGCCGGCCGCCGCCACGTCCTCGTTCACCAGATGGAAGGTGAGCTTGGCGGTCTGGTTGATCTTGCGCTTGAGGTCGGTGGTGTCCTTGATGCCCGGCATCTGCAGCAGGATGCGGTCGTCGCCCTGGCGCACGATGGTGGGCTCGATGGTGCCGGTCTCGTCGACGCGGCGGCGCAGGATCTCGATCGACTGGTCGATCACTTCCTTCTTGCGTGCGGAACAGGTCCTGGTCGGAATAGGCGATGCCGGATGGTGTCGCCGCTGCCCGACACCGGCGAGCGACGGGATCGACGGTGCGGATCGCCTCCAGCGCCTTGGCGCCGCTGCGCCTCGTCGCGCAAGGTGACGACCACGGCGCGGCCAGCCTCGACGGTGACCTCCTTGAAGCCGACCTGCTGCTTGCGCAGCTCGCCGCGCACCGAATCGGAAAGATTGGTGAGCCGCTCGTTCAGCACCGAGCGCAGGTCGGCTTCGAGCAGGAAGTGGGCGCCGCCGCGCAGGTCGAGGCCGAGATTGATGCGGCTCTGCTGGTACCAGCCCGGCAGGTGGTCGAGCACCGCGGCCGGCAGCACGATTGGGCAGCGCGAACAGCACGGCCAGCGCCGTGAAGGCGATGACAGCGATGGTCTGCCAGCGCTGAAGATTGAGCATTCCGACTTACTACTTGTCCTTTGCGGCTACTTCTTGCCGCCGAACAGGCTGCCCAGCAGGCTCTTGCGCTCGGCCGCCGGCGCCGGCGGCGGCAGCATGGGCTTGTCGTCGTCCTCCGATTCCTTGGCGCCGCGCACCGATCTCGCCGCGCGTGACGATGTCGGTGATGGTCTGCTTGATGATGCGCACCCGCACGCCTTCTGCGAGTTCCACCTGCAGCTCGTTGTCGGAGATCACCTTGGTGACCAGGCCGATGATGCCGCCGCCGGTGACGACGCGGTCGCCGCGCTTGACGCCGCCCAGCATCTCGCGCTGCGCCTTCACCTTGGCCTGCTGCGGGCGGATCAGCAGGAAATAGAAGACGACGAAGATGAGGATGAGCGGGAAGAGCTGGACGAGGAAGTCCGCCGCCGCCGCCGCCCGCTCGCCTGCGCCCATGCCTGGGATATGAACATCTTCTGCTCCTGATTCTCCGTTGGCGTTTGGCCGCCGGCGCCAAAGCGCCCCGTCGAAAAAGCGCGCGGACTATAGCGGTCCCGCCCCGCTTTGCAACGCAAGTGCCGAGGCGATATGGTCGCCCCCTTTCACGCGGCCGGCAACGATGGATCAAGACCTTAAAGCCACTACTTTCACGCATCGCAGAAGCGCTCGACCGGCTCGCCCCGCCCGCCCCTGCCCAGCGCCGACATCGCCGCCGCCGAAGCCTATGTCTGGCACGCCGCCGGCCACCGGCCTGGAGGCCGTGCCCAAGGTCAACCGGGTCAACCTCGACCTGCTGATGGGCGTCGACCGCCAGAAGGAGACCCTGCTCGAGAACACGCGGCGCTTCGCCAAGGGCCTGCCGGCCAACAACGCCCTGCTGTGGGGCTCGCGCGGCTCCGGCAAGAGCTCGATCGTGAAGGCGGTCCATGCCCACGTGAACCGCGAGATGGGCGGACCGCCGGGACCGCTGGCGCTGGTCGAGATCCATCGCGAGGACATCCCCTCGCTGCCGGCGCTGCTTGGCGATGATCCGCAACTCAGCAGCGCCGCTTCGTGGTGTTCTGCGACGACCTCTCCTTCGACGGCCAGGACGCCGCCTACAAGTCGCTGAAGGCGGTGCTCGAGGGCGGCATCGAGGGCCGGCCCGACAACGTGGTGTTCTACGCCACCTCCAACCGCCGCCACCTGATGCCGCGCGACATGATCGAGAACGAGCGCTCGACGGCGATCAATCCCGTCGGAGGCGGTCGAGGAGAAGGTGTCGCTGTCCGACCGCTTCGGCCTGTGGCTCGGCTTCCACAATGCCGACCAGGACACGTTCTTCGCCATGATCGAGGGCTACGCCAACCACTACAAGCTCGGCGTGCCGGTCGAGACCCTGCGCAAGCAGGCGGTCGAATGGTCGGTGACGCGCGGCGCGCGCGCTCGGGCCGCGTCGCCTGGCAGTTCATCCAGGAAGTGGCGGGGCAGCTCGGCAAGAAACTGGAGTAGCCATGGGACTGGCGAGAATGGGCCAGACGATGTGATGTTCTCGCCGGCGGTCAAGGCGGAGCAGACGCGTCTGGGGTCGCGGGCCGATGTTCGAGGACCGCGAGTGGCAAGTCCGAGATCACCGACGATCTGCGCCAGTTCCTGGCGGTGATCGATACCTTCTTCTTTGCCACGGCGAGCGCCGACGGCCGGCCCTACCTGCAGCATCGCGGCGGACCGCCGGGATTTCCTGAAGCCGATCGGCACGCACATGCTGGCCTTCGCCGATTTCGCCGGCAACCGGCAGTACATCACGCTCGGTCATCTCAAGGAGAACGACCGCGCCCTCATCTTCATCCTGCATTTCGCCACCCGGCAGCGGGTCAAGCTGTGGGGCCGCGCCCGCGTCGTCGAGGGCGACCTCGAGCTGATGGAGCGCCTGGTCGATCCTACCTACAAGGCAAGGCCCGAACGGGCGATCGCCTTCCGCCTCGAAGCCTGGGACGCCAATTGCCCGCAGCACATCGTGCCGCGCTACAGCGAGGCTGAAATTGCACCCGCCGTCGACCAGCTCGCCCAGCGGATCAGGGAGCTGGAAGAGGAAGTGGCGCGACTGAAAGGCACGCCGGGGTCTAAAAGACGATGTCATCCCGAGCGCAAGCGAGGGACCTTTGGTTGGCGTCGCGAAGGTCCCTCGCTTCGCTCGGGATGACAGCTGGTACTGTTCCGCGTGCGCCCTGCCTAGGCACGGTCCTTGCTTCCCACGGCTCCGACAAGGGGAGCCGCAAATGACCAAGCCCAAAGCCACCGCCCTGAACCGCCGCACGATTCTCGCTGCCGCCGGCGCCGCTACCGCAGCGCTTGCCGCGCCTCGCCTCCTGCGCGCCCAGGGCAAGGAGCTCGTGGTCGGCGGCGCCGCCAGCCACAAGACCTTCGTCGAGACGGTGATCGCCCCGGTGGTCGAGAAGAAATACGCCTGCAAGATCGTCTTCGAGGGCACGCGCTCGCTGGTCAACCTCGAGAAGATGCAGAAGAACAAGGACAAGCAGTATCTCTCGGTCGTCATGATGGACGATCCGGTCATGATCCCGGCGGTGGCCGAGGGCCTGCTGGAGACGCTGACACAAGCCAAGGTGCCGAATCTCGCCGCGCTGAAGCCGGGCACGATCCATATGGACGGCATGTGGTGCAACTACCTGCAGCCCTGGCTCGGCATCGCCTACAACCCCAAGGTCATGCCCGCCGCGCCGACCTCGTGGGGCGACGTCTACGACCCAAGTACAAGGGCCGCATCATCCTGCCGTCGCTGCAGAACACCGAGGGCCTCGCCAACCTGTTCATGGCGGCCTTCCTCGCCACCGGCAAACCGATGCCCGAGGCGCAGAAGGACATCGACGCCGCGCTTCAAGAAGCTGGTGACGCATCAAGCCCAACCTGCTGACCGCCTACACGCAGATGCCGCAGGCCTACAATCTCCTGGAGCAGGGCGAAGGCTTCATGATCTCGAGCGCGATCTCGCAGGTGGCGCTGGAGCGCAAGGCAGAGCGGCGCGCCGGTCGACATCGCCGTGCCGAAGGAAGGCATCTTCGCCATGCCGTCGGGCGTCGCGCTGGTGAAGGGCGCGCCGCAGCCCGAGCTGGGCGCCGCCTTCATCAACGAGATGATCGGCCCCGAGGTGCAGGCCAAGCTTTCAGCCGTCACCTTCTCGCTGCCGACCAACAAGGGACACGCCGGTGCCCGCCGGCATGCCGACCGACACGTCACCGTTCATTCGCGTCGACTGGAAGTTCGTCGCCGACAACCGCGCCGACTGGGTCAAGCGCTGGGACCGCGACATGGCGATGTAGCCCAGGCGTCGTGGCTGCCTCTGATCCGTTCCTGGACGTCGCCGGCGCCGAGAAGGCCTTCGGCGCCGCCACCGTGCTGGGCGGCGTCGACTCTAAAGGTCGGCGCCGGCGAGTTCGTCTCCCTGCTGGGCCCTCCGGCTGCGGCAAGACCACACTCCTGCGCATCATCGCCGGCCTGCTCGCCGCCGACCGCGGCAGCGTACGGCTCGACGGCGAGGATATCAGCGCGCGGCCGCCGCATCGGCGCGACGTCGGCGTGGTGTTCCAGAACTATGCGCTGTTTCCCATCTCACCGTCGCCGAGAACGTCGCGTTCGGCCTGAAAGCGCGCCGTCGTCCGGCCGGCGACGTCGCGCCGATCGGTGCAGCGCTTCCTCGAGCTGGTGCATCTCACCGACTTCGCCGGCCGCTCGGTGCGCGCCTTGTCGGGCGGCCAGCAGCAGCGCGTCGCGGTGGCGCGCGCGCTCGCGGTCGGCCCAAGCTGCTGCTGCTCGACGAGCCCTTCTCCGCGCTCGACCGCAAGCTGCGCGAGACCATGCAGATCGAGCTGCGCCGCGCTGCGCGAGCTCGGCACGACGGCGGTGTTCGTGACCCACGACCAGGACGAGGCGCTCACCATGTCCGACCGCATCGCGGTGATGAACCGCGGCGCGATCGAGCAGCTCGCCACGCCCGAGACGGTCTACCGTTCGCCCAGAGACGCGCCTTCGTCCTCGAATTCGTCGGCCTCTCCTCGCGCCTCGCCGGCAAGGTCGTCGGGCACGCTGGGCGACGGCATGATCGCCGTCGACACGTCGATCGGCCGGATCTCCGGACGCGGCAGCTTCGTCGCCGGCAGCGACGTGCTGGTGGCGGTGCGGCCCGAGCGCATCCTGGTCGGGCCAGCCCGGCGACAATCTCGGTGCGCGCCGACCTGCGCGACGCCGTCTTCCAGGGCTCGAAGGTCCAGCTCCATTTCGCCGGCGCCGAGGGCGACAGCCTGCTGGTCGAGACCGCCGACCTGCCGGGCGGCCTGCCCGCGCCCGGAACGGCGATGCAGCTCGGCTGGTCGCGCGCCGACACGCTGATCTATCCGGCGCCGCCGCCATGACCAGCGCCGCGATCGCGCCGTCGCTGGCGTCACCGTGGCGCGATCCGGTGGCGCCTGCTGGCCATGCCGGCGGTGCATCTATCTCCTGGTCGCTCTACGCCTATCCGCTGCTCTGGCTGCTGATGAAGAGTTTCACCGGGCCGTCGGGCCTCACCGCTGCAGCCCTACATCGCCTTCATGAGCGACCCGTTCAACTGGCGCGTCGATCGGCAACACGCTGCAGGGTCGCGGCCTGGGTCACCGTGGTCTGTTTCGCGATCGGCTATCCCGCGGCCTTCGCCCTCGCCCGCGCTGGCGCGGTCGTGCAGATCGTCATGCTGGTCTCGATCATCCTGCCATTGTCGATCGGCGCGGTGGTAAAAGCCTTCGCCTGGCAGATCGTGCTGCGCCGCGACGGCGTCGTCTCGCAGCTCATGGTCGGGCTCGGCCTGTGGGACGAGCCGCAGCGCCTGCTGTTCACCGAAACCGGCCTGGTGCTGGGCGCCGCCAACATCTTCCTGCCCTTCATGATCCTGCCGGTCTACTCGGTGGTGAAGCTGATCGACCCGCGGCTGAGCGAAGCCGGCGCCACGCTCGGCGCCACGCCGCTCTATCGCTTCACCCGCGTGACCCTGCCGCTCACCCTGCCGGGCGTCGTGTCGGGCGTGGCCTTCGTCTTCTCGCTCAGCGTGTCGATGTTCGTCATCCCCTCGCTGCTTGATCGGCGATCGCTTCCAGACGCTCTCGACCCTGACCGGCCGCTCCTTCCTGCTGATGCGCAACGAGCAGCTCGGTTCGACCACGGCCGTCATCCTGCTCGTGCTGGCCGTCTCCATCGTCGTCGGCTCGACCTGGCTCGCCCGCCGCCTCGGGGGCAGCACATGACCGGCGATCGAGCGGCTGCACGCGCACCTTCGTCTGGTTCATCGCGGCCTTCACCGTCGTCTTCCTGATGACGCCGCTCATCGTCACCATCGCGGTGTCGTTCGGCTCCTCGACGGTCTTCACCCTGCCGCCGCCCGACTGGTCGCTGCGCTGGTACGAGCGGCTCGCCAACACGCGCGGCCTGTTGCCGGCGCTCGTCGTCTCGCTGCAGGTCGCCGCCGTCTCGACCGCCGGTCGCCATGGCACTGGGCACGCTCTGCGCCATCGCCCTGGTGCGCGGCCGCTTTCCCGGACGCGAGGCGATCGCCACCTTCCTGGTGTCGCCGCTGATGCTGCCCGGCCTGGTGATCGGCATCGCCATGCTGCAGGGCTTCAAGGCGATGGGCCTGCGCGACGTCTATGCCAGCCTGCTGGTGGCGCACGTCGTCATCACCCTGCCCTACGTCGTGCGCACCGTCGTCGGCGCGCTCTGCCTGTTCGACTTCTCCCTGATCGACGCGGCGCGCACGCTGGGCTGCAACTACCCGATGGCGCTGCTGCGCGTGCTGGTGCCGGCGCTGGCGCCGGCGTTCCTGACCTCGGGCATGTTCGCGTTCCTGGCCTCGATGGACAATTATCCGATCTCGATCTTCTTCACCGACGCCTGGACCAAGACCCTGCCGATCCAGATGCTGCAGTATGTCGAGGAGCGGCCCGGATCCCACCATCGCCGCCATCTCGGCGGGCCTGGTGCTGCTGGCCGTCGTCGCGCTGGTGATCGGCGACCGCCTGGTCGGCCTGCGCAAGCTCGCGGACTTCTGAGCTAGACTGGCGCCATGAAGATCCTGGTCGCCAATCCCAACACCTCGACAGGCGTCACCGACCGGCTGGTCGCCGCCGGCAAGCTCGTCGCGAGTCCGGGCACCGAGCTGCTGCCGATGACCGCCGCCACGGCGTGCCCTACATCGCCACGCGCGCCGAGGCCGCTATCGGCGCCGTCGCGGCGCTCGAGATGCTGGCGGAACGGCGCGGCGAGATCGATGCGGCCATCGTCGCCGCCTTCGGCGATCCCGGCCTGGGCGGCGCGCGCGAGCTGTTCGACTTTCCCGGTGGTCGGCATGGCCGAAGCGGCGATGCTGACGGCCTGCATGCTGGGCCGCAGCTTCGCCATCGTGAGCTTCGCCAAGGCGCTGGAACCCTGGTTCGCCGAGATCGTCGCCTGGCACGGGCTGAGCGGCCGCTGCGCCGCCATCCGCACGCTCGACGAAGCCTTCCGCTCGATCGACGACGTGCAGGACGAGAAGGAACAGGTGCTGGTCGATCTCGCCAACAGCACCGTCACGAACGACGCCGCCGACGTCGTCATCCTGGCCGGCGCGCCGCTGGCCGGCATGGCCGACAAGGTGAAGGGGCGCATTCCTGTGCCCGTCGTCGACGGCATCAGGCCGCCGTCACCATGGCCGAGGGCCTGGTGCGCCTGAAGCCGCGCAAGGCCACCGCCGGCACCTATCGCCGCCCGGCCGCGAAGGACTCCAGGGTCTGTCCACCGCGCTTGCCGTGTCGGCCAACCGTGATCGTGCCATCGTGACTCGTGACCTCAAGGGCTACGGCGCGCACGCCGCCCGATCCGCAGTGGCCGGGCGGCGCGCGGGTCGCCGTGTCGTTCGTCATCAACTTCGAGGAAGGCGCGGAGATGTCGCTGTCCTCGGGCGATCCGCACAACGAGAAGGTCTACGAGGTCACCGACGAGGTCTTAGGCGTTGCCCGACCGCTGCATGGAATCGCACTTCGAGTACGGCACCAAGGCCGGCGTGGTGGCGGATCGCCGATACGCTGGAGCGGCTCGGCGTGCCCGCCACCGTCAGCGCCTGCGGCAAGGCCGCCGAGCTCTCGCCCTGGCTGATCGAGGACGCCGTGAAGCGCGGCCACGAGATCTCCTGCCACGGCTGGCGCTGGGAGAAGCACGCCCACATGGAGGAAGCGGCGGAGCGCCAGGCGATCGCCCGAACGGTGAAGGTGCTGACCGAGATCGCCGGCACGCGGCCCGTCGGCTGGCACACCCGCGCTCGACGCCCTCGCCCAACACGCGCCGCCTGCTGGTCGAGGAAGGCGGCTTTCTCTACGACAGCGACGACTATTCCGACGACCTGCCGTTCTTCGTCGAGGTTTTGGGCAAGCGGCACCTGGTGCTGCCCTACAGCTTCGACACCAACGACATGCACTATCACCAGGGCTTCCATCGCTTCGTGACGGCGCGCGACTTCGCCGACTACACGACCGACGCCTTCGACACGCTGTGGGCCGAAGGCGAGCGGCCATCCGAAGATGATGTCGATCGGCCTGCACCTGCGCATGATCGGCCGGCCCGGCCGCATCGCCGCCCTCGACCGCATCGTGGCGCACATGAACACGAAGGGCGGCGCCTGGTTCGCCACGCGCCGGCCAGATCGCCGAGCACTGGCTGGCGCGCTTCTAAGCCTCGCCTTCGGCCGCACGATCTTGACGGTCGAGGTGGCGTGCACGATCAGCCGGCCCTTCTCGTCCTTGAGGTCGCCGTCGAGAAAGCCGACCGAGCCGCCCCAGCGCATCACCCGGCCCTCGGCGATAGACGATGCCGGGGCCCATCGCCTCGAGGAAGCTGATCTTGAGCTCGAGCGTCGGCACGGCGACGGCGAACTTGCCCCTGACGATGGCGGCGTTGGCCATCGCCGATATCGACCATGCCGGTGAGGAAGCCGCCCTGGCAGATCGTGCCCTGCGAATGGCAGAAGGCGGGCACGACCTCGAAGCGGAAGCGCGCGTAGCCGCGCGCTGAATCGATGATCGAGCAATCTCGCCGTTCAGAGGTTTGCACCGCCTCGACCGGCGTTGGCCTTGAGAGCGCCGCAGGCATCTCGGCATCGCTCAGCGAGAGGTTCGTCGGAAAATGCCGGCGAAGTCGGGATGGGTCTGAATTCATGCCGCGCGGACTATAACGAACGCGCGCTGCTGTGCACCTTCTCGAGCAGTTCGATCAGGGTGCGGGTTTCGGCCGACGAAAGGCCCGACGGCGATGCGCTTCTCGTGAGCCTCGCACCAGGCGCGCGAAACGCGCCGAGCGCCTTCTCGCCCGGCCGGCGTCAGGCGCCAGCGCATGGGTGCGGCCATCGGTCGGCGAACGATGGCGCATCAGCAGGCCGCGCGCCTGCAGGCGGTCGAGGATCGGCACCAGGGTCGAGCGGTCGATGCCGAGGGCGCGCGCCAGCGCCATCTGGCTCAGGCCCGCATTGCGGTCGACCAGCACCAGCAGGCCGAATTCGCCGCGGCGTCAGCGCCTCGCCGGCTTTCGGCGAAGGTGGCGGCGAAGTCGCCGAACACCGCCGACTGGGTGCGGCGCAGCACGTAGCCCAGCAGCGACGGCAACAGGCCGCGATCGAGGGCACGGCGGACTGGTTTGGCGGGTGGACGGCCCATGGCTTGAGTGGTAAACGGAGATTGTTTGGGGATCAAACAAATTCTGCCAGCGCGTCCGATGAGCTTCAAGGTCCGCATCGCCCAGGCCGACCGCACCATCGACGTTCCGACCGGCGCCACCATCCTGGCGACGGCGCTCGATGCCGGCATCGGCTACCCGTTCGGCTGCCAGTCGGGCAATTGCGGCGCCTGCAAGTCGCACCTCGTGAAGGGCGAGGTGACGATGGAAGGCTATTCCGAATTCGCCCTGTCCGACGAGGAGAAAGCGCGCGGCCTCATCCTCGCCTGCCGCGCCGTGCCGTGGGCAGGACAGCGAAGTCGCCTGGCTGGAGGAGGACGATCTGATCGTCCATCCGCGCCGCCTGCTCGACTGCCGCGTCGTCGGGCTCGACGACGCCACGCACGACATCAAGCGCATTCGCCTGAGATCGCCTCGGGCGGACCGTTCGACTTCTCGGCCGGCCAGTTCGCCTCGGTGACCTTCGAGGACTGCCCGCCGCGCGACTATTCCATGGCCAACGTGCCGGGCGATCCCGTGCTCGAGTTCCATGTGCGGCACACCGCGGGCGGCGCCACCAGCATGCATGTGCGCGAACAAACTCAAGGTCGGCGATCACGTCCGGGTCGAGGGCCGTTCGGCCCGTCCTATCTGCGCGAAGGCCATCGCGGGCCGATCATCGCCGTCGCCGGCGGCTCGGGCATGGCGCCGATCAAGTCGGTCGTCGAGCGGGCGCTGCAGAAGGCGCTGCCGCAGCCACATCTACTTCTATTTCGGCGTCCGCACCGAGCGCGACCTCTACCTGCACGACCACTTCGCGGCGCTGGCCGAGACGCACGACAACCTGCATTTCATTCCGGTGCTGAGCGAGGGCGACGGCGCGAACGTGCGTCACGGGCTGGTGCACGAAGCCGTGGCCGCCGACTTCGACGAGTTCGACGGCTGCAAGGCCTACCTCGCCGGCCCGCCGGTCATGGTCGAGGCGGCCACCAGGCTGTTCGAGCAGCGCGGCATGCGGCGCATCGATATCCATGCCGACGCGTTCTACACGGCAGCCGAGATGGCCAATGCCGGCAAGAAGACGGGAGCGGAACTATGACGGGACTCTTGCGAAGGACGCGCAGCGATCGTCACCGGCGCCGGCCGCGGCATCGGTCGCGCCATCGCCGAGGCGCTGGTGGCCGAGGGCGCCAGCGTGATCGTGGCCGACAACGGCGCCTCGATCGCGCGGCGACGGCGGCGATCCCGAGGTGGCGCGCGAGACGGCCACGGCGCTGGGCAAGAAGGCGCTCGCCTTCAGCGACAGCGTGGCCTCGCCGGGCGTGGCCAAGCATCTCGTCGAACTGGCCGATCAAGCAATTTCGGCGGCATCGACATCGTGGTGAACAACGCCGCCATCCTGCGCGACGCCTTCGTCTTCCGCGCCGATCCGCGCGACTGGGATGCGGTGATCCGCAACAACCTCTCGGCCGCCTTCTATCTCGATCAACGCCGCGTCGGCGCGTGATGCGCGAGCAGGGCAAGTCGGGCCGCGGCGGCGCCGGCGGCTACGACTGGGGCCGCATCGTCAACATCGTCTCCTCGGCCGGCCTCTACGGCAATCTGGGCCAGGCGGCTTATGCCAGCGCCAAGGCGGGCCTGTTTGGGCTCACGCGCGTGACGGCGATGGATCTGGCGCGCGCGCAGATCACGGCCAATGCCGTGGCGCCGTTCGCCCGCACGCGCGTCACCGACATCATCCAGCCGGCCAACGAGGCGCAGAAGACCTATAAGGAGCGCGCGCTCAAGATCGGCGCGCACCACGTCGCCAACCTCGTGACGGCGCTCTGCTCGCCGGCCGGCAAGGGCATCACCGGCCAGTTGCTGGGCGTGCGCGGCCGCGAGGTGTTCCTGTTCGGCCAGCCGCGGCCCGTTGCGCCGGCTCGAAGGCCGGCGCGCCAGCCACGCTGGCCCAGGATCTCAGCGCCAAGCTTCCGGACAAATTCACCGACCTCACCACCGATCTCGAAGCCTTCAATACCGAACCTCTCGTCTGAGGAGACCCGCCATGAGCGACCCCATCGTCGTCAAGACCGTCGAGGAACTGAAGAGCGCGCCCGAGGAATATCGCGAGGCCATCGCCAAGCTGGTGATCAGCCACGCCATCAACGAGCTCTACGGCGCGCAGGTGTTCGACGAGCCGGCGATCGCCTATGCGCCGACGCCCTACGCCAAGTGGCTGACCTGCCGCGTGGCGATGGAGGAGTACGCGCCACCACGTGCGCTTCAAGCAGCTCGGCCTGCAGATGGGCATCCCCGAGGAGCGCATGATGCCGGGCGCCGGCAAGCGGCCATTGTCGATCTTCGAGTTCCCGCTGAAGACCTGGCAGGAATTCGTCGCCATCAAGCTTTTGGCCGACCTCGCCGAGATCCTGCAGGTCGAGGACCTGCTGCATTGCACCTTCCATCCGCTCAGAAACCTCGCGCGCGCCACCATGCCGGAGGAGCGCTTCCACGCGCAGTTCGGCGAGGATTTCACCGCCGAGCTGATCAAGACGCCCGAGGGCAAGGCCACCCTGCAGGCCGGCGATCAACGAATACTTCCCCTACCTGCCGTCGCTTCTTCGGCGGCTCGAAGTCGAGGAACAACGAGATCTTCCGCAAGTGGAACATCAAGCAGCGCACCAACGACGAGATGCGCCAGACTTCATGAAGCGCGCCGACCGAGGTCGCCACCAAGTACGGCCTCACCCTGCCGGAGGTCCGGCAGGCGGCGTGAGCCCAGGTCGTCGCCCTGCCCCGCGCCCTGCTCGAGCAGGTGAAGGCCGAGGTGCGCGCGCTGCGGCCTGGTTCGCCGCCCTGGGCGAACAGCTGACCGACGGCGATCGCGCCGACGCCGATGCCTACGCCAGGGCGCTGGGCCTGGGCGCGCTCGTTCTCGGACAGGCGCGTGACTGGCCGGAGGCCGAGCGGGTCCTGAAGGCGCCCGACTGGTCGCCGGCCTGGTGGGATCGCGAGGAGGCCCAGCGCCGGCGGCTCTGCTGGCCGGAGCCGAAGCGCGCTATCCCGAGCGGGCGCTGTGGACGGCGCTCACCGAACTCACCACCGAGACTGGGCGATACTCGTGCACGGCAAGGCAGGCATCGCGGCGGCGCGCATGGGCGGCGGCCGCGAAGGCACTCGATCCATGTCGCGGCCGAGCGCCGCCGCGCAGGCGGCCTATCAACTGGCGCTGGCGCGGTCTCGCCGAAGACGCCGCCTCGCCCTTCGAAAGCAAGTTTCGTCTGTTCGCCGCGGGCCGCTGGCCGCTGGGCGTCGTGGGCTCTACGCTGGTCCTCTTCTGAGAGGACCTTGATCGCCATGACTTCGTACAGCGGCGCCGGCGCGCACGATCGGCCGGCTGAAGCGGCCGTTCGGCAATCTCTACTACGAGGTGTCGGGCAGCGGACCGGCCCTGCTGTTCGCCCATGGGCTGGGCGGCAATCACCTGAGCTGGTGGCAGCAGGTCGCGCACTTCGCGCCGCACTACACCTGCGTCACCTTCGCCCATCGCGGCTTCGCGCCGTCGGATCCGGTGCCGGGCGGCCCCGACGCGCGCCGACTACGCCGGCGATCTCGCCGCGCTGATCGATCATCTGAAATTCTCCGACGTGCGCCTGGTTGCCCAATCGATGGGCGGCTGGACCATGCTGGAATACGCGATCGCCCAGCCCGGCGAAGGTCAAGAGCCGCTGGTGCTGAGCTCGACATCCGGCACGCTCGACCGCCGCGGCTGCGATCCGTCGGGCGGCGGCAAGTACGACGCCTGGCTGAAGGACGCGGAAGCCAGGATCGCGGCTGGCGCCGCCAACGGCATCCATCCTGCCGATGGGCGCGCCGGCGGCGGCGCGTTCGCCCGCCTTGCACCTTCTCTATCGCAGCATCGACGACATGGCGGGCATTCCCGACAAGGAGAAGGTGCGCGCCGGACTGCGCCGCACCGCCCAGCGCACGCTAGCGGAGCCTCAAGGATTTCCGCGTGCCGACGCTCGCTGATCGCCGGCGGCGAGGACGTGGTCTTCCCGCCCTTCCTGGCAAAGCGCCATCGCGGCGGCCCTGCCCCTGCAGCGAGGGCACAACTGATTCCCGCATGCCGGCCACTCGCCATATTTCGAGCAGGCCGCTACGTTCAACGCGCTGGTCGAGGCGTTTCTGGCGCGCCAGCGCTAGAGGAGCGAGGGCGTTGCTTCGAGTTGGGTCGCTTTCCGCGCGGTGCGTCTGGGCCACCTGCCGACGCCGCTCGAACCGATGGCGCCGTCTGCTCGGCTCACCTCGGCGGGCCGACGCTCTGGATCAAGCGCGACGACTGCACCGGGCGCTCGCCACCGGCGGCAAGCAAGACGCGCAAGCTCGAATACCTCGTAGCCGACGCTCTGGCGCAAGGCGCCGACACGCTGATCACCCTGGGCGCCCTGTAATCCAATCCACGCGCGCCAGACGGCGGCGCGCGGCGGCGAAGCTCGGACTGAAATGCGTGCTCGTCCTGGAGGAGCGCGTCTCGCAGGCCGACCGACGCCTATCGCCACAACGGCAACGTGCTGCTCGACCGCGCTGCTCGGCGCGACTTGAAGTATGTGCCGCGCGACAGTTCGATGACGGCGGCCGCGCGAACTGGCCGCCGACGAGGTGCGACGTGCCGGCGGCAAGCCCTATGTCATCCCGGGCGGCGGCTCGAATGCCGTCGGCGCGCTGGGCTATGTCGGCTGCGCCCTGGAAATCCTGCAGCAGGCGGCGGAGCCTCGGCGTCCGGATCGACCGCGCCGTGCATGCCACCGAGCAGCAGCGGCACGCAGGCCGGACTCGATCGCCGGCTTCGACGGCATGCGAAGCGGCGTGCGCGTGCTCGGCATCACCGGTCGGCCGGCCGCGCGACAATCAGGAGAGGAATGTCGGCCGGCTGCTCGACGAGACCTGGGCGCATCTCGGCATGAAGGGTGCGGCGCCGCGCGACAACATCGAGGCCAACGACAACTATTTCGGCGAGGCCTACGGCATCCCCACGCCGGCCATGAAGGAGGCCGTCGGCCTGCTGGCCGAGACCGAGGCGCGTGCTGCTCGATCCGGTCTATTCCGGGCAAGGCGATGTCGGGGCTGATCGATCTCGTGCGCAAGCAAGGCGTTCGGCAAGGACGAGAACATCGTGTTCGTTCACACCGGCGGCCAGGCCGGGCTCTTCGCCTACGAGCCCGCGTTCGCCGCCTGAAGGAGGAGACCCGTGTCGAAGGACAATCCGCGGATTGCCGTTCTCGGCTTCGCCATCGAGTGCAACCGGTTCGCGCCGGTCACCACCGCGGCGGACTTCCAGCAGGACGTCGATATCCGCGGCAACCAGATCGTGAGCGAGGCGCGTTCGGGCGCCTCGATCACCATGCCCGACCTGCCCGGCTTCTTCACCGAGATGGATCGCACGGGACAATGGACGCCGGTGCCGCTGCGCGTGTCGCTGGCCCAGCCCGGCGGCCCGGTCGAGGAAGGCTTCTTCCGGAGCTTCCTGAGCGAGATCGAGGCGGGCCTCAAGGCGGCCGTGCCGCTCGACGCGGTATTCATCTCCGCCCACGGCGCGGCTCTGGCCGAGGGCACGGACGATCCCGACGGCGATCTGTTCGAGAGTCGTGCGCCGAGCCGTCGGTCCCGACATTCCCGTCGTCGCCGTGTTCGACCTGCACGCCAACGTCTCGCACAAGATGATCGACAATCTGTCCGTGTTCGTGGGCTACCTCGAGAATCCCGCACACCGACATCTACGAGCGCGGCGTCGAAGCCGCCAGGCACATGCGCGAATGCCTGGCCGGCGCGCGCACCGCCATCACCATGGTCAAGGTGCCGCTGGTGCCGCCGCAGATCTCGCTGCTGACCGCCAGGGGCCCTATGCCGACCTGATCAAGTACGGCCAGACCAAGCTGGGCGGCGACATCTTGAACGTCTCGGTGATGGCGGGCTTCGCCTACAGCGACAGCCCGAAGAACGGCCTCACGGCGGTGGTGACGGCGCGCAACGCCAACCGCAAGGCGGCGGCCAAGCTGTCGCTCAAGATCGCCAGGCGCGCCTGGGACACGAAGGAGCGCTTCAAGCGCGCGATGATGTCGCTGCGGCGACGCGGTCCAGCTCGCCGTCTCGGTCGGCCGCGACCGGCGCCGCAAGCCGATCGTCCTGGCCGACGTCGCCGACAACCCCGGCGGCGGCGGGCGCGGCAACACCACCTATCTGCTGCGCGCACTGAAGAGCGCCGGCGCCCAGCAGGTCATCTTCGGCGTGTTCAACGATGCGGCGGTCGCCGCCAAGGCGCACGAGCTGGGCGAAGGCGCCATCTTCACCGCCTCGTTCAACAGCCAGGAGCACCAGGAATTCTCCCTGCCGTTCGATTGCGAGGCCAAGGTGGTCAAACTGTCGGACGGCCGCTATGTCGGCCGCCGCGGCGTCTTGAAGAACGTGTCGTCCGACATGGGCCCTTCGGCCTTGCTCGACCTCGGCGGCATCCAGCTCGTGGTGATCAGCCACCGCTGCGAAGTATGGCAGCCAGC
>ERZ1370068.3115-contig-2237_pt1 | contig 58494 bp, 89 predicted proteins | sample MGYA00561227_ERZ1370068 | MGnify/ENA primary metagenome ERZ1370068 (study PRJEB38410, sample SAMEA6850437) | metagenome | study: Metagenomic assessment of the ecological functions of the soil: analysis of the soil microbiota associated with the... | reverse complement strand
GTTACGTATTATTGCTCGCAAAGCCAGGTTGGCTCCGCTGGTCGGCGTGAGGTACACTCTCGATGAGCCTTCTGATCGGCCTGCACCAGCGCGACGTACCAGCGCCAGCCGAATCGCCGGTCCGCCTGCGGGACCTGGCACAGATCGTGGTCGAGCACCCACGCGAGGAAGCGATTCGCATGCGCTGACTTCGTAAGCGGATCTCGGTCCGGAGCCGGCGTGCATGGCGGTGAAGTCGTGGCACAGCGAACCCCCGCGACGCCGAGAGATTCCAACCCGGCACTCATCACGGGACAGAACCCGCGGGCGATTGCGGATCGAGGTGCCGGCACACGCAGAAGTCACAGCGACGATCGCGTGCTGCGAGTCGTCGGTGCGTGAGCGGCAGGCCAACCTGCAGAGTCTTCACCGGCTGATTTTCCGGTCGGCCCGATGACGTGTCACTGGGGTTTCCCGGGATCCGGCAAGTCGACCCTGGTCAACGATTACCACGCTGTATCGCTGTAGCGTGCGCACTGCACCATCACGCAACGTACACGATGCGAGCGTTATCGAGGCCTGGTTACCATCTGGGTCATTGATATCGATCAGAGCCCTATTGGTCGCATCGCCTCGCTCCAACCCCTGCCACGTACACGGGCCTGTTTACGCCCGCAGTTCAGAATTAAAAGTTCGCCGCGGTTCCCGAAGCGCGCGCGGGGGATACGCAGGCGGCCGCTCAGCTTCAAACGTCAAGGGTGGACGGTGCGAAGCCTGCCAGGCGATGGCGTCATCAAGGTGGGAGATGCCCCCCGATACGTGCCCCCTGCGATGTCTGCAATGTCGCGCCAGCAACCGCGAGACACTCGAGATCCGTTACAAGGGCAGCAGTATTCACGAAGTCCTCGACATGACAGTGGGAGGATGCGCTGCGCCGCTTCTTTCAGAACGTGCTCATGGCTGGGCACAGCGTGGAAACGCCGATGGACGTTGTCGTCCGGCGTGGCGATCGTGGCGGCAAACGCGACCGCCGCCTGGCGGCGAAGTGCAGCGCGGCAAAGCTGGCACGCGAGCCCGGGCGCGCCACGGGCCGCATGTTCATAATCTTTACGGAGTCTTCGGCAATGGAGGATATATTATTGGCAAGGCGGCCTTTGAACGTTACGCTGAAGGGTGGATGGACGTTTCGTCGGAGACGTACTAATAGGTTTACCGTCAGATATTTCTGTTGGTCAGTATCCAACGCAGGTGATAACTACTTCCCCCAGTTCGTCTGATCCAAGCTGGGCTTCTTGATCCGAAGCGCGGAAAGCTCATCGGTCGGCAATCGGTTCGAAGCCTCAGAAGAGAAAGCGCCAGCGATGGAACCGATGTTGGTTCAGTGGACTTATGTTGACTTGCTACCAGGCGGCTCCATTTCACACAACCCTGTTAATTAGGGCGATTGTGGACGTCGGTGCGATTAAAAACTACCCGCGAGGTTACTTAGTGAGCGTGATCCCGAATTCTAATGACAACTGAGATATGAGCAGTATATACCTGCGTGCAGAGTGGGATTCTATTCACGCGAGATCCAAGCCGGGCCCAGACGACTCTCGCGACGTTTACGGTTTTTGCCTGATTCCGTTCTTCTGACGTCGGAGCTGGAGCCGGACGGGAGTTATCAGTGATACCATTTGCCGGTACTCCGTTTTTGTGTTGGTATTGATATTTCGCCAGAAGTGGGAATTGTGGGTAGGAGTTATTCAGTCTTTATAAAACCAAAGGCCAGAGCTAGAGTTTGCCAGGGCAGCAGCTGAGTAGCTCTCCTTTCGGGCAAAACTTCTGACGCGATCATTTGTCGATTGGCGCTGCCCTACACTGATAACGCCGCCAGGTCTTACAAGGGGTTTTCCCGGGTCTTACGCCCGAGTGGTTATATCCTTCCTCAAAATTCATCATGCCCGCTATTACGTGAAAAAGTTCTTGACTGGAATCTTTAGCGCGTTAATCCTCGACCGTCAATCACATGCAATGCGAGTTTTGTGAAGCTGGGGTGATCTACCGATCTAACCGGGAAACAAATCAGAACTCGCTTTTGAGTGCTGAAACGTTTCAAACGAGGGTGGTTACGCTGGAACGGGAACTCGCGCGCGCTGGCTTATGCATCGAACGAGAGCTTGCTGACTCAGATTCTCGGGCCCCGGTCTTCCTCATAAAAGTTGAAATTCTAGAATACTCGCAAATTGCAGGCACCTTTAAAAAGAAACGGTTGTGGTCTCTACCGTGGACGACTCGAGCTATCCCCTCTGGCGGGCTGGCCGAGCTCATCCGGCGTTGGAACAACGACCTTCCTCGCCGCCATTTGATTATTATGGTGGCTAACCACTTCGAGCCGTCGTGGAGTTATCACGGTCTCCTGAGGAGTCTGGACAAGCAAATACAAAAGCTTGATAAGTGGTGTGAAATGGCTCTGCAAAAACCGGCGAGCTAATCAGGATCATCGACGGAACTCCGTCATACAAATTTTTTACCCCTGCGGCGAGAGCAGTATCATCGTCCGTTACTTGATCGACTTTGCAGCACTCAATCGGACGGATTCCTGGCGAAGTAGAGATTCATCTCCATCAGCGGAGTGGATAAGCCCGATACGCCAGTAAAGCCTTCGTAGGCAACTTGAGAAATTTTCGTGACATACCGAGCGAAAGAACATCGGTGTCTATCGCGAATGTACATGGTCGAGGAATGCCGCGTTACGCTTTTGTCCACGGTAATCTTGCCTTGGCAAATTCTGCCGGAGTATGCCTACTGCGGTGTCGACTCAGAGATGCAGATTCTGGCTGAAACCGGTTGCTACGCCGATTTACTTTGCCATCATCTGCTCCGGAACGCACTCAAGTAGCGAAGATAAACGTCTCTCTAACAATGTGGGCAACCTTCACTTAGATGAGCGCCGCCCCCATCGATCTGGGGCCCAGCTTAAAGGTGGGCCAACCTCCTCAGCTTCCCGTGATAGCTACTGGACCCCAAGCTGGTGGCTTAACTGGAGGCGCCGAATCAATGGAGTCCCAGTGCCGCGAATAGATGAGGATGGTGCATTGACTTCGAACTATTTGCCGGATCTCGAGCGCCTGAGAAGTTGGGGCAACGCCAATGTTATTGTTCGGAGGGCGACCAGAGGTATTCATCAAACTATACCGTCACGGATTTTTGACTATCAAAACCGTGACAGATCGCAAGAAGATTTTGGCAAGACGCGATGGAATTTTCTTGAGAAAAAGCGGTAGTTTCGGTGAATCCATTTTGTGAGTGCACGCGGGAGGCTCTTAATATCGCCTGCGTCACCGGGCAATGTGGAGTTCCAGGTTTGTATCGTGATTATGGACTTCAAACGATAATGGGTGAACAAACTGCCGAGAGTATCCGAGCGGAAAGCGCTGCGGATACCAGCAAAAAGATAGACATTGGTCGCCGGAGAGGAAAAGGTCAGATGTCCGCTGGGAACATCGGGCTGAAGATGCGACTCGCCTTAAACGCTAAAGACAATTCTCTGTCGAGGGAAAGAAGAGTGTACAAGAGTTCGACGAGCGCGCGCTTACTTCGCTAAAGTCGATCGGCGCGTACGGCGTTCCTGCTTTCCATCTGGCCGCGGAAGGCTCCATCGCTCGCTAACCAGGGAGCCTTTGCCGACAAAAGAAGGGCGTGGACGGAATTTAGATCTGCAGCAATTCATGACAATTGCATCGCTGACAAATGGGAGATTCTGAGTCAGGCTCGAGGTGTTTACTGGCCAGGCTATATCAACCTGAGGAACATCGATTAAATACTTGTCGTCGATAAATTAGGAATTCGGCCTCATTGGTTACTGAACAACGATTACGCGGTATTTGCCAGCGCCCTACGTATCTTGAGGACTACCTTTCATTTCTGAAGTTAGATGTACAAGGAATGTTAGAGTTGGATAGGTTTGGGGTATCACTTAGGGACCGCACTCCTTACGGCCGGATGCCCCAATGAACCGGAGAATTGATCCAGGTCAACGACCACAACATCACACGTCGTCGTTACTGGCGTTGGGACACATTGGTCCATCTTCCGCATTGCTTGACGACCTGTCGAAGAGTAGCCAATGAAAAGTTTGTGGAAGGAGTTGCCCGCAGGATTAGATCGGACACCAAGACCGTAGCTTATCTCAGCGGAGGCCTTGATTCGAGGTGTGTAGTGTCTGCATTAACGGATAGAGGTGTTCGCACTGCCACTTTTAATCCTTGCGGTTGCAGGCACGCAGGATGCCGAATTCGGAAATAAGTTCGCAGAAGAGGTGATACAATTCATACTCGCTGCGCCTAAGCCGTTTGGCAGCGACTTCGTCCCTCATCGCTCATGGCGGAAGCTTGGGCCAGTTCACCTCGAAGAAATGAGACTCACCCGAGCATCCTAGATTGGGGTATGGTCCGGCGAAGGTGGAAGCGTTGGATTGGGCCATGTGCACTTGAATCAGTCAATCGTAACGCTAGAGCGGGAAGGCAAGTTAGATATCTAGCCATTGAGAGATTTTGCGGGATGAGACTTTTTCGTTTACCCGCCTCGTCTTTTTTATCGGTGAATTGAGCGCAGGTTCCACAACAGCTCCTCCAGAAGGGCATACGTGAGCAGCTCGAGGAAATTCATTACACTGACTCTGGACGCGGCCTTTTCTTCTAACGCTTTAACGATCAACGAAGAAAAACTATTTCACCATTTTGAAAATATTGATACTCATAGACTAGAATTGCCATTTTCGCTAGTGACTTTGTTGTTTGATTCGGAAGTACTGATAGATTGGTGTCTAGGGCACAGTTCTACACTGGAAATTTTATCGCACTTCAATCCACAAGCCACTCTGCGCCCTGGCAAACTTAACCCTGGCGCCATGATCCCGCCCGATAAGTTCACCCCGATAACCTTTCATATCAGTGGAGCGCGGGCAATCGGCACAATTTGGAACGTAAGCTGCGCAACAGACAGCACGCGCACCAACGGCCACATGTTAAAAGCAAAGGAGTTCCCGACTTCATCAGTGAGTAAGAACAGACTTGGAATTGCCGCGGGGCTTCATTACCTCGGAGTGCGTGATTACGAATGTGATCGACGCAGCGCGTATCTTTTGCCTTTATTGGCAACGTTGTGAACCCACGTCTCGAGATTCTGTAACCCTTCCCGAAGAATGATCCCTTTGAAAAGGCTACAATTTACTTTTTGTCCAAAACTCCAAGGTCCCGTATCGAGATTCGCAATAGGGAACGTCGCTCGAAGTGAGTAAAATTCCAATGGCCCTAACAAAGTTTACGGTCTTAACAGTCAGACTCCAATCAACCCTTGTCGTCGGATAATTCATCAACAGCTTAGGACGGATCATCTGCAGGATGACCAGGAGTAAGCCGTGGTTTACTTCCGCGGCGGAGTGGCCACCATGTCCGCGCAAGCCGTTAAGTTTGCTGCGACAGGGAGCCACCATCTTCCTGGCCCGACTGCTGACAATCTGAAGACTATGGGCTGATTGGAATGGTAGCAATCACTGTCAACTTCGTCTCAATGTTCCAGTACCCTCGGTCTGTCAATGGCCACAGTCAAATGGTCTGAGCTTAACCATCGACAGGTCACATCTCTGTTTGGATCAATGTATTGCTCAGTCTAGTAATAATGGTAGTTACAGCTCAGGAAGTGGCCTCCTCTTTGTCGCGCATGGGAGCCTAGATTGGCATTGATTCAGTCGGATACGCGGTTAGCTTGTTCGTAACCATTTGAGTATTCAACATGAAGCACCCTCAGCCGGCAACAGTCTCGCACTATCAGTGATAGACGTTTTACTCGTTGGTATGTGGATTGGCGGCTGCTTTGTTTTGGCGTGGTTCCACTGGGGATACTGGTCATTGGGGCCGATTAATCAACTCTGCGTTAGTTCAAGCCTGTAAGAGTGACCGAGTATGGATAGCCTGCAAGGAGGCTCCGCTGCCCGCTTGGGACGGCAGTGTAAGGCCTATAAAGTTTACGTACGGAGGAAACTTAACCAGCTACAACCCTCATTAACTTTTTCTCGCGCAATGCGGACAACGCTCTCATTGGCAAAGGTCGGGGTCCGTATCGGGGTCTTTACGCGAAGGCGTATCAGACTTCTATTGCTTCCGATGCAGCAAATTAATGCCGATTGCGGCAGTTGCAGTACCCACGTTAAGTCGGTTGGCAGATTCACCGGAGCGCCATCGGCGCGTATACCTGACAATACTGAGAAGATTGCGATGTTAACGATACCAGGTCATCGCATTAATGATAGCAACATCTGATTGGCTCACCTTGTTTCTTCTTGGCCCGCAATGGCGTGAGAGACCGGGCGAATCTTCATGCTGTTAGGCATGGCGGCAATTGTTCAACCAGGCACCAGAACTGCTATGATGTTTACCACCCAATCGCGGCTAAGGTCGGGCGACATTCTTAAATGGGGCGCCATGAGTGGTGGTATTGCAGTAACTGCAATTGTTATAGGATTGCAGTGGGGCGCCGTCGGAGTAGCCGGCATACGCCGCGACAGACTTATGCCTTACTACACCCCTCTTATTTTGGCAATGTTGGTAGAAAGGGTCCAGTGCGAACTCGCGATTTTTACTTCTTCACGATCGCACCTTCAGCCTGCGCCGCAGTTTGCTGTCTGAGTGTTCTTATTTTATCGCGTGGGTGGTTGAACAATTTTTCTTTGACTTGCGTCTGGCAATTGCAAATCATGGATCTCATTGTTATCTTCTGCTGTGTATCTCCGATTTGCCAATGGAGTCATTGTCACCAGAACCTTAGAGAGACACTATTTCCGCCAAAGGATGCTACGCGTTAGTGCCATGAAGGCGCGATCTTTTATTGGAATGACTCAACAACACGGAAATTGAAAAGGCACCAACGGCAACGTAGCGCTGCTCGCAAACTCATACTTCAGTCTAAGCTCGACGCCTTTCCCGACATTGCCATCAAGAAGCATCACTGTGATTCTTCGGTGCCCCAGCTTATTTTGAGCTTCGTTATGTTCTACAACGAAAACTTAGAGGTTCCCCGGCGAGTATCACGCTCTCAGTGGAACACGTTGATGGAAATAGAATCAAAGTAGAAGGTGGTCAAGTTTTAAAAATGAGCAACACCACGACTGGCTCCCTGCAATGGGTGAGGTTCTCGTCAGCGCAATCATTCCCGCCTATAACGTCGCAGAATACATTTCGGAAACCCTTGCTTCCTGTTTTCGCACAGACATGCGCCGATTTTGAGGTCATTGTCGTCAACGATGGTTCACCCGATTCAGGCGATTTCGAGCGAGAGATCGAACCCTACCGCCAAGAATTGTGTATCTGACACAACAAAACCTAGCAGCAGCAGCTCGCAATAAGGGGTTGCGGGCTGCTCGTGGGGACTGCCGTTTTCTGATGGTGACGATTTGTGGGAACCACACTATATCGAGGAGCAATTGGAATTTCAGAAGTGGGATTCTACGATCTAGCTCCATGCCGATGCATTAACATGAGCCACCACTGGGGTTGAAACTCTTCTAAGGCGGCAGGACGCGCCCTGAAGGTGAAGTACCGCGACGAAGTCTTATTATTCCCACAAATGCAACGTTATCACTTCTGGTGTTGTCGCCAGGGAAAAGATTTGGATTTTGGGGCCGGCATGTTTGATGAGAGCGCCCTGAACCTCACATGACTTTGATCTCGATTCGGCTGGCAAGCATGGTGCACGATTGGGGATACCAAGCGCGAAGTACTTGTCCTTATCGTTGTCACGAAGGAAGCCTTTCAGGTACCTCCGTAAACAATGTGGTTCGTCAGCCTTTCGTCTCGCGATGCGTTCGGCGTGAATACGACCTTAGCGACGAAGAAAAAGAGAGGACGTGCTCAAAATGGAAAAGTGAAATCTCAATGCTGAGGTTGAATCTGAAAAGATGGCCTGGGAAAAGAGTAATATGTCGCTTGCGGCACTTTCATAGGTGGCAACTTTGTTATTACAGACCTATGGTAAGGTCTTATCACCTTGCTCGCGAGGGTTTACCCTGTTCCTTTTACTGATACTGATGTCAGAGGACACACAAAAAGTCCCTGACAAACATTGTACAACTTAAGTTAAAAATTAAGGCGTTCCAGCTAAATACTAGGAACGCTTTCGTTCTTTCATTGGCTAAGATTGCAACGAAAGGCAAACCTGTTGTGAGGCAGGGACGCAAAGCCGTGAGTCTTCGAGCAATTAGACTTCTGCCGCCAAGGTGATCAGCTGGAAGCCCCATCGTCGTATTAGGTGGCATCGGTTGGCGCTGCAATCCTCTCTGATCTGCGCAGTCACCAGTGAGCTTCTTCATCTTCCATGCAAGTGATAGATTTTTGCGGGTCCTGAGTTTGCAAATCCTCAAGCTTCCCGCAAATCGCAATCATAAAGCTAGACCAAATAAGGTAGCTTCTTTGTTTCTCCAAGCTTTTTGACGGGAAATCACCGAGAAATGGCACCCTGCAGTGATGCGTGGGTCCGCCTGAGTCTCTCTCTTTGGGGGAGATCGTCCGATTACCGAAGTGAGGATCACAATGTTCTGTTCCCAGATGGGCGTTGTTCGAGAACGACATCATTCTTGTTCGAATAGTCTATTCTCAGTTCTCAGCATATTGGCCGTTTAACGTTGCCCGCTGTGGCTCACGCAGCCACTACAGTGGTGCCAGCCGGGGTAATTTGCAGTCAGCCCCTCAATCTAGCACAACCTGGTGATGTTATTGTTTTGAGGCCGGTGCTACTTACCTAGGTCCTTTACCTTGCCGGTAAAACAGGATCGCAGAACATCATCCAGTCTTCAAGGTTAGCTGAAATACCATTGATGTCAGGGTTTCCCCAGCGCAGTAGTACCTTTATGCCAAAGTCGTTTCCGGCCCGGAGTTGAGTGCTGAATACGGCCGCCGGTGCGCATCATTTTCGGTTCCTCGGGATCGAATTTGCCCGGCTACTGGATACGGCCTTTATTTATGATCTAGTGGCCCGCGAAGGTACACGTAAAAGGGAAAGTCTTGATTTAGTTCCCCATCATCTAGTGTTGATCGTTGCTACATTCATGCGTTTCTAATCAATCCTCAAACGAGGAGTGGCTCTAATAGTGCGTACACCGACATACTTTAACAGCTACATAGCTGATTTTAAGGCTACAAATCAGATACCCAGGCGATAGGGGTCATGGAATGGTCCAGGACCTTTCGATCATAAACAATTATCTCGAGGCAGCTGGCGAAAACCTTATGTTTGGTGGTTCTCCGTCAGCGATCCCTAACCTAGTACCAACAGGCATTGAAATTCGTCGAAACTACCTTTACAAGCCGCTCAGGTGGAAACAGGCGATCCGAATTTCGCAGGGACGGTCTGGTCCGTTAAAAACCTCTTTGAGTTAAAGACCGTCGCCAGGTGACTGTCGATGGGAACACGTTCGAGAATAATTCAACAATCGCAAAGCGGCTTTATGGGTACTTTTCACCTGGCATAGACGATACGGGGAGCTGGGCACGTATCGAAGACGTGACATTTACAAATAATATCGTGCGTCACCTCAGGGCGGGCGTCACCATTCGAGGTAGCGACCCACTACGTGCGCGCGCCTTACAATCAAAAATAATTTCTTCGACGACATCAATTCGGTTAAATGGGGCGGGGACGGCCGGTTGTTTCAGATTTACAACGGCGCCACTAACGTCGTTATTGATCACAACACAGGGATTCACAATGCAGTGGTGGTATCTGCCGATGACACTCTCGCCGGGTTTCCGTGTGGCCTGAACAATCTTACCAAACACAACTCTTACGGCGACAACATGGGATATTGCGTCGGAACCGTGCATGCTTGATCGTTACTACACGGATGGGCTTTCGCCAAGAATGTACTAGCTGAGCGTTCTCCGATGTTTCGGCGAGTCAGTATCCGGCAGGAACCTTTTCCCAGCAACTTTAACGCACAGTTTGTCGATGCCGCTGGTGCCGGGAACTACCGACTATCGTCGAATTCACCATTCAGGTGCTGCGACAGATGGCAAAGACATTGTTGCGATTTTGACGCCCTTAACGCAGCGCAGAGTGGAGTTGCCCTTCCCCCAACGCCGACACCAACTGCAACTCCGACACCAACCCCAACTCCGACACCAACCCCAACTCCGACACCAACCCTAACTCCGACACCAACCCCAACCCGACACCAACCCCAACTCCGACACCAACCCCAACACCGATAACAACTCCAACCCCATCCGGACACCAACCCCAACACCGATACCAACTCCAACCCCAACCTGACACCGTCATCAGTTCAGGTGAGCATTACGAGTCCGGACGACTAATGCGACAATCCCTTTGAGACGCCGTGACCCTTAAAGCTAACGCTTCAAGTAACGGCGGCAACATTATTTTCGGTCACACCAAAGCGGGCACGCAAACAATCGGCTCCGTCACAACAACTCCTTACAACTTTGTGTGAGCAACATGGCTTCCGGAACCTACACAGTTACTGCTACTGCTCAGGATAATCGCGGAAGTTCAAGTTATCTCCACGGGCATCGTTGTAAAAGTTAGTAAAACTGTGAAAAGGTGTACGAAGCGGTAAGAACGCAACCAACGCGATCAGACCAGCTTTTACACAGATTCAACCGAGTTCGCAATCGACTCTGGACAATCAGGACCCAGCGATGGAGCCCTCGTTGCGGAATCCTGAACAAACCTACAGCGATTTCCTCGGATGAAAAAAGGTATGTTCCTTCCGCCAGTGTCATCGAAAAATACCTCTTCGCTGCAACATTTTTAGCAAAGTCGGGACTTGCTTTGTCTACACAGCAAACGCCTGGTTCCCGCAGTAATCAACCGGTTGAAGAAGATCAACTCATATTTGAGCTTCTGCGAGGGATCTAATGCTTGATGGTGTAATTTCCGCAAGCACGATTACAGAAGCAAATCGCAACAACGCTCGTAGAAACCTCTCACTGGTTTGCCAGGATGCAAATCCAATCGGTCAGGCAGGAGTGAACCTTGGGGAATCAGATGGCCAGGATTTCGACGTCAGCTTCAAACCCATTCTCGACTCAAACAGGACTGCCAGTGGCGGTGGTTCGTTTGAGCTAGCAGACGTCAGTGTTACAGTTGGCGGAGAAGCTGCCCGTGTTCTTCGGTTTCACCTACTGAATTAACACTTCTGCTGTTCCTGCAACTGGCGGGCGGAGTTGCTGGAAGTAGTAGTAAGCTCCCGTGAAGGCTTTATTCAATATGGTTCCGCCAATGTGGCAGGTCTCAACCCCAAGGCTTCGGGTTCAGCTGGCGACAAACGGTTGGGGTGCAGTAGTGGACTCGTTTGGTTCACGCTTCGGAACGTTCCAGACCACTACGTCTCTTTCAATTGGGCTCGACGGGCCGCACTCGACTGTCTATTCTCGCTACCGGGCTTAGCAGTGGTTTAGTCAACATTGATCAAACAAACGACCTGGCTCAGCAATAGATGTTGGAGAACCTTGCCGGAAGTAGTTTCCGTGCAGGCACGCACATCCGACGGAAGAGTCTTCAATTTGTTCGTCGAGTACGCTGGAGTTCAAGGTACTCACGCGGTGTAGATCAGGTTAATGTGGTTCTTGTTCCGGAATTAAGTGGTGCAGGAACCGTTCAGCTGACCATTACAGCGGCTGGTGTTACGAGCAACCCAAGAGCATTTCAGTGAACTAAACGTCTCCGGATTTCATAACTTAAGAGGGGGCGGATTCTTCAGAACCACCCCTTTTGGGGGCGATCTGAGCGGTCTCGACTAGAGCCAAGATTGAGCATTCCCGGTTCGTTAACACTTTTGATTGAAATTGCAGTATAGTCTTTGATCTTCTTACTCTTACCAACAGGTCGAACAGCGCTTCAAGGATTAAAAGGAGACATTTTCAATAATTAAGGGCAACAATACGACTCAGACAACAATAATGATGACTCGCAGAAAGGCGTTTATCTAATTGACTAAGGCAAATACGAATCAAGCCTCCGTGAGTACAAGGATAAAGCGATTCATCCCAGTCAGACTCCAAACTTGCCTTGAAGGAATGTGGCTATTAAGGGAGCGGCGCTTTCGCCTCTGCGATGAAAGAGCTAGTTAGGCTTGAGGTTAATGATCTGCCATCCCGAGAGCTAATTGCGGCGTTACCAGGCGTGGCTGGGGTAAATGAGAAGCTTCGCATGCTCGTTACCGATTATATCAGAAGAAGTAATCCACGATGCGCGGCGAAGTCGGAGGGGCCGCAATTCACAGAGTGCGTGGATCCGGATTGTACTACAATTCTGATAAGGGGGTAATTGCAGGGCGTCCGTGGTGTTCGCAGCGTATTCAGCTTTGAACACATTCAAGGGTGGCGAGCACTGAGTTTCTCGAACGCTGGAGCGCTCTTTAACATTAATGGGTGTGGAGGCATGTTTTGTCGCCGACTATGGCTACCGGCAAGTCCTCCTGGTACGTCTTGCTTACGTACATATTATCGAAAGAGTTTTTCGCTTATTATTTGCCAGGCGGACTGCCGGGTGCAACGCCCGGGGTCGCGGCGGACTCTTACCTGAGATCTGGTGAGGCGGCGGTTGCCAATGCCTGCTAATCTCTGTTGGACGATGCGAGAACGCGAAGGTGAAAACCAGAGACATTGCGCCGATGGGCTGCTGAAGAAAACATGAAAGATCGTTTCCAGTGCGCACCTACCTGCGCGATATTTGCGGTCGGCGCTTTTCCCAAGATTATTTTGAACTAGACCCATTTTGATTCATTAGCTTCAACGGCCGAGCCAGAACATGATGTACGATCTTGCGCTTCACCAACGATTCAGCGATTGGCATCAAATGGTCGGGAGTCATTATTTGAGCGATCTGTTCCCTGGAATAGGTTGTGTTGTTAGTCCCTTTGCGAAGCCGTTTTTCAACAAAAGCAGGAAGAATACGACGACAGCGGCGTGCTTGGACACAAAATTGGGGAGTTTCCCGGGCTGCGTTTTTACTCAGCCAGCGCTGACAAGATCCAGCACCTATAAGAACAGACAGAAACTCAGCCAATTGCGATTTGGCTACAACATAAAACTGGAAAGATTGAGCTCATTGATATTTTCCAATTAGGGGAAGCCCTGGGTTTCCGTCCAGCCTGTCACGGGGCTCCAAGTGCGCTAAAGCTCTGTCGCGAAATTACAAGAACGGGTACGATGTAGAAACAATCATCCAGCGTTTTCGCTGAGTGAAAGTTTGCCCTTCTCTTGCGGAGGAACCCATCAGAGGAATACCATGGAATGAGTGTCCCGGCCTCCAAGTACCTTCTGGCGCGAGCGCTCCCCTCTGGTTGTCGCCATTTCTTTCGCCTACGCCACTCAGTCTTCGCGAAGCTCTCGCGAGACTGGTGGAACGATCTGAAAACTATTCCCGCGACCTCTTAATCCCATTCATTATCGGTTACGATGACTTCCCTGGGCTAGTCGCGATAGACTCGAGGCCGCTACCAGACCCGATCCCGGCATCTTGACCGGGAGGTGTCGCAGTAATGCTGGGTCTGCAACGCTCTTTGGGCAAGCGTTGCTGGCGCCGAGTTGTTGCACGCAACAGGCTGTCGCTAGTTCTGCTGATAATAGGCAGTGTGATTTTACTTGTGGGGTCTTCAGGTGCTGCAGCTTGTTTTGCACACCCGTCCCGCTCATTCTTTTAATCCGCGCGATTCCGATTCCGACAATTGTCTTCAACAAAATAGCCTTTCCGCTGCCACGCTATCGTACTTCCGCGCTTTCGCGCTGTCGTGGTCGAGTGGAGAGAGTTGGGGATTCCGGTACTGCGCCAGGGAAACGTTATCGAAGGCTTAAACCCGCTGAATTCGCTTTGAGACAAAAGAAGCTTTGAGGTTGTCGAAGCTTGTAGCGAGTATCCGCTCCCTAAATGCGACACTCGATCACACTGAGCGGTTGTTTTTGCGTGCTTCACTCAATACCGCGGTCGCCTCAGCAGCGATCCCTCTTCGGATTCTGCAGCACATCCACGGTTTCCTGGCGGTCAGACTGCATCATTGTCTCGTCGCGGCCATTCCGATTGGCGATTTTTGACTCAACGCTCTTCCGGGTAGAGCGGTACAGGTGTCCTGGCCCATTACTATGGAATTCAAGTGTGGCTGATGGTTTCTTTCATATGAAGTTTTCAGGGTGGCAACCTGCATACTAGCTGCTTGCACAATGCTCTTTGGCGTTGGATGGATCTGGCCCGGATCGAGTTCAAACCTGCATCCCTTTCTCGAAAGAAAGATTCCCAGGGTGCGGCAGGAAGCAGCGTCAAGGGACTGGAAACTAGGGGCGGGCGCACTACACCACGGTTTATTTCTGCAGAGTGGAATCCGGGCCATGAAAGCTCAGCTGTCAGATTCACGGTCTGCTTCTGGCGGCAATTTTGGTCAGCCGGCGTTATCGCAACGCACCTGGGCTTGGCCACGGGTGAGGCGCGTCGGGCGCAAGCCGTTAAAGGAGTTTCCCGCTCAATTAGGAAACTGGCAAAAAGCGGGGAACGACCAGGGGTTATCGACGAGATGCGACCATGCAGTTCTTCCAGGGCCAGCGATTGTTACATTTCGCGTGACTTCCGTAGGTCGGATGGTTTTTCTGGCCAAACTTTTATGTCGGGTACTATCACGCAACGCAAAACAATGGCGTCGGTCTTACCATAGTCCCCTTTAACTGTCTCTCCTGGATATCCGGGTTGGTTGCTCCCAAAGCGAACCCGGGCGAGCGCCAACTCTTCCGGCACCAGATGGAACTACCTTCGTGGCGAACAAGTTGCGTCATTCAGAACGGAAACTATCATCGAAGCCTGATGGTCTATTGGTACCCGGGGGCGCCTGGGAAGATCGGTAGCCAGTGAATGCGAGGGCAAAATTTACACCGTAGTTGACGGTGTTAAGCTCCGTCGGTCCGGACGGGGCATTGGTTCGTCTTACAGTGCCAGTCGGCAGTTCTGAAGATAGTGGCACTGGAGGTGGCCACACCGAATTTTGCTTCACAGTAGCAATAAGAGCGGTTTGCCTGAGTTTGTACCGAATTAGATGAGTATCTCGCGCCAAGCGCTGCCGGATTTTGGAAGTTATACTGAATTGAGTATTTTTGAAAGTTGTCTCAGGTTTGAGGCTCCAAGGCAATTGCCCGCTGAGAGGAACCTACAAAAATGCCGAAACAATGCAACTGACGACCCCTGGGCGTCGGGCATTGAGGTAAAACGAGATGAATGAGCGAGCGCCGGCGGTACCTTTTATTGCCCAACCTTCGCTGTGCGAGTCCTTCTCGCAGCCGTAATTTCATTTGCCGGCTGCGGCAATCCTGAAAGCCAGGCGCAACACATGCCGCGTGAAGCTTCACCAAGGGAATCCTGCTCAGGAAGCTTCTCTCGAGTTTCGTAACGCTATCCAGATTGACGACAACCTCGCGGTCGTGGTTCACTGGGTCTAGCTAGAGCCTTTCGGAAGGTATTGCGCGCTTTCCCGAAATGATCCAGGAGTTGCAGAAGACCATCCGAAGCTTGACGCCAACAACTGACGCGCACGAAACAGTTAGGTAACTACATCTCGCGGCGAGTAGCGCAAGCCTCGAGATTATTGAGATGGCGGAGAAGTTGGTCCAGAAAGTAACGCCCGTGAAGGATGCCAACAACATTGGAAGGCCATATCTTTGATGGGTAGTATTTGGTTTGCGAAGAACGACAAAGACAGCATTCGCCGAACCTCAACCATGCAATCGAACTTGATCCGAAAGGTAAGTTGAGTCATATCTGGAGCTCGTCGTTTATATTGTTACCAGTGACAATAGCAAAGCAGAGGAACTGTTCAAACGGGCTTATTTCCTGGTCGATCCAAATTCGCAGCTGGGACATTCTGAGTATGGCAAGTTCCTGGTACTGTCGAGGATTGTCTGAAGCAGAAGCGGAGTTTAACAAGGCAGTCGAGGTGGATCCTAAAGATCGAAATTGAGATTCGTGAAATTCTTCCGCCAGTTTTTACGGTAAACAAGCAATTAGATAAAAAGTTTAATAAGCTTATAAAGCGCTGGTGGCACTGGAAGTTGACAAACCCGGGAGAGCCAGGCTATGCTCGCCGACTTCTTGTTCGTCAATTAATCGCATTGATGAGGCGGTGAGAATTTATCAAGACGTGCTTGCCAAATCGCCAGATCTCCACCTTGCAGATCGGCTTGACGGTATACCCCCGCGAAAGGTGAGACACCTTCAAGGTGCGAAGACCTCAGATAGATGAAGTACTCAAAAAGGACGCAACCGATCGTCAAGCGCTATTACTTCGTGCGCGTATGAAGTTCAGGTGCAGCCCGATGGCTCAAAAGGCAGCGTGGAAGATCTAAAAGAGGTGCTCAAGCAAGAGCCGCAGTGACGCATTAATCCGGTCTTTACTCTCAGCGGCAGGCGAACTACTCGTTGGGATTGATTGATCAGGCTGTGGGTCTTTGCTGCAGATTGGAGAAGAATTATCCTGACTACCCGCCCGCGAAGCTCATGAGTGAAGATACAGATTTCTTTAGAGCGTAGAGGATCCTTCCGGCGAGCTTACCATTAGCCAGTGATCTTCTGGACCGTCTGAGTAAGACGGGACCGACCGCGACACCACCCCAACTGCTCGCTGAAATTAAACAAAAATCGTATCTCGCACGCGGCACCGCGCAATGCAAATAATGTACCCGCGGCACGTCAGGATTTTGAGGCGGCCCGAGACGCCTTCCCCGGGCGATCCAACACCACATAACAATCTGGCTTTAGTGGCCTTAGCCGAGAAAAAAAGAAGATGAGGCAGCTTCTAACTGGAAAAATGCTCAAGGTCGATCCGACGAATTCCACAGCACTAAGCGGTCTCATTACGATGTATTCGAAGCGCCAGGAATTTGATAAGGCTCACGCTAGAATTGATCAGGTACTGAGCTCAAAACCAGAACAATGCCTCGCTGCATTATTTGAAAGTTTAGTATTCAGTTACCAGCGCAATGCTCAAGCTACAGAGGTTGAACTTAGAAAGCGGATCGAATTAGACCTGGAACTACATAGCCGCCTACCACGCTTTAGGAACTCTCTTCATTAGCGCTCGGCAGGAAGATAGAGCTATAGCCGAATATCAAAAGATTGTCTCAATAAGTCCGATAACCTGACTGCCTACACGATGATTGAATGTTGAGGATTCCGGAAGAATTACGACGCGGCCGCTGAAAACTATAAGAAGGCGCTTGAGAAAGATCCGAATACGCTGATCGTACAACAATCTAGCCTGGCTCTATGCAGCCTGACAGGAAAGGGCAACCTCGACGAGGCAGTCAAGCTTGGCCCAGGTGTTCGTGTGTCCGAACGGAATCCCAAACGTCCGCTGGCTTTGTCGACACGCTCGGGCTGGGTTTACTACAAGAGAATCTCTACGCAGCGGCCGCAGAGCAGCTTGCAAAGAAGGCCGTTTTAACACTGCGATGAACAAGCCGCCCGAGCAAACCAACGCTAAGCGCCCAGCGCCACCTATCACTACCACCTGGGCATGGCACCTGAAGGCTAAAGGCGACAATCAGGGGGCCAAGCGCGAGTTGGAAGCGTCGGTGCGACTGGCTGAAAAGGCGCCGTTCGCCGAAGTTAGAAGACGCAAAAGAAGGCTTTAGGCTTCGCTATAGACAGCTGTAATCAGAGTGCCGCAGGATGATCCGGCCCCAGATCAGCTAGCGGCTACGCAGCGTAAGAAAAATTGAAGGAGTTGCTAGTATGAGCGTTGAATTCCGCCAGCGAACGCCCGCTGAGTCTCTCAGCATCCTACGGTCGGCGTAAAGTGGCTGATCATCCTGCCGGTTAATCGCAGTGCACGGCCGCCGTCTCGTGGGTTGTGTATCGCCTGCCGGATGCGTACGAGTCGACCACGCTCATCGTTGTACGGCCATCTCAACGCTTCCTACCAGCGTCGTTGCTACAGGTCCACCAGTGAAGACAGCATCACGCGTCAGTTGAATGGCATCGCTCAAGGATTGTCACGAGCCGAACCTCGCTGAACCAGCCTCGTGACCGAGAGATATGACCTTTATGGTGCAGAACCAGGAACGGTTACGCGGTGAGCCGATGGAATCCGTCATTGCAGATGGTGCGCAGAGACATCAAGGTCGAAGTCAACACCAGCCGCAACGACATCACGAACGGCTTCAACATCACTTCTTCATGGACGCTACCCACGAAAGTAACCCAGGACTGTCAACACAGGAACTCGCCGGCAAGTACATCCAGCGAGCAGGTCGCGGAACCAGGAGACACTCCGGCAGCTGCCGCGAAGGCCTTCTATCGACAACCAGGTTCGACAGGGGCTAGCTGACGGAGCTCGGGACGCGGTAGATAAAATCGACCGCCTCGAATTCATGACGGGTCACGCTCGGCAGTCTGCCGTCACAGGCAACGGCACGTCGGTAGCAACAACTGAGTGGCCTTGCGTGAACAGCAGAAGCAGCCATTGATGTCAGAGGTCGGACGCCTTGCAGGATCGTCGCGGCCCGCGGCACTAAATCCAGCTCGCTCTGAGTGAAGAAGACGACGGAGCAGCAAAAGTCGGAGGCGAGCGGCCGCAACCTCGACGGATCCCAAGACCACTCTTGCCTGGTCCCAGCTCGTCACACGCAAAGCTCGGCTTGAAGGTGAACTGACTCGTCTAAAGCAGGAGCTCCGCGAAAAACATCCTGACGTTATCGCGAGCAGAAAGAAATTGATCAGGTCAAACAAAGCATGGACGACATGGTCGCCGATTGGAAGGACAAAGATTAAGGAAAAACAACAGAAGCTTGCCAATCGTCCTGATCTGGGATCTGAGCAGTATGGGTGAGGAGATCAAAATGGTAGACGGTGAAATTAAACGCGAGCAAGGCTTGCTTGCGGATAACGAAAAGCAGATCGCTCTTATCATCGAGCGAATCAACAAGGTACCCGGCGCTGAGGTAAACCTGGGTGTCATCGAACGCGATTATCAGACAAAGAAGGCACGCATACGACCAGTTGCTCCGGCCAACAACAGAAAATCACGCTCAATGCCGACGCTGCTTCCCAACAACAAGGCGAGAGCATTGAAGTGGTCGACCCCGCTAACTTGCCTTCTCAGCCTGTAGCTCCGAAGCGCTTTGTACTCGCCGGCATCGGCATCGGTTTGGCTGTTGGGCTCGGGGATTGGATTATTGCTTACCGGAATCTTTGAAGTCCGCGACTCTTACCATTCAGACCAGTGAAGACGCGCGTCATTACACTGGCTTGCCGGTGCTTATCTCGGTACCCAGAATTGTTGACCCCCAGGAAGCTCGAAGGCCATTCCCCGTCGTCGCCGGCTGATTCTTGCCGCCGGATTCGTCGTCACTATCGTGAGTATTCCTCTGCTCGCGTTAGCTTTGAAACTAACGCACGTTTTCGAGTTTCTGATGCAGTCGCGTCGGGTCGTCGTAAACGATTTGATGGGTAAGCGGTGTCCCAAACTGGAGGTCCAATAGAGTGTACGCAGAATTCTACGGGTTGAAGGAGTTACCATTCGCGCTGACACCTGATCCGCGCTTCATCTATTTCACTCCTTCGCACACCGAAGTAATGGCGAACCTGCACTACGGAATTGAGAGTGGAAAGGGATTGGTAGTGGTTACGGGCGAGGTGGGCACCGGCAAGACAACGATTTTGCGATGGATGATGCAACGCCTCGATCGCACGGTCCTAGTTGCCTACATCTTCAACCCACGTCTTTCGGTTGCAGAGTTTTACCAGCACGTTGCAACACTGCCTCGACATACAGAAGTGGGAAACGAAATCTGAGCTCTTGCTCGAATTGGGAAGAGCGCTCGAGTCGCGTCACTCCCGTGGTCTCCGAACTGTGCTGATCATCGACGAGGCCCAGGGCTTCTCGCCACACGTGCTTGAAGAGATCAGGCTACTTTCCAACTTTGAATCCGATACTGCAAAACAACTTACAGATTGTTCTCACTGGTCAACCAGAACTCCGCGACGTTCTGAACAATCCGGATCTCCGCCAGTTGAAACAACGCGTCGCGCTTCGCTGCGTCATCAAGCCATTGCCAAACGTAGAAGAGACAGACCGCTACATCACATCGCGTTTGTTAGTGGCTGGCGCTGAGCGCACGGACATCTTTCGCCGGGCGCGATCGACTACATCTTCCGTTGTTCGGAAGGTATTCCCCGCAACATCAACAATCTTTGCGACAACGCCCTACTGGCTGGTTACGCAGCCGGAGAAACCACGATCAGACCGGTCGATCATTGAAGACATTGCCGAAACGTTCGACATGCTGCCGCGTTCTGATCGCGGTCTTCAGGCAGGCGAAGAGCGCGAGTCGGCAGCCAGGATCTTTTCGTCAGCCGGTCGTGCGGAATTGTGGTCCGCAGGGAAAGCAGCGGCAGAGAAAGAAGCTGAGAACGCACCGCCGGTTCCGGTTGAGTAAGCGTAAAGAAATGCGATTTTCGTACTTTGAGCTTTGTACTTTGACGATTGTATGAAGCGCTTCAAAGTTCAAAGCACAATGCACAAGCTCAGAAATTTGAAGACCACAAGTCAATAGAATCTGAGTAGTCGAAGAGGTGAATGAATGGGAAGAGTTTTTGATGCCCTAAGAAGACAGAGCGCCACTGAAAAGCCTGACGCTCCCAAGCGACAATCAAAGAGTTCACAGCGCCGTAGCGAAGGACCCAGCGTTGCCGGATTGCCTTCCTCAAGACAGAGTCGAAGAGCAGCTGTTTAGCTGGCTTCATCGATCATGTCCGTCTCGCCTGAGACGGCGCGAAGTTCAGCGTCCACTGCGCACACTGACGGATGTACCCGACGGGTCGGCACTCCCCGGCGGAATAGCTTCGCGTGATGTTGGGGCAACTTTGGACGCTGCCGGGTCGGCGCGTGTCGGAGGATTTGTCACTTATGACATTTCTCCGGCGCGCGTCGAGCCACATCTTGTCGCTGTCAGTCAACCGCGCTCCGCGTATTGTGAACAGTTCCGCTCGCTGCGTACTCGAATACTGCAAGCGGGTGAACGCCTCCAAACGCGTGCCATCGTCGTAACGAGTGCGGGAATTGCCGAAGGCAAAACGTTGACGGCTCTTAATCTCGCCTGGTTGCTAGGCACAAACCGAAGGCGTTCGTTGCTTGATCATCGATAGCGATTTGCGCCAACCATGTGCCACCGATTACCTGGGCATTGATGCACCGGTAGGCTTATCAGAAGTTCTTGGCGGCAAGATCCGACTGGAAGACGCAATAGTTCGTCCTCGATCCAGCCGGGTTGTATTTGCTGCCGGGAGGCAAGCCGAGAGACGACGTTGCGGAATTACTGTCGGGACCAAGCTATGCACGCATCCTGACGGAGGTTAGACGGATGTTTGATTACATCATCATTGATGCACCGCCGCTGGGAATATTTACTGACGCAAACGTGCTGATGAATCGCGCGCTGATGGAGCTCTTCTGGTTGTGAGAGCTGGGAAGACCCGGATACAGCGTCGTCGACAAATTGCTGGAGCAGATTCCTAAAGAGCGCATGATGGGAGTCGTCCTCAATCGCGCCGAAGAACAGCCGGATTCGACTTCCTATTACTACCAGCATCGGAACTACAACCGCGAGCGCGGCCTTAAGATCCGCAGCGGCAAAACAAAAGTCCATAGAGTCGCAGGAAGAGGAGGTTGCAATCGTTAGTTGAGAGTAATTCGTCTCAATGGTCGAACTGTTCTACTGCTGTGGGCCGAGGCAGCCTTGGTCTACGGCTCCATCATTGGTGCCGTGTACATGCGCGTTGGCTTCCTCGGCGCACCTTATGAACTGATTGAAAAGCACGGCTACTGGAAAGCTGGGCTTGCGGCTTTCTTCTGCCTGGCGGCCTTCTATCTCTTCGACTTGTACGACTTCATCGTCATGCACGATCGACGGGAGTTGGTGTTGCGCCTTGTTCAAGCATCTAGGTCTCGCTTGGATTGCTCTTGCGATAGCCTTTTATGCCTACCCTGGCGTCATGTTGGGACGCAGCATTGCGCTTATCGCGCTTCCGCTGGCGTTGAGTCTAATGGTTGGCTGGCGGATTTCAATCCACTGGTTTTTGGGCCACCCGGACATTGGTGAGCGCATCTTGATTGTGGGTTCGGGCAAGCTTGCAGTGGAAGTGGCCCGTGAAGTTTTGAGTAGACCAGACGCCGGTTATCGCATCGTTGGCTTTGTTGGTACTGACTCGGAGTTGCTGGGAAAGAGCCTGATCAATCCACGAGTGATTGGGACTTACGGAGCAGCTCGGTGAGATCGTAAAGAAGGAAAAATCGATCGCATCGTCGTGGCGATGGGTGAACGCCGTGGTCATTTACCAACTGACAGACTGCTCCAGCTAAGCCTGGCCGGCGAAGTTTCAATCGAAGAAGGCGCCTCCTTTTATGAGCGTGTTACTGGTCGTGTGTCGCTGAATATGATGCGTCCTTCGTGGCTGATCTTCAGTGGACGAGGACGCCAGGCGCGACTCGCAACGCTTTCTCGCGATGCCGTGCATTGGCTAGTCGCCTTGATTGGTTTCATATTGTCGCTGCCGATAATGCTCGTGACCGCGATACTCATCAAACTGGAGTCACGTGGCCCGATTTTCTACAAGCAGGACAGAGTAGGTAAGAACGGTCGGACATTTGTGCTTACGAAGTTTCGTTCAATGAGAGTTGATGCCGAGAAGTCGGGTCCCGTTTGGGCCAGCAAAGGTGACGATCGGACTACCCGGGTTGGACGAATCATCCGCAAGGTCCGCATCGATGAGATACCGCAGTTCTGGAACATTCTTCGCGGCCAGATGAGTTTCGTAGGGCCTCGACCGGAGCGACCGCACTTTGTCGCCCAGCTCGCTGAAGAAATTCCTTATTACGAACAGCGCCACCTGATCGCTCCCGGCTTAACCGGGTGGGCACAGATTAAGTATCCCTATGGCGCGTCGATTGAAGATGCACGACAGAAGCTGCAATACGATCTGTTCTACATCAAAAACTACAGTCTGATTCTTGACGCAATCATCATGTTTGAAACGATCAAGATAATTCTCTTTGGTCGTGGAGCTCAGTGACGAAGGATTTTCGGAGGTTGAATATGAAGAACAACTGGCTAGCCCCCATCGCGCTAATTCTGATTCTTACGGTTTCAATAATTAGTGTCTGCAGGTCAAACACCGACTGACCCTCAGAAGACTCGTCAGCGAACGACTGCGCCGACGCAGAACAAGAAGCAGGATCCAAAAAGCCGACACCAACATCCGGTGATCGACTGGAACCAGACGATACTGCAAAGCCGATCTGATGTCCCTGACGAAACACAGGCCAACCGCATGGAGCAGATCTCGGAAGAGGCCGCCATAGTCTCTACTACAACAACTTCTTCAATACCTACCGGCTCGGACCGGAGGATGTGATTTCAGTTGTCGTGTTCAATCAGGATCGTTACTCGCGAAGCGGGATAATTATTCCCCCGAGCGGGCGCAGTGTCACTTGCGTTGATACCGGGTGGCGTCTTTGTTAACGGCAAGACCGTTGATGAAGTGGCTGAGATTATCAAGAAGCGGTACGACGAATACATCATCGATCCGCAGGTTACCGTGTCGCTCGATAAAGCCTCGTCCTATCGCTACAGCGTGATCGGCGACGTGGGCCAGCCTGGTATTCGGTTGATGAGTCACCGGTTGACCGTCACTGAAGCACTTGCCGAAGCGGGCGGTGTTCTCCAAACGGGCAACAAGAGCAAGATCGTGGTTTTACGCCGGCAGAGCAATGGAATGCTTGCCTCGATCCCTGTCAACGTCTCTGCAATCTACAAGGGTAAAGCAGCTGACAACACTTATCCTCGTGCCGGGCGATCAGATAGTCGTGCCGGGCAACACACTGAAGAAGGTCCAGCACGATCATGGGCTTGGCGCAGATGGCGACTTTTGCTCGCGTATTCACGGGCGGAATCTTCTAGTAAGCGCGAAAGCTGATCTGAATTCTGAAATGCGAAACGGCATCACGACAAGTCGAACCATGACCTGGCAGGTAAAGACTCTTCGTCGCGAGTGCCTGTCTGTTGTTATCCGGTTGCGTTGCCTTTGCGCAAGCCGGTGCCTGGGCCCGGCAACGTACCGGCAGCATGGCCTGGTTGCATTCGGTTTTCTTCCTCGATCAGAACCGTGGCTGGGCAATCGGAAGCAAAGGAACTCTCCTCGCCACGAACGATGGTGGAAAGACCTGGCAACCCCGCCAGTCTTCGACTACTGATGTGCTTCGCGACATCTACTTTGTCGATAACAACAACGGTTGGTTAGTGTGCGAAGTAAACTTCTACGAATTGAAAACAAAAGACCAGCCTCGCGCCTATTTGATGCACACGACCGATGGCGGTGAGAAATGGGAGCAAGTCAACATCAAAGGGGTCGACGTTGATTCCCGTTTAGTTCGCGCGGTGTTTAGCCAGGGTGGACGTGGCTGGGCGTTTGGCGAGGCCGGAGCAATTTTTACGACTCGTGACAACGGCGCAACCTGGACGCGCTTGCCATCACCTACGCGTCACCTTTTGCTTGGTGGCATTTTCATCGACGAGGATCGCGGTTGGTTAGTGGGTGCCGGAGCCACGATCATCCAAACCTCTGATGGTGGCGATACGTGGTATCAATCGCGTCTTCCACAATCAACGCAAGCCGCCGATCAGGTTTGCCTCCGCTTCGTTTGTCGCACAACCGTCTTGGTTGGGCCGTTGGTAGCGGCGGAGTTGTCTATCGAACAACTAATGGTGGGCGGACCTGGCAGCCACAGGTTTCCGGTGTTGCCGTCGATCTCTACGACGTGAAGTTTCTTGATGCCGTGGAAGGCTGGGCCGTTGGTGCTGAAGGCACAATCATCTACACAAACGACAGTGGACCGCATTGGACTACCCAACAGAGCGGTACCGAACATCCGCTCGAGCGTATTTTCTTTGCTGACCGAACACACGGTTGGGCTGTTGGTTTCGGAGGTACGGTCTCACCTATGTGCGTTCGCAAGCACCGCGCCTGAGCAGATAGTTTCGGCAGGGGGTATTCATGAAGACAAAGTTGCTGTGTTTGTTCTGTTACTCGCTACTCTCTGTTTCCCTACCGACCTAACAGCTCAAACTAAGAAGCCAACAAAAAGAAAACTCCTGCAGTTGTTCCTCAGTCAGACGCTCCTGACAAGACGCGCTCACGTCGCACCAGTCAAACTACGCCGCCTGCGACGAGCCCCGAAACTCAAACACCAGCAGCAAGTGGCGATACCACAACAAAAGGGGCCCCAACAAAGACAGATGTGCCAACGACTGTCATACCAGTTATGGGTGTCATTGGCGCGGGAGACCAAACAGCAAAGCCAGTTGAAACGCCGGAAGCGACACCCACTCCGGCTGGTGCGAAACCCGAAGCGGCAGCTGAGGTAAAACACCATTACGCGATCAGATCGATGCCGCTGAAACTGCAGCCGAACGCATTCGTCTGCAATTGAAGCTCGTTGAAGAGCTCATCAACACCGGCAAGAAAGCTGACGCCGTTACCATGTTGCACTCGATCGCAGACACGGACGTCTTTGATCCTCAAAGCTTCTACAACGTGGGCAATTCATCTCGCACGTTTGGGCGAAGACCGACGGTGCAATTCAGGCTTATCGAAAGGCGATCGAACAGCGCAGGGTCGATACGCCCGAGCCCTTAACAATCTCGGAGTTGTGATGCTTCGCTCGGGCCGTTGGGATGAGGCTTACGATGCGTTGACATCTGCTTTGAAGTTGGAAAGTTTTCATTATCCGGAAGCCAGCTACAACCTCGGTCGCCTCTATGCCGCAAGAGGGCAGAATGATCTCGCGGTGCGTGAATGGCGACGGGTCCTGGCATTGGATCCGGAACACAAAGGCGGCCGCAGAAGCATTGAGTCGGGTTGGAAGCGAAGAACGAATTGTTGTCGCGCCGCGCCGCGTCGAACCGCCAGCGAAGCCTGGGGCCGAGCCGGTAGTTGCAGAACGATCTGGCGTTTCGGAAAGTCTCTACCTCTTCCGCTCGCGCACCGCGTACGTTGTCCCTCGATCAGCCAGGTTTCGATTTGTTACAACGCGCTCGCAGTTCCACCGAAAAGGGAAACACCTTGGACGCCGTCGATAGCTACAACGCGTTTGCTCGTCGCGGCAGGGCGGCTACTTTCCACCGGCAAATCTTGAATTGAGTTTTACGCTGATGAGTTTGAAGCGGTACGACGAGGCGCGCGCTAATCTTCAGATGGTTGTGGATCGTGATGGCGCTCGTTATCCAATCAGCTATTTTCATCTTGCGCGTGTGTTTGAATCGCAGGGTGATCTCAAACAAGCCGAAGAATTCTTTCGCGAGCAGCGTCGTCCTTTTCCACTCGAGAACCCCCAGTTTCTGCTGGACGTGAGTCGAGTGCGTGAATTGCAGGGAAACTTCAAAGGCGCGCTCGAAGCGATGGAACAGTACCTACACCTGATCAAGCAACAGGGGCAGACGCCTTCATGGTCTGATGAGCGTCTAACAGCGTTGAGAGAGAAAGGTGTCCGCTGCCCCGGAAGCCAGACTAATATCCAATAAGCTTTAGAGGCTCTTGCAAAAGTCACCTGCTTGGCATGAGGTCAAGGGAAGCTCTTCTGTCGGAGCGCGGCCGTCTCGTCCGCCCACTCCGCGTAATTCCGCCACGCATACTCGAGCCCTCTAAAATAAGCAGGTAATCTTATCCCAAGCAGGGCGGACGAGGACGGCCGCGCTCCGACAGAAGAGCTTCCGCGTTGAACCTCATCATCGCTCAATCGACTTTTGCAAGAGCCTCTTTAGCTTGTCGCTAAACCAGAGAACGAGCGCGCGAATTTCCAACACTTCAATTTCATCTAATGTGCATCTGCGTTGACACTACCCTGCCTCGGTAGTAAAAGTAGCCCGCTAAATTCCCAGTTCAGTTTCTTAAAAGGAGCAAAACTATGAGAAGGCACCTTCTTCTGGTTATTGGTCTGATCTTGTGCGTTTCCTCATTAACGTATGGTCAAGAGGCCGTTCCTGCGCCGTCACCTTCGCCGAAGCCGGCGATGACCAAAAGCACAGAGTCAAAAGATCATCATCTCGACCGAGAAAAAACTTTGGGAGGCATGGAAAACAAACAGTCCAAAGTCTTCAAAACTTATCTATCGGCCGATAGCGTAATGGTCGGTGACGCAGGTGTTGGCGACTAAGGCGGAAGCGGTCCAGGAAATAGAAAGTATGGCTTGCGAGATTAAGTCGTACGAACTGTCGGAAATCAAAGTCTTGTTTCTTAACAACGATGCAGCATTGATGACTTACAAAGCTGCACAGGACGGAACGTGTGGCGGACAGCCAGTGCCGCCTGCGGTGTGGGCAAGCAGCGCATATGTGAAGCGAGGAGGGAAGTGGTTCGCTGCTTCACATCAGGAGACACCTGCGAAGCCATAGATCTTTGCTGAGTCGATCCCCCTTCAGTAACCCATTCAAAACCAACTGGCGCGCTCTTCTGGGACCGCAGGCGTCCTCGCCTGCTGAGGTTCGGGACAAGCGTGTGACGTGGCAAGCAGGCGAGGACGCCTGCGGTCCCAGAAGAGCGCGCCCGAAAAACCAGGTAGCTACTAAAGGGCAGCGACACTACGACTCGGAAAAACAGATCGAGCGCGGTAGGCCGGGTCCGTGGTTTTACTGAGCCCAGCGCTACCGCGCTCGATTCTGTTGTGTATGTTGCGCCTTGTTACTTCGTCTTTTCGGTAATCTTGGTGACCTTGATTACGTCGCCGTCGATTGTGCCTTCAACCACTACGGTCAAACCTGACTTTGTAGTAGTGGCTCGCAGGATTGCTTCAGTGCTCTCATTTCCCGCCTGGTCAAGCTTATAGAGTTTGGCGTCTGACGTAAGCACCGCATAACCACTCGTGACACAACTGTCCATCAAGGCGCACGACGTCGAGTGTTTCTTTACCCGCGCACCAAAGTCTGCGTCTTTTGCGTGTGCACCGGCGCAGGCATTGTCGATGATGTTGCCCTCGATGGTGACGGTCTTTGGCGTTTGGGCTTGAAGCCACGAACGAGAATTGCGAAGATGGCTGCAAATGCAAAAAGTTTCCGAGTCATATTTTGAAACTCCAGTTTAGTTGCTATCCAGTTTGTTCATCGGGATGGGGTTCCGATGTTTTGCGTTCGGGTCGGAGGTGTGGAAACAATATCACGTCCCGGATGGATTGTTTATTCGTCAGCAGCATTACAAAGCGATCGATCCCGATCCCGATGCCCGCGGCTGGTGGCATTCCATACGACAGGGCGCGAATGTAGTCTTCGTCCATCAGCATCGCTTCTTCGTCGCCACGTTCACGTTGTTTCATCTGATCGCGGAAACCGTTCGTACTGTTCTACCGGATCGTTCAACTCCGAAAATCCATTGGCGACTTCCATACCGGCGATGTAGAGCTCGAATCGCTCGGCAACGCTTGGATCAGCTGGCGATGCTTTCGACAAAGGTGAAATTGGCTTAGGAAATTCTGTGATGAAGGTTGGCTGCATCAATTCCGCTCTCAACCTTGCTTCAAATAATTCAACGAGGTTCTCGTTCGTAATCTGCTCTGATCCGGGACAGACCCTGACAAGCTCCCTTCATACTCACCCGACGAAACGACTGGGCAAAGTCGATGTCAGACTCTCCAAACTTAACGTGAGTGTGTCCCAGTGCTCTAAAGACGACAGCCCGAAGTAGTTCTTCGCAGAAGTCCATCATCTGGTTCACATCAGCGTAGGCCCAGTAAAACTCCAGCATCGTGAACTCAGGATTGTGACGCGACGAGATGCCTTCATTGCGGAAGTTTCGATTCAGCTCGTAGACCTTTTCAAACCCGCCAACCAACAAGCGCTTTCAAGTAGAGCTCAGGAGCAATGCGCGCGTAGAGATCGATGTCCAGCGCATTGTGGTGGGTTTTAAATGGACGGGCAGCGGCGCTCGTTGCCAACGACGTCAACATCGGAGTTTCGACTTCGACGTAGCCATGGTCTTCCAGGATGCGACGCAACTCTTTAACTGCGGCTGCGCGACGATCAAAGACTTCACGAGGAGTCAATGAATCGTCTTTCTCGAGCTTCAGACTCCCGGCAATCAAATCTGCGTAGCGCTGTCGCTGTCTAATCTCCGGATCGTTGATGCCGTGCATTTTGTCCGGCAGAGGTAGTAGTGCCTTTGACAAGAAACTGTAGCTTCTGCACATGGACCGAAAGCTCTCCGGTCTTCGTGACAAACAGATAACCTTCGACCCCAATGAAGTCACCGTGATCCAGTAGTTGGAACAGTTCCCAGCCATCGACGTCTCCACCCTGAGCATCGTTTCGAACGCCAACGATGTCGGCCCGGCGAATGTAGATTTGCAGGCGCGCGATACCGTCAGAAAGATGAACAAAGGCGGCCTTGCCCATCACTCTTGGCGGTGATGCAATTCTTCCGGCCAGTCGAACATGCAAACTCATTCAATTGTTGGTTAGCCAGCTCGATCTCTTCGGCTCGCAGGACGCCCGTCAGGTGCGGCTCTTTGGCTCGAACGCACGAAACTTCTTCAACGATGCGACTGAAATCGTATCTTCGCGTCCTGCTTCGATCACCTCACTTCGCTGAAACTTGTTTGGATAAACGTTTCCAACGAGCGCGCGCAAAGCCTCAAGGTGTGCGTGACGTGCGGCTGGTTTGATCGTTCTCTTCTATGAACGGAATAGTCAAAGAGTATCGTCTCCGGAGAAAGCGTTGATTATAGGAGGCGGGAGAGGTCTGCAATGAGCTTGATCGTCCGATATGCATTAGAACCTTCTGCACAAGTCGCAATCTAGTGGTGACGACGTCAGTACCGGAACACGCGGTAGCGTTGGGTCGCTCTAAGAATTACGTCCAACAATCTGGCAGACCCGACGCTACCGCGTTTCCGGTGCTGACTTCATCGCCACTAAGTAGACTTTTGCAAGAGACTTTTAGTTTGTCGTTGTCTGTCAGCAAATAGTCAGCCGCAGAAAAATGCAGGTGAACGCAGATCAGAAAGACTATTATAAATGGGTGAAGACCTTCCTGTTTTCCGATCTGCGATCATTCTCATTCATCTGTGGCAGCTTTTCCTTCTGACAACAGCGACAAGCTAAAGCATATCGGACACCAACCAGTGCTAGATCTCTAGTGAACCCATGATCGAAAAGATTCTAAGCCTGGATGAATTGCTTGAGAGCGCGAACGTCTGCGTTCTGCAGGTCGACGCCTGGTGTTTACCAACGGAGTTTTTGATCTCATGCACGTTGGGCACGTGCGTTATTTGACTGCAGGCTCGTGCGCTGGGCGACGCGTTGTTGGTAGCGATTAATAGTGATCGAACTGTGCGTCAGTTGAAAGGCGAATCGCGTCCGGTTTTCAATGAGGCGGAGCGAGCTGAAATTCTCGCCGCTCTCCGGGTAGTTGACTACGTTACGGTTTTTGACGAGGTATCTCCGCGAAGTTTGATTGCTAATCTTTTGCCTGACGTTCTGGTGAAGGGTGGCGACTACAACATTGGATGAGATTCATGGGCGAGAAGAGGTTGAGGCAGCAGGCGGAAGAGTGATCCCGTTACCGTTTGTTGAAGGCGCATCGACTACGTCGATCATTGAACGAATGAAGAAGTGAATGTCCGATAAGCTTCAGCTTGTCGCTGACTAAATAACAGGGGCCACAGATATACACGCACTATGGATGACAACGACAATGCTTAAGGGAACAACTTGCAAAAGTCTGAAGGTGTCAATCAGATTCTTAGCGGGAGTTTCTCTCATTCTCCCCAAGCTTCAGCTTGGGGTTAGAGCGCCCCAGTTACTCAGGAACCGTTTCAACGGTTTACTCGGCGTGCAAATGAATCCGAACGCCAATGAACCTTCGGCGTCGAGCTTGATTGGCTCAAACTCGTAAACCGTTAAAACGGTTCCTCAAAACTAGGCACTACTGTAACCCCAAGCTGAAGCTTGGGGAGAATGAGAGTTTTGCAAGAGGCTCTAAAGCATATCGGACATAGTTAAAACTGTGAGTAGTTCCACTCAAAAACGTAGCGTGTTGGAAAGCACGCTGAGTCGAATCAGGAGACACCTGAGCTATCAGCAGCTCTTAATCCAGCTAAAGAACAACGAGCCACTCATTTCAATAAGTGGGCTGGTTGCGGATCCGCGCGTGCCCTGGCACTGGCGGCGCTGCAACGCGATTGTGGAAAGACGTTCGCGATCGTTACCCAGTCAACTCGGGATCTGGAACCATGGGAAACCGATCTGCGGTTTTGGTATTGCGCACTCTCAGGACAAGACAAGTTGCGACACGGAAGTTTTGGTAATCCCCGCATCCGAGAGCGATCCTTACGCGGGTGTTTCTCCACACGCGCAAACACTCGAGCTGCGTGCTCTCTCACTGTGGCGCTTGCGACAACAATCGCAGCGATTTCGTTTTGCTAACGGCTCGCGCTCTCGCACGCAAATCCATCGGCCCGGCTGAAATAGAAAAAGCTGGAGTAGTTCTGCGTCGCGATGAAGAGCAATCTCCCGACGAGTTGGTTGAGAAACTAATCGCAACCGGTTACGTGCGTGAGGATCCTGTTTCCGGAATCGGCGGGTTCTCGAGTCGCGGAGGAATACTTGATGTCTGGTCTCCCGGGAATGATTTGCCGGTGCGTATCGAGTTCTTTCGGCGACACGATCGATTCCCCTGCGAGAGTTTGATCCCGAAACACAGCTTTCAACCAGGCAACTTCGCGAAGTCGAAGTTCCGCCGATGCACGAAGTCGCGGTCACGGCTACTGACTTCCAATTGTGGGCTGAAGCAGCACGCGAACGCTGGAGCGACGACCGGTATGCGCGTGCGTTGCGAGATCGCACCGCATTTCGCGGATGAAGGAGAAGCCTTCTCCGGTTGGGAATGGCTTATCCCGATTATTCGAAATGCGAACTCAAATATTTTCGAGCATCCTTGGCGATTGCGTACTGGTAGTCGATGAACCGAGCTCTATCGAGACTTACCTGGGAGAAGTTTTCGAAAACCTATCCGATCGTTACCGCGAGATTGATCAGGCGGACGACATCGCTTTACCACCTGAGGAGTTGTATCTACCGGTCGAGGAATTGCGACGGTTGATCCAGTCCCGTCAGCGTATCGAACTCAGAACTCTCGGACGGGCCGCAGCCGAACTTGATCAGGGCCTTGCCTCGAAGCTGAAGCGCCTAAAGTTCAGCTTGGTCAGGAGCCGTGGTCCACGGCAACCAACATTCCTGTTTCCCGCAGCAGAACGAGCAGCAGAGTTTGAATGGCAAGCCCAGTCGACAATGCGTTACCACGGACGGGTGGCGGACCTGGCGGCGAGTGTGACACGTGCGGCTGTCGACGGAAGGACGACGTTGTTTGTGCTGCCGAGCCTGGGTGTTGCCGAGCGGGTCACGCAAATTCTTGCTGAGTATCAAGTCGAGTCGACGGTTGTCTTTGATCGCAGAATCGTCTGATAGCGGTCGGTGCTATCCCGGCAGTTGTCACGGTGGGTCGTTTGAGCGGTGGGTTTGCGCTGCCACAGTCTCGCCTGATAGTGCACGTTGAAACCGACATCATTCGATGAAGCGGCAGACACTTACGAACGGCACGGCGGCAGTAGTAGAAGGCAGACGGCAGAAAGACGGGAAGAAGCGACGGTCGAAGGCAGCTGCGTTTCTTTCTGACTTTAGAGAGACCTGCGACCGAACGACTTTAGTAGTTCATATCGATCACGGCATCGCCAAATTTGGTGGATTGCAAAGCCTTGACCTGGGGTTCGCGCACCGGCGAGTTCATGCTGCTCTTCTACGCTGATGACGCAAAGCTCTACGTTCCTGTCGAACGACTCGATCTCGTCCAGCGGTATTCCATCGCTGAAGGGCATCAACCCCAACTCGATCGCCTTGGTGGTCTCGGTTGGCTAAAACCAAAGCCAAGGCCAAGCGAGCCATGCGCGATATGGCCGATGAGCTGTTGCGTCTTTACGCCGAACGCAAACTTGTTGGCGGCTACTCGTTCGCTGGTGACACACCCTGGCAGCAGGAATTCGAGGACGGATTTCCGTACCTGCTGACTCCCGATCAGGAAACCGCAATCAAGAAGTTAAGAAAGACATGGAAGAGCCGGTGCCAATGGATCGTCTGCTATGTGGCGACGTTGGCTACGGCAAGACAGAAGTTGCAATGCGCGCGGCTTTCAAATCTGTCATGGAAGGCAAACAAGCCGCGGTGCTTACTCCAACCACGGTCCTCGCGTATCAACACTACGACACCTTCCGAACTCGGTTCGCACCGTTTCCGGTCAAGGTGGAGTTGTTATCTCGCTTCCGATCGGCGAAAGAACAGAAGGAAGTGGTGAAGCGAGTGGAGGCGGGCGAAATCGATGTGGTCATCGGCACACACCGGATGCTTTCGAAAGATGTTCACTTCCAAGGATCTCGGCCTGCGTGGTTGTTGACGAAGAACAGCGTTTTGGTGTTGCTCACAAAGAACGACTCAAACAACTCAAGAAGCGTGTTGATGTGCTTACGCTTTCAGCGACACCGATTCCGCGTACGCTCAACATGTCACTCAGTGGCATGCGTGATATGTCTTTAATCGAGACTCCACCGCGAGATCGTACTGGCGATTCAGACCCAGGTGGTTCAGTTTTCTCGACACGGTGATCAAAGCGGCGATCGATCTGGAGTTGTCACGCGGCGGGCAGGTCTTCTTCATTCACAATCCGAGTTGAAACTATTGAGACGATCGCTGCACTCGTGCAACGTCTTGTTCCGCAGGCCAGGCTCGCAATTGGTCATGGACAGATGAACGAGAAAGAGATGGAGCGAGTAATGCTCGACTTCATTGCCTACAAGTATGACGTTCTCGTTGCCACTACGATCATAGAAAACGGAATAGACATCCCACGCGCCAACACGATCATCATAAACCGCGCCGATCATTATGGTCTTTCTCAGCTTTATCAGTTGCGCGGACGTGTGGGGCGTTCCAGCCGGCGTGCCTATGCTTACCTGCTAATACCTGGGGAAGCGGAACTTTCACCGATTGCTCGGCGTCGCCTGGCTGCCATTCGTGAGTTTTCAGATCTCAGGTGCTGGTTTCCGCATCGCAGCTTGGATCTTGAACTTCGGGCGCCGGAATCTCCTGGTGGTCAGCAGTCAGGTCATATGGATGCCTGGGTTTCGACTCTTCACACTGCAGATGCTTGAGCGAACTGTCGCCGAGTTACGTGGCGAAGCAGGTCGAAGACGAGACGAGCGTCACGCTCAATCTTGGCGTCGAATGTCGCAATTCCCGGACGATTATATTTCCGACATGGGACAGCGTTTGCGAACTTACAAGCGAGTCTCATCCGCCCGTGACGACGCGACGTTGACCAGCATTTCGCGAGGAAACCGCCGACCGTTATGGCCGAGTTCCGGTCTCAGTTGAGCGACTTTTTGACTATGCAAGGTTGCGACGGCTAGCAGAGGAGGTCGGGATTCTTTCAATAGACAAGACGCCCGATGGTGCGGCCCTAAAGTTTAGTGAAAAAGGCGCGCGTTTTACCCGAAAAACTTGGCCGATTTCATAGGAAAACATGAAGGAACTGTGTTTACCCCGACGGGAGTTTTTGCGGTTGGTTTTTGACCGAGGATCAGCAAGACGAAGTTCTCAAAGTGGTTCGCGGCGTGTTGCTCGAACTCAAAGCCTCCGATTAGAATCGCCCAGCAACTTTGCGATTCATGCATTTTAGATTTATTCCCCAACGCCGAAACCCAAACCAAGTTCAAAGTACCAGTATCTAAGTACGTATTTCATTAGGAGCCTTTTGTGAGATTCAAACTAACTTCAATCGCCGGCGCATTTTTATTTGTGTTGGCAATCGTGATCTCTAACACCACCCGAGTTGCTGCCCAGGAGGGTGAGGTCACCGTTATCGATGAGGTCGTTGCCCAGGTTAATGACGATGTCATCACGCTTTCTATGCTCAAGCGCGAGACAAAGAGAGTCGATGCGTTAAAGCAGGAAAGGAATATGACCGACCAGCAGGCGAGAGAGGAAGTGGCCAAACATCAGGCTGAGCTGATAGCCACGCTGATCAATGAGCGCTTGTTGTTGCAGAAGGGAAAAAGAACTCGACCTCGCCAGTGAGATTGAAGCCGAAGTCAATAGCCGGATGTTGGCGATTGCGCGCGAGCAGGGAATCAACTCGATTGAAAAACTCAAAGAGGCGATGCGCCAAAGTGGCATCGATCCGGCTTCTGTGCTCGAGACGATGCGTGCGGAAATGATGAAGCAGGCCGTTCTTCAGCAAGAGGTGTGATCGGAAAGATTTACCTCGGCTTTACAAGCGCAGAGATTAAGGCCTACTTCGCAAGCACACAAAGAGCAGTTCCGAAAACCAGAGAGTCTGGTCCTGTCAGAGATTTATTTGTCGAATGAAGGTAAGGACGATGCCGCCGTTAAGGCGCGGGCGACTGAACTAGTTGCGCAACTCCGCGCAGGTGCCGAGTTCAAGGCCCTTGCCGGCGCAAACTCTGAGCGTGAAAAGAATGGACAACGAACTGCTCCTCAAGATGGAGGCTTAGTCGGACCTTTGACATACCCAGTTTGCGCGAAGATTTGCAGGCGAGTCTTAAAGACATCAAAGTCGGCGCCGTAACAGATCCGATCAGGACGGACGAGGGCTATCAGATTCTTACGGTGGACTCGCGCACTCCAGCAGGAACAACTCCATCATTCAATGACAATCAAGTCCGGCAGGCGATGTTGGCGGAAAAGAGTGGTAAGGAGCGCGAGGCTTATATTGCAAACTTGCGCAATGAAGCCTTCATCAAGGTTTCGGACGCCTATCGCGACAGCGTAGAACCGCTGCTGAAGGTAAAGGTTCCCGCCGCAGCGAAGAGCGCGGGTTCGGATAAGGACAAGAAGAACAAGAAACCTTAAGTGTGGTCGATTTACACTGCTTTCACGTTTCACTCTCTTATGCGTCTGGATCTCTTCCTCAAAGCCAGCCGCATCTGCCCGCGGCGCACTGTAGCCCAGAAGCTGTGTGACGCAGGTCTCGTTTCGTTGAATGGTGTTCCTGCCAAGTCTGCTCATCCGATCAAGCCTGGCGACGAAATCGCAATAAGACGACGCGATAAGATCTCGACGCTCAAAGTGCTTTCAGTCCCATCAGAGCGGCAGACTTCGAAGAGCGAAGCGGGAAGTATGTATGAGATGGTGAATGAAGAGACATTGAGCGATGAGCTACGGTGATTCGCCCATGCGAAAACTGTCCCTACTGCTCGTCCTTGCTGTTCTGCGCTGCCGTGCTTGTCTGGGGATGCCAGGGTCAAAGGGCGCCTCAACGCTTGTGAATCGTTCAGCTCGCGCCTTGATACTCAACAGCAAAACCCCGCAAGGAATCCACCCAGTTGCCCATTGATAGCCCCCCGTATTGTGGTCTACAAGAGTCGAACGAAAGCTTGAGTTCTACTCCGATAAGACTTTGCTCAGGACATATCGCGTCGGTTTGGGATTCAGTCCGGAGGCGGACAAGGCGAAGGAAGGCGACGGCGCTACTCCCGAAGGCGACTTTATATCTTCGTTAAGAATAATAAGAGTGCTTACTACTTATCGCTCGGAGTTAGCTATCCGAATGCGGAAGATGCTGAGCGTGGTTCTCGCGATGGACTCATCAACAAAGCCCAGCGCGATTCAATACTTGAAGCAATTCGGAAGCCAGACGGCGCCGCCGCAATACACATAAACTCGGCGGTTTGATCTACATCCATGGACAACGGAGCCTGGCAGCGATTGGACATGGGGCTGCGTCGGCATTGGAGAATGACGACATCAAGGAGCTTTACGATGCTGTCTCGGTAGGAACGCCAGTAACGATTCTTCATTAACGATGCAAGAGATTAAGGCCTTTCAAGATTCGTGATATCGAGATCAACCCACCATTGGTGCTTTCGCCGATGGCTGGAGTGACCGATCGTGTCGTTTCGCCGTTTGCTGAAACGACGAGGCGGTGTGGGACTTTCGGTTTCGGAGTTTATTTCTGTTGAAGGACTGACGCGCAGCAATCCGGAAGTCGAAACGTCAGATGCGTTTCTATGAGGATGAACGACCATTCGCAGTACAGATTTTTGGCGGTCAACCCGAGCGCATGCGCATGGCCGCCGAGATGGCAGAGGAAATTGGTGCAGACATCCTCGACGTAAATTGCGGTTGCCCGGCTCCGAAGGTTGTGAAGCATGGAGGAGGATCCGGACTACTCAAAGACCACTCGCGCCTGGAAACTATCCTCAAGGAGATCAAGAAGGCGATCAAGATTCCACTCTACCGTGAAGATTCGCGCTGGGTTTTATGATCACACCATCAATGCTGTCGAGACGGCAAAGCTTGCTGAAGATTGTGGAGTTGAGCACATCGCATTGCACGGGCGCAACAAAGGAGCAAGGCTATCGAGGTCTGGCAAACTGGGATCCCGTGAAGCAGATCAAGGAAGTTGTTAGCGTACCGGTTTCTGGCAGTGGCGACGTCACGACCATTGAAGGAGCGTTCGCAAAGTTTCGCGAGACAGGCTGTGACGGAGCGTTAATTGGGCGAGGTGCGATGGCCAATCCATGGATCTTCCGCCAGATTGAAGACGTGATGCATGGACGGAGATCTTCGAACCAACCTTGGCTGATAAGCGAGCAATCCTTCATGAGTACTTCGACATGCTTAGAGAAGACATGCCGGAGACACCTGCCATTAATCGAATGAAACAGTTGGCCGGTCAATTTACTCGTGGACTTCAGGGTGGCGCTCTCTTCCGAACTTCGATCTACCACTCGCACTCGGTTGATGAAGTGCTCAATCGTATTGAGGAATACTTCGAAGCTGATCGAGACGGGGCAGCCATACTATGGAGAAGCTGGAGCGCCGATTGAGGAAGCTCCGGAGTTGGATTCGTGCGAAGCTGCAACCCTGGTGTGAATAGTGCGAGTTCAATTCTCCCCAAGCTTTAGCTTGGGGTTACCAGTAGGCCCAATTTAGAAGAACCGTTTTAACGGTTTACGGGTTTGAGTATCACTACCACGCCGAAGTTTCATCGCCTTCCGGATTCAGGTGCACACGGAGTAAACCGTTGAAACGGTTCCTGAGTATTTCGTGCGCACCATAACCCCAAGCTGAAGCTTGGGGAGAATAAGACACTCACACACTTACCGCTACTGATCTGATGACAATTCCAGACTTTTGCAAGTGACCTTTTGGCAAAATCCTCACCGGTTCCCACTCGTTCGCATGGCCACCACGCTCGTCCCACTGCCTGTGTCTAAATTCACTGGAGCTGGATAACCACCTCTCAACGTTACCGATCCAATCTCAATTAGTTTCTCACTGGCATTCTTTGTGTTCTTCGTCCCGGTTTTCTTGGCCGACGTCTTTGTGTAATCCACATCCTTCTTCGGGTGCGTCGACATAGCATTCAAGACCGAGAGCACCTTCTCTTTCTCTTCTCCAGACAAAGTCCTCAAAGTTGACACCTTGTGCCGCCAATACCTTTCGCAGATTCTCTTCCGTGTTTGTGTTCTGGTTATAGACATCCTTGAAGATGTGGAGCTTTCCGTCTTCAACCACGATCGTTTCGTAACGAAGTTCGACCGGCACGGCTCTGGTGCAGCTTTACTACTCGCGTTCGAGTCTTTTCTTGTAGAAACGAGGCGATCGCCTGATCCGAAACTTCGGTTGACGATGCTTGCGCTAACAGCTTCGCAAAATCTTTGACCTGCGCATTAGTCAGACCTACACAACCATGCGAGGCGAAACGTCCAATCTTCGACAACGGCTTCCTCCGTGAATCAATGAAGGCATTCCGATGGGAATCTTGATCGGGCCGAGTGGATTCAACTTGCTACCAGCCTCGACGAGTTCGCCGGGCGCAACGTCTTTCATCGAGGCCACCCATGGGGAGTCAGGCGGTGTCCACGTCGGATTGAAAATGATCGATTGAGCTTTTCTAACACCTTGCGGCAAAGGAAACTCGGGATAACCAATTCCGATTTTGTACGACTTGATCAACTTGCCGTCTTGAAACAGATCCATTCGATACGCAGGTATGTTCACCACCACTCGTGTATCAACGGGAACTGCGTTTGGTCCGGTCGCCGCGATCTTGTTGTCGGTGGACTCTCCCTCTGTCTTGGCCCAGAACTCATCAGCCATTGAAGCGAGCTGTTTTGCTTTCTCATCGCCAACGATCTCACTAATCCGATCAAGAGCTCGAGTGTAGTCGTCAGCGTTTTCATTGCGGTGTTCGGCGTTTTGTTCGGCGTTTGCTTCCCGTAGTCTCTTCACTTCCGCAAAAGCGACGCGGCGCAGTGATTCCATTTGATCATCGCTGAGTTGCAGTTTGCTCTTGAGTTCGCTGACAAAAGACGGTTGTTCCAGGAGTGCGTCCAACACCGGCAAGGTGATCTGGGACACCTTGCTTGCTGTTACAGTTGCCGAAGGCGAAGGTTGATTCGCAGGGCTGACCTCTTTTTGAGTGACGCGCCTTTCGGTGGGTATTTGTTGACATCCCGGCAAACAAAACACTATGGCGGCGACGAACACAGCCGCAGTTAGATCCAAAATACGTTTCATCGATCTCCTCTTCATTCAAACCAACCTGATAATCAAGCGCTGACAAAATCCAGGCCCGTGTACGTTTGATTCTGATTCCCCCTGTGAAACACAGCAACGGGCGTTCCTCACATCGCCGATGGAGCTTATCCACTGAGGCGAGTGCGGTAAGACGGAAATGAAAGGGTGTTGAATTACGGGATGGTAGAACGCGCGGTCGAATCGTGTCAGTTTTCAGTGCAGCACGTATCGTTTCAGCTTTCAATTCAAACGGGGGCGCTCTTCTGGGACTAAAAATGTCCGATATGCTTTAGCTTGTGGCACTTGTTGCTTAGGGCGTCCTAATCGCAGATCACGACAAGCTAAAGCATATCGGACATTTTGCGATTCCAGAAGAGTGCGCCTGTCATTAACAGGTAAACTAACGCTCGAAGCCGAGTGGCAGAAGAGGTCGCGGCGTTGTGCCTTCAAAAAACCAACTGGCACCGACGCGTAATCGATGATGCCACGTTGGCAAACGTGAGGTGTAAAGAGCAAACCGGGCTTGTCGAGCTATCGCTCCACCGAAAGCTTTACCGCCGGTCAAGACGGCTGCTCTTTCAGTACCGAGACTGATCGCTTCCCCTAGTTCTTCGAAGTGTTTGGTCTGGAGTTCTTTTCCGGATAACAAGGCCTTTATGTTTTTCCCGGCCAGTGACGCTTGCTGGAAGGCGAGCTGGGCTGTACCTCGCGAGCGTGGGTGACGCATCGGGAAGGCCGCGATGTCGCCCAGCGCGAAAACGTTATCAAAGCGCGAGAGCTGTAGGTGTGGGTTTAAGAACCAACAGTCCTCTCTTGTTCTTTTCAGCATCGAGCTGCTCAATGAGTGGACTCATCTTCACACCGCCGGTCCAGACGACACCGGAGGTCGGCAACTCCTCTTGCTTCCCATTGTGTTCGAATGTGACCCCTTTAGCCGAAACGCTGACGACGCGAGTCAGTGGTGTGAACCTCGACGTGCGACTTAAGCAGCGCATCTTCGACGAACTCCCTAATCTGATCACCCATACCGGGAACGACCTTGTCACCCATTTCGATCACGAGCAAACGTGGCTCGCCGTGCAGTGCCCGCCGTTTACACGCGTCGAGCAGCAAATCCGCCATCTTGGTCGAGAGCTCGCATCCGCTCGCGCCTGCGCCCACAACAGCAAAGGTCAGAGCCTTACGAACATCCTGGGGAGGTGTGTCTGGCGGTAGTCCGTCAAGCGCGGTAACCATTAGCTGTCGGAGGCGATCAGCGTGTGAAATTTTTCGGAAAGGGATCGTGTGTTCATCCGCACCCTCGACGCCTACGTAATTCGTGATTCCACCGACGGCGAGGACCAGGACGTCATATGGAATTGGTTCCGGATATCTCGGCTAGCAAAACCGTTTGGGAAGCAAAGTCGACACCCGCTACAACGCCTTTGACGAAGTGCACGTTGTCGTCCAGGAGTTCGTTGTATTTCGGGGCTATGTGCCACTCTTCAACTTCGCCGCTCAGGTATTCATAAAGCATTGGGGTGAAAGAAAGTGGTCATCTTCGCTGACAAGGGTTACCTCGCCCGGAGCCGGCTAGGTCGAGCGTCGTGAATAGGCCGGCAAAACCGCCGCCGAGAACTACGATTCTGGGTTGAGACATCGGTGTTTTCCGTCTGAGTTCTGATTGGAATGGAGCCAGTGGATAGTAGCAGAAGGCGGAAGGCAGTAGGCAGTGACAGGGGCAGGAGGCAGGCAGAGCAGCAGAGGGGCGGCAGGTGTCATGAGCAGGAGCAGGAGCAGGAGGCGGGCAACGGGCGGGAAGCAGGTGCAGGCAACTGAGATTGTTGCTGAATCTCTTTGCGGCTCTGCCTGCATTCCGTGCTGGAAAGCCTCTGGCTTTCCGTCGGCTCTCTTAAATCGAGAGCGGCTCCGCCGCGCGAGGCGAAGCCTCAGTTCGCTCGTTGGCTGCCCGGAAAGCCGGAGGCTTCGCACGGAACTGCGGCAGAGCCGCTCCCAAGTGACCAATAACCGGCAGATACGGTCGCTGCTCCTGCTCCTGCGCCTGTCCCTGCCCTGCCACTGGGCTCTCTGCTGCCAACTGGACACCTCGTGACCCGCATGTTAAATTGCTGAAGCTTTTAAGTTAAGCGGTTGCCGTCTTTAACGGCTTACTGCGGTCGAGGAGGACCATTTAAGCAAGTGGCGTTAGCAAAAGAAACCAAAGAACAGATAGTGTCTGACTTCCGTACTCATGAGTCGGATACAGGCTCCCCGCAAGTACAAGTCGCCTTGTTGAGCAAGAGAATTAACGAGCTGACTGATCATTTCAAAACCCATAAGAAGGACAATCATTCGCGGCGTGGACTGCTGAAAATGGTCCAGACGCGCAGAAGTTTGCTGGATTACCTGAAACGCACGGATATTGAGCGCTACCACGAGGTAGTGAATCGTCTGGGCCTGCGACGTTAGCAGGGTTCAAACTTAGTATTTTGACCAAAGCGAGAGATCTTCGAATCTCCAGATTAGTAAAGCCCGCGTCCATCGAAGAGCTTGTGGCAGTGCCGAACGTGACGGCGATTGACTGGAAACAAGCAGACGCGCAAGGCCCTAGCTTCGAGCAAATAGGCGGCATGAGTCACGGTTATGGGCTCGTGCCGCCTCTTCTTTGCCCCAGCTTAGATTACCCGCCTCACGTTGGCGCGGTTCAAAGCAATCTCAAAGATTAGCCCAACTGCGTGGCGGATGAGACGCCCGCGACCTGGTTTGTTTCAGGTGCCTACGTCCTAAGGAGACGAACGAACATGTCAGAAAAAGAAATATCTTAAAGAATCAATCAAACTTGGTGACAAGGAGTTGACCGTTGAAACCGGTCGTGTTGCAAAACAAGCCGACGGCTCAGTGGTAATTCGGTATGGAGACACAATGCTCCTCGTTGCCGCTGTTGGCGCACCGTCCGTTCGCGAAGGGATTGATTTTTCCCGCTCACGGTCGAATACCGTGAATCAAACTACGCCGCGGGACGTATTCCCGGTAACTACTTTAGGCGTGAGGGTCGCCCGAATGAAAAGGAAGTCCTGACCAGCCGCCTCATCGATCGTCCCTGCCGTCCACTCTTTGCCGAAGGCTATAAGAACGAAACCCAGGTTATCGCCAGCGTAATTTCAGCAGATCCAGACAACAACCCCGATGTAATTGCCATTACCGGTGCGTCATGTGTGCGCTGTATTTGTCGGATATTCCGTTCCTCAATCCTATCGCCGGTGTGCGAATCGGGTTGATTGAGGGTCGCTACATCGTCAACCCAACTTACGACGAAGTTCGTGAGTCGCGCTTGAACCTGATTGTGGCGGGTACTGAAGAAGCAATTGTGATGGTCGAGGCAGGCGCTAGCGAGATCTCCGAGGAGATCATGGTTGAAGCGCTGATGCTGGCTCACAAAGAGATCAACCGCCTCTGCCGTTGGCAGAAGGAACTTTACAAAGGCACTCGAGATCCAGAGAGAGAAGTCGTGCCATCAAGTCTCGACGAGGAAATGTTGCGCGATATCACTGAGAAACACACTGATCGCCTGCGTGCTGCTCTCGACACTACGAACCAGGAGAAGCGAGCCAGCTATGCGGCAGTCGACGCACTTTAAAGAAAGAAGTTGTCGAGTCGTATCCGGATGATCAGCCAGAAAAACGACTGATGGCGAAGAAGATATTCGACCACCTCAAAGAGAACGTATTTCGTGACGATATTCTCAATCAGCGACGTCGCCGGACGGAAGAAGGTTCTCAGAAATCCGCGCGATCACCTGTGAAGTGGGTTGGCTGCCTCGCGTTCACGGTTCGGCCTCTGTTTACTCGTGGTGAAACCCAGGCACTGGTATCCACGACGTTGGGCACCAAAGAAGACGAGCAGTTCATTGATGATCTTGAGAAAGGCGAAGTGAAGCGTAAGTTTCTCCTCCACTACAACTTTCCCCAGTACTCGGTGGGTGAAGTCGGACGATTCGGTTCGTCCAGCCGGCGTGAGATCGGCCACGGGGCCCTGGCTCGTAGGGCACTCGAGACAGTGTTACCTGATGACGCTGACTTTCCGTACACGGTTCGAATCGTTTCGGACATCACTGAGTCGAATGGTTCGTCTTCAATGGCCACGGTTTGTGGTGGAACGCTTATCGATGATGGATGCGGGCGTTCCGTTAAAGGCGCCAGTTGCAGGTGTCGCGATGGGACTCGTGATGGAAGGAAACAAGTATGCGATCCTGACGGACATCGCCGGCGCGGAAGATCATTACGGCGATATGGACTTCAAAGTGGCCGGAACCCGAAATGGGATCACCGCCTTACAGATGGACATCAAGATTGCGGGTATCAACGCCCAGATCATGGCTGAAGCACTCGAGCAGGCCAAGAAGGGACGTTTCTATATTCTGGGCGCAATGGAAACAGCGCTTGCGCAACCTCGCGAAGGCATCTCTCAATACGCTCCACGAATCATCCAAATCAAGATTAATCCCGACAAAATTCGCGACGTCATCGGACCAGGCGGCAAAGTTATCCGTTCGCTCGTGGAAGAAACTGGCGCGAAGATTGACGTGTCTGACGATGGCACTATCTCCATTGCCACCGCGAGCGGCGAAGCTGCCGACGCTGCCGTTAACCGCATTCGGGGACTGACGGCAGAAGCGGAAGTGGGCCAAACCTATCTTGGGACTGTTTCCGGGATTGTAGACTTTGGAGCCTTTGTCGAAATATTTCCTGGAACTGATGGTCTATTGCACATTTCTGAAATTGCAGACCGCCGCGTCAAAGATGTTCGTGACGAATTGAAGGAAGGTCAACAGATTCTTGTTAAGTGCATTGGCCGCGAGGGCAACAAAATCAAGCTCTCCCGCAAAGGCAGTATTGCGAGATGAAAATCGCAGTGCTGAAGCAGCCAGCGCGAGTGACTCAGAGTAAGAGAGAGTTAGTCGCAGTCAAAGTATTAGAACTAAGCGAAAGAGGTTTGCCATTACGGCAAACCTCTTTTTCTATTTGAGTTCGACTCTTCACGAATCCGCAAGCTTGGTCACACGAACCCGCAAAGCTGGAATACACGCCTCATTCAACATCTCCTTCTATCACGAGCGAAGCCTCTTCCTGTCATGGGCCGGTTGATTGTCCTCGCTAGTTAAAGACCAAGAAAATTTTCCCCCAAGTTGGGAAGTCATAGAAGGAGATTCCACAAGATGAGGAATCGAGCTTTCCGTTCCATTGCTGCGATAATCAGCATCCTATTACTGACCGGCATTCCAGCCCAGGCTGGACCAATAGTGGTCAGTGACGTCATTCAGGTGCTGGGCAATTACCAGAATCCGCCCGACATTCGATTGCGCGGCGTCTCCCAAAATTCTACCGCGCTGGCCTCGGGTGTCACGGGCTCGGTACAGCCTTCCGCTGTCAAGCAAACGGCAAGCGATGGTCCACTCAACGTGGCGGACACTTCATCTGGCGCACCAGTTGTAACCGGCACTGATTCGTTACTCTCGGGGTTGCTGCTGATGCTGACGTCCATCCTACGGTGGAAGTCATCGATGCCGGCGACGTTGAAGGAACCGTTTGTGACTGCGGCGAGATACCAGTTAAGGGCGGCGGTTTTCCCAAGTGGCCGCTGCTGTTTCTGGCTGCCATCCCTTTCTTCTTTATTCATGGTTGCGACGATTGCGATAAGCCCCCACACTCCCACTCCGACACCTACTCCACCTGGCGTGCCTGAACCAGCTTCGCTGTTTCTGTTCGGCACTGGACTGGTGGCATTCGGAGGCAGGCCTGCGACGACGCTATTCTAAAAGCAAAGCTAAGTGCGCAGACTCAAGCGACGGAGGAGGACTAAAGACCAATGTCAAAATCCAAATTCGTCCTCAACAAATATTTCAAGTTCGCATTTGCAGGACTGCTGGCTGTAGCATTCATCGCAGCTCAACCGTCCACAACCGCGCAGGCCAAAACCAAAAGCGAAGTACGGGACAATCAAGATTCTCTCGACGCCAAGCGGATTGCCGATCAGTATTGACGGCAAATCCTATGGCGATACAAGCAATGACTATCGGGCGATCGACTTCGATCCAGGTGTACACACGGTGGTGATCATACTGCCCAATGGTCAACGCTGGACACGCGAAATCGATCTACCGGCAGGCCGAATCAAATGCATTGCGTTGAACTATAGGATTCCACCTCCGACGAAATCACCATGTCCATTCCCGATAAACGTGTCGGCTCCATCAACTGTCAACGAAGGTGAGATCATCACTTACACCGCTGACGTTGCGTACAGTGGAACTGCCGGCTTGTCATATAGATGGAGTGTGAGTCCAGCGAACGCCAACATCATCGGTGGCGACGGAACACCAACGATCACAGTTGACTCGACGGGTCTCGCCGGGCAGCGCATTACCGCAACGCTGGTTGTGGACGACGGATCGGGCGACGACGATGTGCCGGCAGTCGGCGCAGGCATCCACACGCATCCCGCCGCATGAGAAGCGGATCATCGTTGGTCGAGAATTCGACACTTGCTGTAGTTGTTCATACGACGACCAGAAGGCTCGCCTGGATAACCTCGCGGTGGCGTTGCAAAACGATCCGACTACCACGACTTATGTGTTCGCTTACGGTGGACGTACGAGTCCAGTTGGTCAGGCCAGATAGGTTATTGGCCAGGGCTCGTGACTACCTGGTGTCTCAACGAGCAATTGATTCTTCGCGCATCATCCTAATCAACGGCGGTTTCCGTGAGGAGGATTGCGTTGAGGTTTGGATTGTTCCGCAGGGAGCAACACCGCCGACAGCTACTCCGTCAGTGCAACCCGGCGATGTGAGACCGGGGCCTGCACCTCGACCGAGGAGCCGTGGTCGCCATTAACGGGTTTCGAGCAGGGGGTCACAAAGGAGACAAGAGCAAAACTCTTGTCTCCTTTTTTCTTTATCGAACGTCCGATTGCAAGGTTCTGTTGGTTGAAAGCGTCAGGTTCGAACATTCCAAATCGTAAGTCGGCATTGGCAACGAATTTGACGCGCTTGGTAGGCGCGTGTTAACACTGCATCTCAAAGTCCTTCCCCGTTACCCCCTTTTCAAACTTTGAACTTAAGGAGGAACCACTTCATGGCTGAAGAAGGTGGTGGTGGCGGTAGCGCAGGCGTGGTCGCAATCCTGGCGATCTTCGTAATCGTGATTCTCATCGGACTATTCATGTTCAGAAATCGCATATTCGGCGGCGGAGGAACGCAGAAGATTGATGTGAACATTCAAACACCGAGCAAGTAGTTGATCCGGTTATTGCGCGAAGTGTGGGGAGAGAATCATCGGTTTGGTTCTCTCTTCTTTTCTTTGTTGCTTGGTCTTCTACTATTCACGACTTACTAATTGCAAAGGATAACCAGCTAAACACGTGCCTGCACCGAACATCGACACTATCGTTTCTCTCGCAAAGCGTCGCGGCTTTGTCTTTCCTTCTTCTGAAGTTTACGGCGGTCTTGGCAGCGCCTGGGATTACGGTCCGCTGGGTGTTGAGCTCTGTAACAACGTGAAGCAGTCGTGGTGGCGCTGGTTGGTTTATGAACGGGATGACATTGAAGGGGTTGATTCGTCGATCATTTTGAATCGAGCTGTTTGGAAGTATTCAGGGCACGAAGCGACTTTTCATGATCCGCTGGTCGATTGTCGTGAGTGCAAAACTCGACTCCGTGCGGACAAGTTGGAGTTACCGCCCGGCACTTCAGAGGATGCAGATGTCGGCGCTCTCATCAAGGGCAAGTCTGTTAAGTGTCCTAACTGCGGTTCGAACGATCTAACTGAACCACGTCCCTTCAACATGATGTTGCGCACTACGCTTGGCGCTGCATCCGCTGACGACGATCCAACGGCGCTCGCCTATCTGCGGCCCGAAACGGCGCAGGGGATCTTTATCAATTTTCTGAACGTGCAAACTACGATGCGTCGCAAGTTGCCGTTTGGAATTGCGCAGGTTGGAAAGTCATTTCGCAACGAGATAACGCCTGGCAATTTTATTCTTCGCACGCGCGAGTTTGAGCAGATGGAGATGGAGTATTTCGTTAAAGCCAGATGCTGAACATTTCAGCATGGTAGATGAGTGGGTTGAGCAATACATGGAGTGGTTCAGTGGTTTAGGGCTTGGCAAGAACAATTTGTCGCTTCCATGAGGTTCCGACAAGTGAGCTGGCTCATTACTCAAAACGAACAGTCGACATCATGTATCGATACTTCCCAGAACGGCCGGAAGAGGAGCGCCAGTGGGAAGAGCTAATGGGGATTGCCTATCGAACTGACTTTGATTTGCGATCACATTCGAACAAACCGGCTGATGAGGAAGGTAAGCGTGTTAATCCTGACTCGACGGACGATTTGTCTTACTTCGATGAAGCAACGAAGCAAAGGTTCTATCCACACGTGATTGAACCAGCAGCTGGTGTGAATCGTACGGTGCTTGCCGTCCTGATGGATGCCTATTCAGAGAGGACAAACGACAAAGGGCGAAACTAGAGTAATTCTGAAACTGTCCCCGCAGCTTGCTCCGATCAAGGCTGCGATCCTTCCGCTCGCCAAGAACAAACCGGAGATCGTTGGCATGGCGCAAAGCGATCAAGCGATCGTTGCAACCGGTGTTGCGCGCTGTCTATGACGATACGGGCGGTATCGGCAAGTTGTACGCAAGGCAGGATGAAATCGGCACACCGTTTTGCGTAACAGTGGATCATCAATCACTTGGAAGATGAAGCAGTGACGGTGCGTGACCAGAGACACGTGGGAACAAGAGCGAATCAAGGTCACCGATCTCGCTGAGCACTTGCAGAAGAAACTAAAACCGTAGGAAGGAGTTTCGGGTTCAAGTTTCGATATTCGGAGCCTGGAACTTGAAACTCGAAACCTGAGACTCGAAACTTTCTGAGATGCCGATAGTAAAGAAGCGAAATGAACAGACCGAGACGCGTTTGTTGCTCGAGTCGGGCGAGCCAGTTGAACTGCCGCCGGCAGAGATTGATGACAAAGCTGTGCTGGTCCAGTTTGAGAAGTTAAAGCCTTATGTTCCTGAATTGTTAGATTCACTTCGAGCGGGGACGATCGCCGAACCCGTTCCCGTGATGCTCGATGGTTCTACCTTCGCAGTTCACGGTCCAACACGTACGTTCTGGGTCAAGCTATGGCATGCAGCAGGAACCGATATGACCAGGATTGATCGTGCTCAAATCATTAGTTGCCTCCCTTCAACACGCGGCGTTCAAATCGTCGTCGAATCCCCGGAAGACTAGTTTTGGAGCCGATGGGAATCAGCACCACAACGCGGTAGCGTGTGGCTGATTCGGAACAATTAAGGAACCGTCTTTTGCGCGAGCCACACGCTACCGCGTTGCTGTACTGACTCCCATCATCAGAAAAGTTGAGCCTCGATGTCTTCCATTCCAGAACAAGTGTTATCGCTTGCACGCGTTGTTCGTGACGAGGGTGGACGTGCGCTGCTAGTTGGTGGTTGCGTACGCGATAGGGGTGATGAGCAAGCCCGCAGAAAGACTGGGACCTCGAAGTCTATGGAGTTGAGTCTGCAAGGCTCCGGGAGATCTTGGAACGTTTTTGGTCCGGTCAAGCGCAGTGGGTGAAGCCCCTTCACCGTCTACAAACTCGGACGCCATCTCGATGTTTCAATTCCACGGCGCGAGAGAAAGTCGGGGAAGGACATCGTGCTTTCGTAATCGAAGGTGAACCTTCGATGAGGTATCGAGGACGCGACGCGACGGCGCGACTTTACGATCAACGCCATTCTGTTAGATCCAATGTCCGATGAGTTGATCGACCCTTTCGACGGACAAAGAGATATTGATCTTCGCATTCTACGGGCTGTATCGCCTGGATACTTTTGGCGAAGACAGCTTGCGGGTATTGCGCGCGGCTCAGTTTGCTTCACGACTGGGTTTCGAGATCGAGGCCCGAAACCGTGGCGCTGTGCAAGTCGATCGACCTTTCTGATCTACCGGCTGAAAGAGTTTGGGGTGAGATAGAAAAACTTTTGATGCAGTCGGAACTACCGTCAGTAGGTCTTACCTGGCTGCGTGATCTGGGAGTTATCGAAAAGTCATTTCCAGAAATCAGCTGTTTGATCTCCGTCCCGCAGGATCCGGTGTGGCATCCGGAAGGAGACGTGTTTGTTCATACGCAATTGGTAATTGATCAAGCGCATGAGCTGATTACTGATCTCGAGTATCCGCAACAGGTCACGGTCATGTTGGCTGCACTTGCTCACGACTTTGGCAAGCCATCAACCACGGAGTATCTGGAGGGTCACTGGCGATCGCGTGGGCACGAAGAAGCGGGCGTTGCGCCAACCACAAGCTTTCTGGATCGTCTAAATGTTCACAGCATCGATGGCTACGACGTGCGCGGAAGAGTGATCGCGCTGGTGAGGGAACATTTGAAGCCAGGAGAGTTCTACAGAAGCGGGATGAAATTGGCGAAGGAGCGTTTCGACGTCTGGCACGCAGGTGCGAGCCTGATTTGCTATCGGGTCGCGAAGGCGGATTCGCTGGGCCGAAATGCGCCCTGGGTGCCGCGGGATCAGTGGTACGACGCTGACGCGCAGGAATGGTTCATACACCGAGCGAGAGAACTCGACGTTGCACAGGCTCCTCCGAATCCGATCTCGTGTTAGGTAGACACTTGATTGAGATGGGAGTCGCTCCTGGTCCCGAAATGGGAGGAAATCACCGCGCGCCGTTTACGAGATGCAACTCGACGGGCGGGTGCGAACGTCTGGAAGAAGCCCAGGCCGAGGCGAAGAAGTTAATCGGCCACAACTAAGCACGGATTGAACAGATCAGATTGAGTGGTTCTGAACTTGTGGGTTGTTGTTGCGAGACGCAATGAATCGTTCCCATGCCCCAAACGAGTGGTTCGCAATTGATCGGAACAACGCGACGGTCTTTGAATAGCCTCTGCAGTGTTTCAACCGCTCGACTCGTCGTTCTCATGACCGAAGACGGGCGCGAGTGCGACATTATTTGCGATATAAAAGTTTGCGTAACTGGCTGGTAACCGGTCCAGGTTTCAGTGTCGGTGCTGGTGCCACCAACAATACCTGGCATTGGGAGAGTCACAATTTCAAAACTTCGTCCGTCGGCGTCCGTCATCGCTCTTCAGTCGTTTGAGATTGTCCTGAAGAAGTTCGTAGTTGGCGTCCAGTAGGATCCTCTTCAATCGCGCACAACAATAATGTCCTCGGCAACGAAGCGAGCAATATCATCGATGTGACCGTCCAGTGTCGTCGCCTACTATGCCCTCTCCCAACCAAAAGAACTTTCAGTTACTCAAGGTAATCTTTCAGGTACTGCTCAATCTCTTTCCGGTTGAGATGTGGATTGCGGTTCTTGTTAAGCAAACATTGTTCGGTGGTGAGTACCGCAACCGTTTCCGTTCACCTCGATTGAGCCGCCTTCCATCACAATTCCCGGCTCAAATCTCGGGGACGTTCAAATGCGTTTCCAGGATGCTCTGGAATCTGATCGATCCTTCTTCAATTCCTCATACTTATCGCCCCACACGCGTTGAAGCGCCAATCATTGAAAGCCAGACCTCCTTTCTGATCGATCAGGAAGTTTGGGCCATAGTCTCTGATCCATGAATCGACCGTCGCTGATTCTGATGGAAGACAATATTCTTTGCGCTCTCGAACCGACATTGTTGCTTCACTGCAGTCTTCAGTCGCTTGATCGTCCACTAGTGGATTTACAGTTTGTGAGGAGTGATTGCGGCCAACCATTTCACATGCGTAGATCTGCTGAACTTGAGGAACGCGATCGAGCCCACGTCACCGGATCAACTTGGGCCACGTGTAGCCACGTGGCGGGAAGATGCCTTGTGCCACTCCGCCGGCATGTCAAAAGCCGAGTTCGGCTGGTGTGGTTCTGGTTGGAGTTGACATCGAGAAGAATTTAAGAGGGCGCAGGTTTGGAGCCGAAGGTGTGCCATGACAATACCGACGATACTAATAAGCACCCAAAAGGCTTCCATAAGCCGAGAGATTGAAGTTAGTGAGTAGCGACAGGATTACCAGGCCGCGCCAACGGCATTTTACGACAGAATAGACGAGGCCATTGCTGAGCTTGTTTAGCTGGAGCAGGAGGTAGGCAACCATCATCAGCACGCACGCCGATGTTGCCGACGAAATCGAGCAGGCCGTAGGTCATGTTTATTCACCATAACGATAACGTAATCCGTCGTAAGCATCGATGCGCCGATCTCGGAGGAACGGCCACGTCGCGTCTCCTCGATTTTGCTGAGATCGCATTCGACGACCACTACCTCTTCTTGTCAGCCGAAGCCTTAGCTATGATCCGTCCGAATGGATCGGCTACAAACGATTGACCCCAAAATGTGAGCTTGCCTTCGTGACCCACGCGATTGACTACAACTACAAAGACGCCATTAGCAATCGCATGTGCGCGCTGGATCGTTTCCAGTGCAGAGTGTTGTGCCTGGTTCATCTCTCTCCCAGCTTCATCGCGGGTAGCTCAGCCAATCGCGGTTGGATAGAAAGAAACGCTGTGCGCCACTCCAGCGCGTTAGCCTTGCAGCCTCAGGGAACTCATTGATCCCCAACAAACAAGCGTGCCGACTTTTCCATGCGCGGTTTCATGAGTTTTGAAAGCCGAGATCGCCGGGGTGAAGTGCGCAGGCTTTTCGCTCAGCACGGAGGATCATCAGGTGAATGCGCATCTGTCGATGCTTGCCAACGATCTTTCCGGATGCGTCGATGATGGCTGCTGTGCTAGCCAGTAGACACCCTGCCGCGGCCGCTTTTTCAAGGAGAGCGAGGCAATAATCACAACTTCTCTTCATATAGCCGAACGGCATCGTGCCTCCGTGGAGGGGCCGGGAATCGTTTCTCGGCGAGCTTGAAAAGTTCTATGTCTTCAGTTTGGCAGAAATATTGGGAACGGAAGAGCTCGCTGGAGACACACGATCTGAGCGCCACGCTTGGCCGCCTCATTTGGTCTGCGATCGCTTTTGAGATTCGTCTCGGGCTTCTGTTCGCAACTCATCTGCACTAAACCAACGGTGGTTGAGTGACCGGCTCGACTCTTTTTCGGCATGCGACGCAGTATGGCAAAGCGGAGAATCCTAAGGTCGCGTTGGGAACCGCTCATTTGATCTTCCGGGTTTTTCTCCAGCCACTCGATAGCAGCGAGGACTCCGGCAGCCAACGTCGGTAACAAGGAGTCCTCGAACATAAAAACCCGTAACGCCGAAACTGACTGTCTCTGCCTATAGCAAGACATTAACCCAGTGAACAATCCAGGACCGCTCTCACGAGTAGTATTTCCCATGGGTTCGCGAGCGAGTTAGCAAACGGCTGGCGATACTTCTAACTGCAGAGCTTTGGACATTGCCAGCACGCCATGGTGCTGAGATGAGCGGTCATGTTTAGACCCTGATTGGAAGAGTAAGAAAGAGATGGTCGGATTTCGAACTGACTGAAGACCATAAAGCGCTGGCATTTGCAAGAGCCGTTCGGGGATTTGCCCAAGGAAAAGTCCGGGACCCGTCATAAAGAGTGGGATGAGAAGCAGCATTTTGACGGCGTTCAGTGCTCGACAAGATGGCTGACGCAGAATCTTACCTCCACCGGCGTTTCGCCTTCCCTGAAGTAGTCGTGGCGGTTGCCGGGCTTCGACTTCCATCTCGCTTGGGTTGGTGTGCGAGGAGTTGGAGGCCGGAAGTCGATACATTCATGCGCGCGTCGATCATGTCGGTCCATACCGGGGTCGGACTCGCTGTGGCTTACTCTTTTACCGTGGGGAACTGAGGAGCAGAAGCAGAAGTGCTTAGTACCTACAGGCCAAAAGGCGAAAAAGCTATACGCTACCTACGGACTCACTGAAGACCAGGTGCAGGCTCAGACGTGGTGGGAGCGAGATCTACAGCTCGCGAGATGGCGATGAGTGGAGTGTTGAATGGTGAGAGAAGATGTGGATCAAGCCTGGCCGACGTCGCCGATAATTTCCTACGCCATTTGTGCTGGACCGATGAAGACAAGAGACGCCGGCACGCATAGTGGCATGTCGTGTTTCATTGTTGAGCGCACGATGAAGGGATTCTCCTCGGCACTATCCACGGCAAGCTTGGAATTCGTGCGGGCAATACAGGCTACTTCTCGCTTCAGGATGTGCGCGTGCCGCAGAGGAGAACATGGTGGGAGAAGAAGGAGAAGGTTTTAAGATAGCGATGTTGCTTTGGAGCAGGGCCGTTACACGGTTGCTTCGGCGCGCGACTGGCATTATTCGCGCGTCCCGAGATGCTTCGGTCTCATATGCAAATACGCGCGAGACGTTTGGCACTAAGATTGGCAACCATCAATTAGTGAAGCAAAGATTGCCGAGATGGAAGCGGACTATCAAATGAGCCACTTGCTGTGGTTACGCGCTGGTTATTTGAAGAATGAAGGCCAAACGCAAAACGCGTACAAGCCTGGCGAAGTGGCAAGCGACAACGAGGAGTGAGAAGGCCGCCTCAATGGCGATCGAGAGTTCACGGCGCAAATGGCTATTCAAACGATTACCCGGTTGAGCGCTACCTGCGCAATTGCAAGGCGGCGATCATCTACGAGGGAACTCGCGATATACACATTGATGCAAGCCGATTGGGCGTTAGGATTGAAAAAAGAAAAGCCGGCAAGGAAGTTCTGCCGATGTGGAAGAAGTAGTTTTCAATGAAGAATCGCGATCATTCGAAGGACTGGGTAAGCGCATAGCAGCAGCCTCGTTCTGCGACTAGCTTAGACTTTGAAACCACGTCAAATCCACCATCTTACAAACCGAGGACTGCTCAATCCGTCTATTAGCGACACTGAGGGTCTTTCGATCGTGAGGACCAAACTGGTGCTCCCAATACTCGGTTGGGAAGTCAATCGGGCAGACAGCTATATGCGATTTGACGAGAGACTTGAAGCAATAGCCAAGCCCCAATCATGATCGAGCCTGCAACGATCAATGCGTTCCCCAAAGATTGCATCTGGCTCTAGCGACTGATTGGTGCGAGACCAGAATTCCCAGAAGAAAGATTGTGCACCCGCCTCCCAATGCTATAGCGTAGCTTCATTCGAGTTCACTCCTTAGCAAACAGACTCTCAGAAATGAGACCACGTTCCCAGGTGTTTGGGCCCGAGAACGTGGAGCACTCTTGCGCAACATATTAGACCTGTTTAGTGAGACAGGAATACATCCCAAGCCCATCGGGGCCACATTTCCGTCTCGCGTGTCTTTTACCTTTGCCTTATACCGAAATTCATTTCCGAATTGATCCACTCGTTTCGACTCTTTGAAATCAAGTCAAAGGCTTTCACGTTAAGCGATGAGAGCGTGTGAAGCTCAGCGGGTTCGGCTATCCCGTTGTGATTGGTGTCTTGCCACAAGCGTAAATTGTCGAAGACAGGAGTCCTGACGATTAATCAGTCCGGTCTGCCGTTGCCACCATTCGCCGGTTTATCAAACTCGGCCAACGCAATAAATCCGTTCTTGTTTGACCCAGCAGGCTGAGGTGTAAAATCTCCGAACAATTCTGCGCCGTTGTCGATGTTTCCATTTCCGTTTCTATCCAGCGCAAGCCACGCATCATCGGTATTAGCAACGGTCCATCCCAGCCGATCTCGAGTGCCGTTTCCGTTGAGATCAAAATCTACACCAACTGTTGGCCCTGTTAGCGCAATCCCATCACCCTTGATATCGATGATGATAGGAGATCCACCACACGTGTCACACCCCAGAGCAGGTGCACGTATCATAATCAAAATCTCCGCCAAATCTGAAGCAGCGACTTACCAGTGCGGTGTTGCAAGTGTTCGCCACCAGAGAAACAACACATCCCAAATCCGTTAGGCGTCGTACCGATTGGACAGCTTCCATCCCACGCTGGTGTTGTGCAGCTTCCACCTCCCACGATGCCGGGATCACAATGTTTTGTATACTGACGTTCACTATTCCACACATCTCCACCTTCCATCCTCACAGAAGAGTATGCAGCCGCTGAGAGTTGGGGTAAACCCGCAACCAATGAAGGTACAGTTTCCCGTCGCAATACCTCTTGCTGCATAACAAGAGACCCTCATCGTGCGACTTCCCGACGAGATCTCGGCTTTCTCGATGACTTTATTAGAATGGAAGAAGACAGTATTCGTTAGCTCACCATTCTCGAAAGTATCTGTGTCCGTAATGACAACATCACATCGTTGTTGATTGTTAGGTTCCGGAGTGCAGCCACCCCTAAAGCCGACGGTTTCGCCATGGGCTCCATTTCGATGCTCTTTGCTGTCCTGAGTGGTACTGCGAACAATATTACTATCCCAAACCGTCCCATTCAACAGTAGGTGGATTGGTCGCGTTTGGCGAGATCGCCGACAAGCTTTCCTTATCTGATTCCGAGTTTTCAGATATCGGTAAAGTTTCTTTCCAAATGTCAGTTACTACTCCTCCGAACCCCACAACCGCATCCCAGAAAGTTGGTCTCAACTCACCTCTGATAGCGAAACGGATTGTGAAACAACGCGAGCGCTTTGTATGTTCGTGTCCGGTCCAGCAACTTCACCGTCACTACATACGAACGCGAACTCTTCAACGTCATAATCCTTCTCAGATTCGAAACTCATCAGGTTAGCGATAGTCCAGTTTGGATCATTCATTGATGGCATACTGTCCGGGCACCCACTCGGCCCGGTAAGACACCGTTTCACCGTCCTGATTTTTGGTAGTTACTCTAGTGAGTTGGACAACATCGCTCCGTAGGTCCGGATACTAGATCCGCAGCAAAGTGTTGAGAGGATTTCTCTAATTGGACCTATCCGGAAGTCGCGCAACTCAAATTGAGGTGAGGCGTTTTCGCCTCGACATGAGATCTGCGAAAGGGATTTTGTGGGCGCTGCGCGATTTAGTTTCGCCACTTTTGCGTAAACATCTCTAATCAACTTCTCTTCCGGCGTAACCAATGCGGCCTTCGATTTCGAGATCACTGTTCCGACCAGCGGTCCGGGGCCAGCGTCCGATTGTCCCATTACAGTTGACGCTATGGTGATCGAGATAAGTGAGGCCAGTGTGGAACGAGCGATCTGTTTTCATGATCTGATTCCTTTACTGTCGAGAGGTTGAGGATCCGAGTTCCTGGGATGTGAGTTTCTTTAGTTCGCGCAAGATCGCATTATTGAATTCCTCGAAACTTGCGACGCCGAGCAGCAGTTTTCCGTTAATGAGAAAGCTGGGAGTACCGTCAAGCCCTAAGCGATGAGCCTCCCTTCAAATCAGCCCCGATTGCTGATTCAGTTTCAGAGGATTCCAGAGCAAGACTTAAAAGCGGTAACGTCCAGACCCAGTTTCTGAACAATATCCAACACCTTCTCCGAAGACGGCTCCGCGGATTCAAATAGAAGCATCGTGGAATCTTCCAGAAGGCACCTTGTTTCCCAGCACAATAAGCTGAACGCGCAGCACCGAGTGCGAAGGGATGTCCCTCCAACGGCAAATTCCATGAAATCCGAGTCTGACGTCAGAGCTATGTTCTTCAAGAACTTTCCCGCAAAGTCGCCTGGACCTCTTTGCAGTAGGGACATTGAAAATCTGAAAACTCGGTAATTACTACTTTCGCATCAGCCGGTCCTTTCGAGGCCATTAGGTCGCGACTTCTTGGTAACTCTGAGTTGAGGCTCTTCAAGTAGTATCTCCACCGTAAGTCTTTTCCTCGAAGAGCGCTCAGTTCTTCGCGGAATCTCTTCAAGCGCGTCTGTGCTTCAAGATCGAGTCGGAGTTTTTCCTTTGCTCTCCTCAGGATTCATTAACCCAAACGCTGACAGGTTCTTTTGGTAGAGGTCGTTTACCTGTGCCTGGTCAATTGACACTTCTCCAGCCATCCATTTGCTCTTCAATTGATCTACAGCAAGCTTTTGCTTGGCTGCTTCTCTCTCCAATAATCTTCCGCGCGATCAGATTGTTGAGAGCCGCTTTCTTAAGTTGAATAGTTGTTGCTCAAGGGCGTAAACCTGACTACTCAACCGTGTCGTCAACTTCAGCCTGTGTGATCTCTTGCCCCGCCAACTTTGGCGACGACTGTCTCACGACTTTGAGCCCTGAGCGTCAGCGGGAAAGTACCGTGAGAAGCAAGAACCCGAGAATTAAAGGCTATACGCATTGTGCGCAATGCGACTCGAAAACTGGTAAGGGATCGATGAGGATTCGAACATCGTAGTATCTCCAAAGTCGTGTCGCAGTTGACACAGTCTAGAAGCGTTTGAGCTTGTCCGACCTGTCGTTAGTCGGTAGTGAGGAGTGACGGCCCCGAAGATATTTCAGCGACTGAAACCAGTCAACAAAACTCTATTGTCGAAAACGGCTAAGTTGTAGCGAAAGCGGCTACCGACTCATTTCTTCCGACTCCTATTAGTTGTTAGGCCGTTCTTCTGGCGGTACTCGGTTGGCGAGAGACCGTATTGGCGCCTGAACGCCGCGAATAAAGTGACTTGACGTCAGTCCTACCAAGTTCATGATTTCCTTTACTGATAAAAACGTTGTTCGCAGCAGTAATTCAGCTTTAACCAGCCGGGCCGTTTTCAAATAGTGACTTGGGGTTGTTCCGGTTTCCTGTTTGAAAGGTGGCGAAGACGCGGAAGGTGACAAAAGCACAAGCGCCGCCAACTCAGGGAGGCTGCATGAGACCAGGGTCGTTGTCGATTTTAGAAATGACGACTTCCATTCTTCGATATCCATAGTGAGGTACCGGAGGCGAAGAGTTAATTAATTTGTACGACGTGTTCTGTGTCTGGGGCGGGGCTGAGATTACTCGCCGGACTTTCGTT
>ERZ1370068.642-contig-10587_pt1 | contig 58509 bp, 56 predicted proteins | sample MGYA00561227_ERZ1370068 | MGnify/ENA primary metagenome ERZ1370068 (study PRJEB38410, sample SAMEA6850437) | metagenome | study: Metagenomic assessment of the ecological functions of the soil: analysis of the soil microbiota associated with the... | reverse complement strand
AGATAACGTTATAACATCCATATACTAACAAGATTTACTTCACCATCAACGTAAATCATCAACACTCATTTCACACGTGGCAACTGGTGAACACTGTTGACTGCCGCGGTACTGAGGTGCATTTCATGGCGTCGCCGGTGACCTTCGGTCGGGTCGAGTTCCATTACGACATCCCAAGGCGCGGCGTCCGCGCGATCCGTCGCCCTCAACAACGGCGTCCGCCAAGGCGATCGACGCTCGCCCCGACCAGCGCGCGACCGGCAAGGAAGGTGAGAACTTCGCGCTACGCCGGCGGCAGTCAAGGGCTTCTGGTCGAGTACATGAACCGCGGCGAAGTACAGTGCTGCACCCGAACATCTTCCGCGCGATCGGCGAGAAGGACGGCATCACCGTCGAAGTGGCGATGCAGTGGAACGACTCCTACCAGCGAGTACGGTGCAGTGCTTCACCAACAACATCCCGCAGCGCGACGGCGGCACGCACCTGACCGGCCTGCGCGCAGGCGATGACGCGCACGCTCAGCAACTACATCGAGGAAGGAAGAAGTCGCGAAGAAGGCCAAGGTCGAGACCACCGGCGACGACATGCGCGAGGGCCTCACCTGCGTGCTCTCGGTGAAGGTGCCGGAGCCGAAGTTCTCGTCGCAGACCAAGGACAAGCTGGTGTCGTCCGAGGTGCAGCCCGATCGTGCAGGAGATCGTCGCCGCAGCAAGCTTGCGCGAGTTCCTGCTCGAGCAGCCCGGCGACGCGAGGATCATCTGCGGCAAGATCGTCGACGCGGCGCGCGCGCGCGAGGCCGCGCGCAAGGCGCGCGAACTGACGCGGCGCAAGGGCGTGCTCGATGGCATGGGGCTGCCGGGCAAGCTCGCCGACTGCCAGGAGAAGCGATCCGGCGCTGTGCGAGCTCTACCTGGTCGAGGGCGACTCCGCCGGCGGCTCGGCCAAGCAGGGCCGCGACCGCAAGTTCCAGGCGATCCTGCCGCTGCAGCGGCAAGATCCTGAACGTCGAGCGGCGCGCGCTTCGACAAGCTGCTCTCGTCGGCAGGAGATCGTCACGCTGATCACCGCGCTCGGCACGCGGCATCGGCAAGGACGAATACAACGCCGACAAGCTGCGCTACCACCGCATCATCATCATGACCGACGCGGACGTCGACGGCTCGCACATCCGCACGCTGCTGCTGCACGTTCTTCTACCGGCAGATGCCGCGAGCTGGTCGAGCGCGGCTGTTGGCCTACATCAGTGCGCAGCCGTGGCTTCGGGGCGCTGCCGTACAAGGCGAAGCGGCAAGGAAGAGGTGGCTCCACTTCTTAAGGACGAGCACGGCTTCGCTTGTTAACTTTGTTGCGTGTGTGTGGCGCCAGAAGGGCGTGGAGTAGATCGCCGCGTGCCAGTCTCCGGCGCGTCAGGCCGAGCTGCTCAAACGAAGCGCGACACTGATGGCTGAAGCGGGGATCGATGCGCCGCCCGCGCGATCGAGCTTCGGTGGCGCTGCGCGCTACGTTGAACGGCGTGAGGCAATGACCTCGACGATGTGAATCGGCCGCGGATGCGGTGCGTGGCGGCGCTGCAGGCGGCGATCGACGATCCGGAAGCGAAGGTCGAGGTGCAGATGCCGCGACCTGAAGCGTGGCGCATCATCATCGGGCGTACGCATCACGCACGCCGCATGCATCCGCCATCGATGCTGATTTCTCGCGAGCGGCGACGCCGCGCAAATCCGCACCGCGGCCGACGTGCTGGTGGACCTCAGCGTGGGCGTGGTCAGAAGCGCGGTGGCGAAAGATGGTAGCGGTCGCTTCGTTGAAGGAAGCGCTCGACTGGTTGCTCGGCGAGGCGCGTAAAAGGCGCCGCGATCCAGTACAGCAAGGGCAAGGCGAGATGAAACCCGGTTCAGCTCTTCTGAAACGACGCGATTTTCGGATCCCGCCGCAGCGACGTCTTCTTGCGCTGTGCAGAATCGAGGACGCGATTCCACAGCCCGACAAACATCTTCTCGACGCTGATGGGCGAGCTGGTCGCAGCGCGCGCCGCGACTTCGATCGAGTCGCGAACGCGTTGGGCGTGCGCAACCTCGGCGTTCGACCCCACGCCCGAGGTCGCCCGACCCCGCCCCGTCCATTACCGGAGGCGCGCGGCTCCACATCACGCTGGCGCGAAGCAATCCGGACGCCGGCTTCACCGCGAGCAGCAGGCTCTTCACTGCCGCGCCAGACGTCCGGGATGATTCGCGGCGTGCCGGCTGCGCGCGCACTGTTTCGACGTCAGTCGCGGTTCGCTCGGCGCGCGGCGCATGAAGGCATAGAGAACCAGCGTGGTCAGCGAGCAGCACCGCAGGCTGGCCGCGTAGACCGACGCGCCGACGTGGATCGATAGCCAGCAGGCCGATCCGGCATCGCCGCGACGGCACCGGCCAGGCAGCCGGGCGCAGCAGCCGCCAGCCAGTGATCGCCGCGCGCGAGCTCCCCAGAGCGCCGCGTCTCCACGAGTAACGAGCGACACCGCCGCCAACGCGAGCGATGCCAGGGCGTCGCCTCCCAATGCACGCCAGCGAGCGCGACGCCGGCCAGTGACCGAAAACAGGTGAGGGCGACCGGACCGGAGACGCGAGCGAGCGGTGAGGATCGCCACCGCCAGCGCGATCGCTGAGCGACGCTTCACCCCTGCCGGTCCACCCACGCACCTGCGGGGTAGGCCGCGACTCCGCCGCGAACCACAGGACTCGGCGCAGACGACGACCTGCAAAGCGTTGCGACCGTTCGGCCCACCACCGAAGCCTGCTGGCCTGGGATCGCGCACCTGCCCCGAGCGCGCGGTGCGTCACTGCTTTACCGCGTTTCATTGGAGTCCTCCACGAAGCCGTTTGCCGGGACGCCGGGCGACCGGGGGCCGGGAGTACAGTCTCGCTTAGGAACACCGATCGCTGACGAAATGGCGCAGCAGGGCAGCCCTGCCGGCCGATCGGCATAACCAAAGACCAGCTTGCGGTGCACCCGCCGCATATCGGTAGAATGTATGGAGCACCCTACAACTCCCGTCGCGCAGCCACCACCGGAAGGGGAAGCCCCCATGCACGCCCATCGCTCCGTCGCTTCGCCCGCTCGCCGCCGCGCTCCCGCCGCGACCTTCGCCGTTCCCGCCATCCGCGCAAACCGACGGCGGTGCGCGCGATCACGGTCGGCGGCGGCGCCGGACAGCGGTCCGCGTCCCGCATAGTGACCGCTTCAGCCGCCGTCACCGCAATCGACATGGCCACGCGGTGCAGGGTGACGCTGCGGCGCGCCGACGGCACCACCTTCCAGCGTTGCCGTCGCCGGCGCGGGAAGTGCGCAACCTCCTCGCAGCTGCGGGTCGGCGACACCGTCACGGATCGACTTCTACGACACGCTGTGCCTCTGAGCTCAAGAAGGGCGGCACCGGCGCCCCCAAGCCGGCGCCGACATCCTGGGTCCGGACTCGCGCGCCGAGACTCGGCCAGTAAGCGGCCCGGCCGGAACCTGGCGCATGCGCGAAACGGTGATCGTCGCCGATGTGACTGCGGTCAACCCGGCAGCACAGACGGTTTGCTGGTGCGCGGCCCTGGAGGCAGGATCGTCAATCTGCCAATCAGGGATCCGGAGCAGTTCCGGCGGACTCGCCGTGGGCGACCAGGTGGGCGACCTGACGAGCCGCGGCTGCCGTAGTTTTCCACCACGCCGGCCTCCGGACACCGCCGCCCGGCGATGGCGCCCCCGGTCGCCCCGCCGTGGGGTCAGGTGGATGCCCGCGCGCCCGCGTCCTCAACATCAACCCGGACGTCAGCTCCTCGGTCTTCGGGCTTCGAAGTCTGCAGGACCATCACTGCGACGGGCGAGTTCGACGCCACCTACTTCTTCATCGCGCGCCGGAGCCTCGCGCGGTCAGAGGGCAGCCATCACCTGGGCCGAAGCAGAACGTCAGTTTCAACGGCAACGGCCTCGGCAGCCTCCAGATGATGCCGGTGGTCTTCACGCTGCGAAGTATCACTGCACCGACCTCGGCCGCCACCAACCCTGGCGTTCCGGGAACTTCGGGCCGCACAGTCGGCGGCAAGGTTTCGAAAGTGACACCTCACTTCTGCGAGACCAACCTCGAGCAACAACTCCGGGGCATCGGTCAGCAGCGACAGCTGGGGCGGGGCGCTGCGTGGCGGGCTTCGAACTGACAGCTTCAACCTCGGTGGAATTTCAACGTCGACGTGAAGTACCTCTGGATCGACAATGATCGTGCGGCTCAACGCGACTGGCGCGAACGCCAGTTCTGTCTCGACCTCGACCCGTGGAGTCTTCTGGCGTCGGCATTCCGTTATCGCAATTCTGAACGCGCGCGGCGCAGCTCACGTCTCGCCATCGGTCGCGCCGAGCGTGGCCGCGCGGCCGCTCCTGCAGCGCCTCGGCGCGACCCTGCATTCGGCTGCGCGCCAGCCCCGTGTGCGCGCCGCCAGTTCACGGCGAGAGCGTCTCGCCGGTGATGAAACGAACGATTTTCCAGCGGCGATCGCCGGAATCTAGCTTGCCGCGCCCGCGATGATCGCTCGGTCCGGTGCGCCGAGACGCTGCGGTGCTGGAAGCGACGCTGCACGGTCATCCAGCACCTCGGGCGTGTTGAAGCGCTCGTGGAACGGCGTCTTTCACCACGCCAGGCGCGGCTGCAGCTGATCACCGAAAGCCCTGCGGCGCAAACTCCAGCGCGAGGCTGCGCGTCATGGCCACCATAAGCGTCGCCCCTTCGCCGCGGTACGTAACGCGAATGCGTGCTTGCCCGCGCCGCTCACGCCGGTCAGCGATTGCGAGATGCTGATGGATCCGCGCGCCGGGCGCGGTACGGCAGCGTCGTGCGTGGATCGTGTGGAACATGCTGGAGAGGTTGAGCGCGATCACTTCGTCCCACCAGCGCGCGACTCGAACTGCGCGAACGGCACGCGTCGCACGAGATCGCCGACGTTGCCGACGAGGACGTCGACTGGTCCCGCCGAGTCCGCAGCCGCCTCCTTCATCGCTGTCTCGATCTCGGCCCGGCTCGAGGAAGTTGGCGCGGATCAGCACGGCCTTGCGGCCTGCGCCGCGCACCAGCGCACAGGTCTGCTCGGCCTCCCGCGAGGTTCTTCGTGTAATGGACGGCGACATCCGCGCCGGCCTGCGCGAATCCCACGGCGATGCCACGGCCGATGCCGGTGCTCGAGCCGGTGACGATCACGCGCTGGTCCTTCAGGTCGATGGTTACCATCGTTTGCTCCGTTGACGTTGAGGAGTGGTGTGTGGAACAGGCGCGCCGCTCGCCACGACGCGCTCGGCGAAGTGACACGCGACGACGCGCTCAGTCTGGTCGATGCGGCGAAGCTCCGGTGCGGTTTCGCTGCAGATCGCCTGTGCGTGTGGACAGCGGGGATGAAAGCGGCAGCCCGAAGGCGGGTTGCGCACTCGTGTGCTTCGCCGGTCACGGCGGCTTGCGCCTCGCCGCGCGCAGGGTGGAGCGGCAGCACTGAGTCGAGCAGGGCACGTGTGTAGGGTGCGCCGGCGCCGCGTACAGCTCACCGGTGCTCGCGACTTCCACGAGCTTGCCGAGGTACATGACCCCGATGCGCGTGCAGCGACGTAGCGCACGGCGGCGAGGTCGTGCGAGATGAGGATGCAGGTCAGCGCGTGCGTGCCGCTGCAGGTCCTGCAGCAGGTTGAGGATCTGCGCCTGGATCGAGACGTCGAGCGCGGAGACCGGCTCGTCGAGCACGATGCAGCTGCGGCTCGGCGACGACGCGCCCGCGCGATGGCGATGCGCTGGCGCTGGCCGCCGCTGAACTCGTGCGGGTAGCGCGTGGCCGCGTCGTCGGGCAGGCCGACGATCGCGAAGCACCTCGGCGCACGCGCTCGCGCACGGCGGCGGCTCGCGCGCTCCGTCGCGATCAGCGGCTCGGCGATGATTTCGCCGACACGCGCATCCGCGGGCTCGAGCGAGCTGGCGGGGATCCTGGAATACGGCTTGCAGCGCCGCGCCGGAGCGCGCGCAGGCTGCCGGCGGTGCGACCGTATCGATCGGGCGGCGCCGTCGAACACGATCTCGCCCGCGGTCGGCTGATTCGAGCTCGAGGATCATGCGCACGGTCGTGGTCTTGCCTGCAGCCGGATTCGCCGACCAGCCCGAACGCTTCGGCCGCGCGCGATGGTGAAGTCGACGCCGTCGACCGCGCGTGCACGCACCGCGCTCGCCTGCGCCGAACGCGCTGGCGCCGAGGGGAAGTGCTCTCTGACGCCGGTACTTCGATGAGTGCGCGCTGAGCATGCGACGGCGGCTCTCATGGCGGCGCGCCGCACGTGCGCGACGCCGAGGACGCGATAGCGAGCAGCGACTGTCACCGGCGCGCCGTGCAGCTGACACGTGGTCGCCGTCGACCGTGCCTCGTCGGGATATGCGCGGCGGCGGTGCGATCGCGCCGCCGCAGCGCGGCTCGAAAGCGGCAGCCCGGCGGCAATGCGGCGAGATCCGGCGGCTGGCCCGTCGATCGCTGCGCAGCTCGCGCCAGCGCGCCGTCGACCTGCGGATCGAGTCGAGCAGCGCCTGCGTGTACGGGATGCCGCGGCCGTTGCGAACATCTCCGCGCGTGGCGCCGGTCTCGACGATGCGACCCGGCGTACATCACGGCGACGCGATCGGCACATCTCGGCGACGACGCCGAGATCGTGCGTCACGAGAGATCAGCGCCGATGCCGAACTCGCGCTGCAGCGACTCCAGGAGGTCGAGGTATCTGCGCCTGCACCGTCACGTCGAGTGCCGTGGTCGGCTCGTCGGCGATCAGGAGCGCCGGATGGCAGGCGAGCGCGATCGCGCCGGCTACGCGCTGGCGCATGCCGCCGCTCAGCTGCGTGCGGATAGTCGAGCAGACGCCGCTTCGCGCGTCCGGAATGCGCACGCGCCGGAGGCGTCGACGACCGTCGGCGCGCAGCGCCACCGCCCGGCAGCTCGCTGATGCAGCGCGATGGTCTCCACGACCTGGTCGCCGATGGTGAACGCCGGGATTGAGCGACGTCAGCGAGTCCTGCAGGATCATCGAGATCCGCGCACCGCGGATCGGCGCATCTGCGCTCGCGCTCTTCGCGAGCAGCTCCTCACCCTCGAAGCGGATGCGCCGCGCGGTGATGCGCGGTGCTCGGCGGCAGGCGCAGGATCGACAGACACGTCGATCGACTTGCCGGAGCCCGACTCGCCGGACGAGCCCCAGGATCTCGCGCGCGCCGGACGTGAAGCTGACGCCGTCGACCGCCGCGACCAGACCTTGTGCGGTGACGACGCGTCTGCAGATCGACGACTGAGCGGTCACCGGTTGCACTGATGAGTTCTTCCGAACGGCGCTCCGCGCCGCTCCCCAGGGCCAGTGCTGGGGCGTCCGGCGGCACTCATATCCTGCTCAGCATCGGGTCGAAGCGATCGCGCAGCCAGTCGCCCAGCAGGTTCGGCGGACAAGCACGAGCAGCACGATGGCGAGCCCGGGCCACATCGACGACCCACCACGCGCGTCTCGATCACGCGTCGCGGCCTTCGGCGATCATGAGGCCCCACGCCGGCGTGGACGGGCGGGATGCCGGCGCCGAGGAAGCTCAGCGCCGATTCGAGCAGGACGACGTAGCCCGCCTGCAGCGTGGCGAGCACGAGTCAGCGTCAGGCACCACGTTGGGGAGTGATGTGCGCTATGATGATGCGCGATGTCGCGGCAGTTCGCGATGCGCCGGCCACCCGGCGCGGGCGATGAAGTCGCGCTCTCGCGCAGCGCTGAGCGTCTCGCCGCGGATCGTGGCGCGCGTAGCGCGGCCACAGCAGTAGCACGATGACGAGCGACGACGCTGGCGAAGCTCGTGCCGAGCCGCGGCGACCAGGACGATCGCGACGCAGGATCAGCGGGCAGCGACAGCGCGACGTCCGTCAGCCGCATGATCGCGACGTCGACTGCGCCGCCGCCGAAGTAGCCGGCGACGAGGCCGAGACTACGGTGCCAGCGACCCCGGACGACGATCTGCGATCGATCGCCACCGCCAGCGACGTGCGCGCCCCGTAGAACATGCGGCTCAGGATGTCGCGCCCGAGCAGGTCGGTGCCGAGCGGATGCGACCAGTTGCCGCCTGCGAGCCATGCGGGCGAGCAGCTTGTCGCGCCGAGGCTGCCTTGCAGCGGCGGATACGGCGCGATCACGCGCCAGCAGCGATGGCGCACAGCGCGAAGAGAGTCCAGCGCCGATCGGCACGGCGGGCACGAGTCGCGGCCGGCGTCGTTGCGGCGCGATCGCAGCGCAGCATGGACGCGGCGGTTGTCATCGGCCGTACCGGATGCGCCGGATTGAGCCAGGCGTATAACACGTCGACCGCGAGGTTGCCGAAGACGAACAGCGTGGGAGAGCAGCAGCACGGTGCCCTGCACCATCGGGAAGTCGCGTTGGCTGACCGACGGTGATCAAGCAACTGGCCCACGCCCGGCCACGCGAACACGGTTTCGGTGACGATGGCCCCGGCGATCATCTCGGCGAACAGCAGCACCGGAAAGTAACGACCGGCAGCAGCGTTCTGAGCGCGTGCTTCAGATCACCTTCCACTCCGGCAGACCTTTGATTCGCGCGAGCTTGATGTACTCGCTCTCCAGCACCTCGAGCATCGCTGATCGCGTGAGACGCATGATCGCTGGCGTCGTCGCCCAGCCCATCGTCAGCGCTGGCGAGATGTAGCTCGCGGCAGTGGTCTTGCCCGCGGCGGGCACCAGCCCAGCCACACGGCGAAGATCAGCATCAGCACGAGCCCGAGCCAGAACAACGGCAGTGACTGCCCGAGGATCGCGAAGCTGCGTCCGGAGCACGTCGAGCATCGTGCCGCGCTTCACCGCGGCGTAGACGCCGGTGGGCAGCGCGATCAGCAGGCTGATGACGATCGCGACGCACCCCAGTTGCAGGCTGGCCGGAAAGCGCGCGGCCAGCAATGTCGACGACAGGCCGGCGATAGCGCGTCAATCGCTGAGTCGCCCCGCACGGCTACGCGCAAGGAAGATGCCGTACTGCTCGGCGAGCGACTTGTCGAGGCCGAGCTGCGCGCGCACGCACGCGCGCCGCGTCTTCCTTCGTGCCATTTCGACAGCATCACGGCACCGGTCGGGTCGCCGCGAGGCGCGCCGCGTAGAAGACGACGAACGAGACGACGACGAGGCAGACCAGCGACTGTGCAGAAGCGCCCGGCGACGAACCTCAGCATCGATCAGCGGTCGTGGGCGCCTTGCGCAGCGGCGCACGACGGCTCCGTCGTCGGCGCGATCGGTCGGCGCGTCCGGCGCGTGTCGAGATCGCTCGCGCCGTCCGCTCTCCATATCTATTTCGACAGGCTCATCTTGTCGGCGTTGTGCAGGTAGCCGACGGTCACCTGGCCCGGCAGGTGCTGCCACTCGAATTTCGGCGACGCCGCCCACAACATGTCGGCATAGCAGATCGAGATGGCCACCGTGTTGTCGTAGTACATCCACTTGGCGGCCTGTCTTCTGCAGATCCCAGCGGCGCTCCTGGTCCATCTCGCCGACGGTCTTTTCGAGCAGGCCGTCGAGCTCGGGATACTCGCCGAAGAGTTGCGTGCGCGCCTTGCTGCACGTCACCGTAGAGCTGCATCACCGGCTCGTCGAACGCCGGCGTCGGATAGACCCACATCACACCGGCGAGCTTGCGCTTGATCGCCTGGTCCATCAGGTTCGCGTAGTCGCTCGTGCGCCTCTTGACGTCGATGCCGATGTTGCGCCAGTACAGCGCCACCGCCTGCGCGACTGGACCGTTGATCGGGCGCGCCGCGTGCGGCGTCGAGTCGACGATGATCGAGATCTTCCGACGGATCCGGATAGCCTGCCTCGGCCAGCAGCCGCTTCGCGCGGCTTCAGGGATCTTACGGGTCGACCTTGAGCGAGGCGTCGAAGCCCGGCATGCCCGGGAACGACTTGATGCCCGCGCTGCCGTCGACGCTGCCCATGCCCTGCAGCACCTTGCTGACGATCTCCTCGCGGTTGATCGCGAGCGACAGCGCCTGGCGCACCTTCGCCGCCTTCCTCCTTGTCCGGCTGCGCCCACGGAGACCTCGGGTCGTAGCCCTCGCGGTCGGGCAGGTACTGGCCTTCGAGGCCCGCGACCATCTGCATCAGCTTCTCGAAGCGGATCACCTTGAGGTTCCGCGGCGCGCACCTTCGCGAGCAGAGTCGGAGCCGATTGGCTGCAGGTTGAGCGCCCCTGTCTGCAGGAGCGCGACGCGCGTCGCTTCCTCCGGCACGCCGCGGATGATCAGCGTCTCGTCTGTCGGCATGCCGTTCCAGTACCGCTCGTTCGCCTCGAGGCGAACGAACTCGCCCAACTTGTGCTCGAGCGAACGTGCACGGGTCCGGTCCCGACCGGCGTCGCGCCCGGCTTCCCGCCAGCCCACCTTGTCGAAATACTTCTTGCTGACGATCGGGAAGAACGGCGGCGTCTCCAGGAATTTGTAGAGGATCTCCCAGTTCGGCGCCTTCATCGTTGAACACGACGCGCGTGGGGCTCACCACTTCGACTCTCTGCACGAAGTTGTTGAACACGCCCTTCATGTCGCTCGTCGAGTCGTCGCGCGTCGCGACCTGATAGCTGAACTTGACGTCCTCGGCGGTGAAGTCGCTGCCGTCGGTGGAATGTGACGCCGGAGCGCAGATCGAAGGTCCACGATCTTGCCGTCTTTCGACTGCTCCCACTTGAGTCGCAAGGCCGGGCGCCGGCTTGCCGGTCTTGTCATCGCGCTCGAGCAACGTGTTGAAGACGGGGACGATCGCGATCGCGTTCGCCTGCAGGCGCGCGGGCACCAGCCAGTCCCTCGGCGCCGAGCGACGGCAGCCCGATCGTGACCGTGCCCGCTCGGGCTTGGCCTGCGCGGCGGCCACGCCGCACAGTCCCAACGCGAGCAGCAGCACCAGCCCCTTCGCTATACGACGGTACATGACGACGCTCCTTTGGATGAATGGCGGGACGATGAGGCGATCCGCGGCGCGAACCGCGGGAGGCCGGCACTGCGCGCAAGGCCATGCGGGGCTCGAAACTCATGCTCGCGACTCGGTTGGCAGCCCGGCTTCGGACTCGTTCGGAATGGTTCGGGCGTCAGTTCGGAATACTGGACGTTGTTCGCTATTCCGAATCAAGCTAACGTAGCGGGTAACCCATGTCAAGCGAACGCGAACTGGACGCAAGCCGCGACGCCGCCGCGCGTAGGCGTGACGCTGCAGCGTATTCAGTCTCGAGCGCGGGATGACGCTGGAGCAGTTGTCGCGCGCAGCCGGCGTGTCCAAGTCGTGCTCTCGGAGATCGAGCGCAGCAAGGCGAACCCGACGATCGCCGTCACCTGGCGGCTCGCCAACGCGCTCGGCCTCGGCCTCGACCAGCTGTCTCGGTGCCGGGCGGCGCACGCCAGCCCGTCGAGGTGCTGATCCGCCGACCAGCTTCCGTCGCTCACATCGGCCAACAGCAGCCACTCGCCTGCGCATCCTCGGCCCGATGGAGCTCGCCAGCCGTTCGAGTGGTACGACCTGGCACTCGCGCCGAAGGCGCGCTCAAATCGGCAGGCCACGATCCCGGCACGCGGGAGCACTTGACGGTGCTGCAGGGCGTGGTCGACGTCGCGGTCGAGGGGCCTGCGCAGCGCGTGCGCGTGGGCGAGACTGCGCGCTACGCGGCCGACGCCCTCGAGATCCGCAATGCGGGCCGTTCGACTGCCCGCGGGCTGTTGATCGTCATTCACGGATAGGCCCTCGTACGGATCCGCGAGCGCGCCAGCGCGCTCTCGCGGCACCGGAAACAACCGCGGCGCGGGCCCGACCCTGAACCCCGCGATCTCATCGTGTGCTTTTCTCCGGCGGCAGTGTCAGTGGCGCGAGGACCTTTGATCCGCTATACTTTATTGCCACATTTTCATCCCCATGACACAACAGGACTCGCGCGCCGAGGCGCTTCTCGCGCGCTTCGGCCTCGTGGCCGATCACGCCGGCGTGTGCGTCGGCCCGGATCGATATGGCGCGGCGACGGCAGCACGATCGTCTCCATCAATCCCGCGAACGAAGCGCACGATCGGCCGTGTCGACGGCGACGACGGCCGCGGACCTCGACGCCGCGATCGCATCGGCTCATACGGCGGCGCGCAGCTGGCGCGACGTGCCCGCGCCGCGCCGCGGTGAAGCGGTGCGCCAGTTCATGTGCTGCTGCGCGAGCTAAGGATGCGCTCTGGGCTCGCTCGTTGCGCTCTCGAGAACGGCAAGATCAAGGCCGAGGGCGACGGCGAAGTGCAGGAGATGATCGACATCGCGCGACTTCGCCGTCGGGCTGTCGCGGCATGCTGTACGGCCAGACGATGCCATCGAGCGGCCGCGGCACCGGATGATGCGAGCAGTGGCATCCGCTCGGCGTCGTCGGCGTGATCACTGCGTTCAACTTTCCCGTCGCGGTGTGGGCGTGGAACGCGATGCTCGCCGCGGTGTGCGGCAATGCCGTCGTGTGGAAGCCGTCGCCGAAGACGCCGCTCACGCGCACTCGCCGTGCACGCATCTCGCCAATCGCGTCGTCGACGGCGCTCGGCGCTGCCGCCGATCTTCGCGCTCGCGATCGTGCGGCAACGCGCTGGCGCCGTCGCTCGCCGGCGGATCCGCCGCATCGCGCTCGTGTCGTTCACGGGCTCGTTCGCGCGTCGGGCCGCGAGGTCGCGCACGACGGTCGCCGCGCGCTTCGGCAAGGTCGCTGCTCGAATGCGCCGGCAACAACGCGGTCGATCGTGGCCGACGACGCCGATCTCGATCTCGTCGTGCCCGCGGTCATGTTCGGCGCCGTCGGCACTGCAGGCCAGCGCTGCACGAGCGACGCGCCGGCTGATCGTCGCATCGCGCGCGCCACGACGCGATCGTCGCTCGGCTCGCCGACGCGTTACGCGCAGGTGCGCATCGGCGACCCGCTGGACCGCGGCGACGCTGATGGGACCGCTGATCGACGCGGCGGCAGTCGAGCAGCTATCACCGCGCGCTCGCCGAGGCGACGCGCCGCCGGCGGCACGATCGTCTGCGGCGGCAACGTGCGGCGAGGGCCCGGGGTTCTTGGTCGAGCCGACGATCGTCACCGGCCGTCGCAACGCAATGCGACGTCGTGCAGCGCGAGACCTTCGCGCCGATCCTCTACGTGATGCCCGTTCGACTGCGCTCGACGACGCGATCGCGCAGAACAACGGCGTGCCGCAGGGATTGTCGTCGGCGATCTTCACGCAGCGATGTGCGCGCCGCCGAGAGCGTTTCTCGCGGCGATCGGGCAGCGACTGCGGCATCGCCAACGTCAACATCGGCACGTCGGGCGCCGAGATCGGCGGCGCGTTCGGCGGCGAGAAGGAGACCGGCGGCGGCCGCGAGTCGGGCTCCGACGCGTGGAAGGCGCTACATGCGCCGGCAGACGAACACGCATCAACTGGGGCCGCGAGCTGCCGCTCGCGCAGGGTACCCGCTTCGACGTTTCGTAAGGCGGGCTGCGGTCCCTGTGGGAGCGGGCTATTTCGACTGGCGCGCGCCTTCGTCGCCTTGCGCTTCGCGGTGACGGAGGCACGCGGCGCGGCGGGCGCCCGTCGCGCGGCAGTGGCCACCGTCGAGCGCGTGGTGGGCTTGCGCGCCGCGCCGGCGGCGAGGCTTCCGCGTTCCACTCGTTGCGGGCTTTCTCCGCGCTGCGGCTGCGCAGCTCGCGTGCTTCGGCAGCGGCGGGCGCCTTTGCCTGCGCGGGGTTCGCGCCGGGGACTTCCTGGGCTTGGTGGCGCCGCCGCTCTTGCCCGCCTTTTCGTCGAGGAGCGCCACCGCTTCCTCGAGCGTGAGCCGTGTCCATCTTGTCGCTGGTCCGGCAACGGTCGCGTTGGTCGTCGCCGTGCTTGACGTAAGGGCCCGTAGCGGCCCGGCGTGCAGCTCGACCGGCTTGCCTTGTTCGCGCGGATGCGACGCCCAGCGACGCGCAGCCGGCGCTCCGCCGCGCTGCGGCGCGGCCTTTGCGATCCGGATCCTTCGTCTCGAACTCGAAGCCGACCTTGCCGTCCTTCTGCCGCACGAGATACGCTGAGAACGGGCGCCGCGTGCGCGAGCGACACGAACTGCAGCAGATCGGTCTTGCCGGTCGCCAGCAGCTTCTGCATCTGCGCGCGCTCGATCGGCCGCTGGAGGATCGTGCGGCCCGAGCGGAAATCGCAGGTCTTGTCCGGGCCCGACGGCGCTTCTCGCAGACGTACGCGTTCGCCGATCTCGAACACGCGTGTTGCTGCACTTCGGGCACGGACCGAGCGGCGTCTGGCCGGTGAAGTCGGGCGCTCTCGCCGTCGTCGTCGTCGAGGCGCGGGCCGAAGTCGAACTCGACTTCGTTGGCGTCGGTGAGCTTCGAGCTTCGCCGAGAACGGACGGCCGATGCTTGGCTGCGGAAGCCTTCGAGCGGGCCGATCTCGCGCTCGTGATCAGCAGCGTCTCGGCTTCCGGCGGCTCGAGCTGGCGGCCGCCCATGATCTTCCAGAACGCAAAGTCGCACTTGGGATTCACGCACTGGAACTTCTTGTACTTCTCGTGCACTTCGCCGCCGCACTTCGGGCACGGCGACGGACAGCGTCGCGAAGTCGCCGGGGATCGTGTCGCTGTCGAAGTTCTTCGCCTGCGCGACGATGTGCTTCGGTCATCGCGACGATCTCGTTCATGAACGTCGTCGCGCGGAAGCTTGCCGTGCTCCATCTGCGCGAGCTGGAACTCCCACTCCGCCGTGAGCTCCGGGCAGAAGCAGCTCCGGCACGCCGAGGCCGTGCAGCAGCGTCATCAGCGAGAACGCCTTCGCGGTGGGCGTGCAGCTCCTTGCCTTCGCGATGGATGTAGCGTTCCGCGATCAGGCCCTCGATGATCTGACGCGCGCGTCGCCGGCGTGCCGAGGCCCTTCTCGCGCATCGCTTCGCGCAGGTCGTCGTCCTCGATCAGCTTGCCCGCGCCCTCCATCGCCGAGAGCAGCGTCGCCTCGTTCAACCGCGGCGGCGGCCGCGTGACGAGCGCGCGCGACGTCGACCTTCTCGGTCGCGACCTTCTCGTTCGGCTTGACCGGCATCGAGCGACGCGCTCCTCGCCCTGCAGCTTCCTTGCCGTACACGGCGAGCCAGCCCAGGATCGACGAGCACCTTGCCCTTCCGGTCTTGAACGGCTCGGTCTCGACGCGCGTGATGCGCGTGGTCACGAGGTACTCCGCCGCCGGATAGAACACGGCGAGGAAGCGCTTGCACCACGAGGTCGTAGAGCTTCTGCTCGATCTCGTTCAGGTGCTTCGGGCGTCGACGAGCGTCGGGATGATCGCGAAGTGGTCGGAGACCTTCGCGTTGTCGAAGATCCGCTTGTTCGGTCCGACCCACTTCTTGCTTGAGGATCTCGCCGCGCGAACGCTGCCGTAGGCGTTCGTCTCGCCGAGCGCCTTCCAGCGTCGACCTTGCACCGTCGTCGATGTAGTCTTCCGGCAGCGCGCGCGAGTCGGTGCGCGGGTACGTCAGCACCTTGTGCTTCTCGTAGAGCGCCTGCGCGAGCGACAGCGTGGTGCGCGCCGAGAAGCCGAACCGGCCGTTGGCCTCGCGCTGCAGGCTCGTGAGGTCGTAGAGCAGCGGCGGGCTCTGCGATCGTGGGCTTCGATTCCTCGGTGACGATGCCGGGCTTGCCCGCGCACTTCGCCGGCGAGCGCGCGCGCCTGCGCTTCGTTCCAGATCCGCTCGGCGCGCGGATCGGGGTCGTCGTCCTGCGCGCTTGAACTTCTCGTCGAACCAGCGGCCCGTGTACTCGCCGGCCGCCGCGCGGAACGTGCCGACCACTTCCCAGTAGTCGCGCGGCACGAACGCGCGGATCTTCTCCTCGCGCTCGACCAGGATCGCGAGCGTGGGCGTCTGCACGCGGCCGACGGTGGTGAGCTGGAAGCCGCCGGACTTCGAGTTGAACGCGGTCATCGCGCGCGTGCCGTTGATGCCGACGAGCCAGTCGGCTCCGAGCGGCACACGGCGGCGTCGGCGAGCGGCAGCATCTGCTCGTCGCTGCGCAGCTGCTCGAAGCCGTCGCGGATCGCAGCGTGGCGTCATCGACTGCAGCCACAGCCGGCTGGATCGGCTTGCCCGTCTTCGCGTACTGGACGATGTAGCGGAAGATGAGCTCGCCCTCGCGGCCCGGCGTCGCAGGCGTTGATCAGAGCGCCGTCACGTCCTTGCGCTTGATGAGCTTCAGCAGCGTCTTCAGCCGGTTCTCGTTCTTCTCGATCGGCTTCAGCTCGAAGCGCGACGGAATCGCCGGCAGGTGCGCGAACGTCCACTTGCCGCGCTTGACCTCCTCCTCCTCGGGCATGCCGATCTCGAGCAGGTGGCCCACCGCCGACGACAGGACGTAGCGGTCGCTCTCGAAATAGATCGTCATGGCGCGCGAAGCCGCCCAGCGCGCGCGCGATGTCCGCGGCGACGGACGGCTTCTCGGCGATGATGAGGCTTTTCACGACGGGGGGCCTGGACAGCGAAAGGGCGCCGATACTACAGAAGGAGCGGCGACCGGGGCAAGACTACCTTTTAGCCGAGCTGCTGCCAACGTGCGCGCCCGCGCAGGGGCGCGCGGCGTCCGCGTGCACGCCTGTGGGTGCGCGCGCTTACGCGCGCTGCGCGAGGAGTCTCGCCCGCCTGAGCGCTGCCAGCGGCCGCCCGGGAGGACGGCGACGCGCCCGTCCAGCTCGAGCGTGGTCAACGCCGCAGCGAGATTCTGTGCGGTCATCGACCGTGCGCGCGATCAATTGATCCGAGATCGACAGGATCGTGTCCCATTGCGTCGCAGCACTGCTGCGTGCGGTCCACGTGTCGCTCGCGTCCGCCGCGGCGCCGCGCCCGTGCGCGCGATGGCGGCGTGAGCCCGAGATCCTCGAGGACGTCCTGCGCGGTCTCGACGAGCTTCGCGCCTTCGCGGATCAGCTTGTGCGGACCCTTCGAGAACGGCGAATGGATCGAGCCGGGGATGGCGAACACGTCGCGGCCCTGCTCGCCCGCGAAGCGCGCGGTGATGAGCGAGCCCGATGACAGCGTCGCCTCGACGACGAGCACGCCGCGCGCAAGCCGCGGACAGGAGCCGGTTGCGCTGCGGAAAGTTCTCCTTGCGCGGCGGTGTCCCCGGCGCGAAACTCGGCAATGATCGCGCCGCGCTCGGCGATCGCATGCGCGAGCTCGCGATTGCGCGCCGGATAGACGCGGTCGGGCCCGGTGCCGATCACGGCGATCGTCGAGCCCGCACCATCGAGCGCGCCGCGATGCGCGGCGGTGTCGATGCCGAGCGCCAGCCCCGAGACGACTCGTCACGCCCGCCGCCGACAGCGCGCCGGCGAATGCGAGCGCGTTGTCGATGCCCTGCGGCGTTGCGTTGCGGCTGCCGACGATCGCGATCGCCGTTCGCGCGAGCAACTCACGGCGGCCGACGAAGAACAGCGCCGGGCGGCGCGTCGGACAGGTCGAGCAGACGCGCGCGGATAGTCGGGGTCGTCCCAGGCGATCAGCTCGTGGCGCGGATCGGCAAGCCAGTCACGCGTCGCAGCGAGCGCGTTCGGGAGGCGGCGGCGCCAGCATGCGCTCGACGGCCGCCGGTGGCAGCCGCGTCGCGAGCTGCGCGCGCGTCGCATCGAGCGCGCCGGCCGGTCCGTCGAAGCTGCGCAGCACCTCGACGAGCGTGCGGGACGGCACTGCCTTGAGGGCGAGGACCGCCCAGGCATCGATGCGAGCGTCGATAGGCATGACGACAAAGAGCCGGCTCGGCCGTCAGCAGTCGACGGCGGAGCCGGCAAGGGGAGCGGATTCTGGAGGCCGGCGCCGCCGTCAGGGCGTGCGCCAATAGTCACCGACGCGAATGGCTTCGGTGGAATTGACGACGAGCGCGTAGGACACACTCTCGAACACCCGGAACACCAGCAGCAGGCCCGTGCGCTCGTCGGGCACCTGCAGATACTTCTGCGCGCCGAGTAGACGGTCGTCTGGTCGAAAGACGGCAGCATGACCGCGGCGGTGGTGTTCGACGGACGTTGAATCGGCGCGATCACGCGATAGATCGCGAGCACGTTGCCGACTTCGAGCCCCTGTGCCGAGCCTCCGTCGAGCGTGACGACGTAGCCGCGGCCCGTCTCGGCGCCCTCGAGGGCGAGCTTCAGGATGCGGCCGGCGATGTCCTTCGACGGCGCGTGGGGCACGTAGTTCTGACAGCGTCTCGCGCGGCGCGGGCAGCAAGCGGTCGCCGATGATGATCTCTTCCTTCGCCGACTCGATCTTCACGGTGGAGACGTCCGCGAAGCGTTCGACGCGCGCGGTGCCGAGGAACCGGTTCTCGTAGCCCAGCACCGCGCCGCGGTCGCCGACGAGCTTTTCGCCTGGACGGTAGATGAACCAGAAGTCGCCGTCCTTTGGTCGCATGCCGACGACGTACACGCGTGTCGCCCTCGCCGCGGATCGACGCGGTCGTCGCGACCCCTGATGATCTGCGCGGCGTTGTCGAGGCCGTCCCGGTCCGGTGACCAGCGGGCGGGTGAGATACGGCTCGATGTCGCCCGGCGGGATGACCGGGATCGCTTCGGCTTCGAGCGGCCGGACGCGCACGCTGGGCGCCAATCGGACGGTATCGCGCGGCGTCAGCGCGAGCTGGGCACGCCGTTCACCATCGACAGCGAGACGACGTCGCCCGGGTAGATCCAATGCGGATTCTTGATCTGCTCCCGGTTCATGCGCCATACGTCGGGCCATTTCCACGGGTCCTTGAGGAACTTGCCCGCGATGCCCACAGGGTGTCTCCTTTTGCACCGTGTAGCTTCGTCGGCGCGCCTGGAGCGAGCTGCAATGCCCGAATGCAAAGCCGGGACGGCGAAGAACGGCCAGGGCAACCGCCGCGAGGGCGAGGCCGCCCGGCGGCCTGTGATAAAGTAAGTTGAAGCATATGACCTCTCTCCGACGGAGGGGACTTGCAAGCGTCCTAAACCGCCGCAAAATAAGGACTTAACGAGCGATTCTGCATCTGTCAGCATGCATTTGGCAAGCTAGACGTTCAGCATGGCCCAGCTTCCCGATACTCGAATATCCTGATCCCCGCCTCAAGAAGGTAGCGACGCTCGGTCACGGCCTTCACTCCGGAGCTCCAGAAGCTCGTCCGCGACATGGCCGAGACGATGTACGCGGCGCCGGGCGTCGGACTGGCGCGCGACCCAGGTCGACGTGCACAAGCGCGTCATCGTCATCGACGTCTCCGAGGCCCGCGACGAGCTGCAGGTGCTGATCAATCCCGAGATCCTGTCGGCCGAGGGCGAGGCCGAGCAGGAGGAAGGGTGCCTGTCCGTGCCCGGCTACTACGACAAGGTCAAACGCGCCGCGCGGATCACGCGTGCGCGCGCAGGACGAGCGACGGCGAAGCCGTTCGAGCTCGCCGCCGACGGCCTGCTCGCCGTCTGTATCCAGCACGAAATGGACCATCTGCTCGGCAAGGTCTTCGTCGACTACCTGTCGCCGCTGAAGCGCGCGCGGCTCGCCGCCCGGCTGCGCAAGAAGCAGCAGCCTGGCCGGTTAGCCGCAAACGCACCCAGCGCCTCCGCCCTGCCTCAGCGCTGCGCGTCGGCTTTGCCGGCACGCCGCTATTCGCCGCGCGGGCGCTCGGCCGCCGATTGCCGCCGCCGGCTACACGATACCGCTGGTGCTGACCCAGCCTGATCGGCCACATGGCCGAGGCCTCGAGCAGACGCCCTCGCCGGTCAAGGCGCTGCGCACAGGAACGGCCTTCCCGGTCGCAGCAGCCGGCGTCGCTGCGTGACCCCGACTGCGTCCGGGCCGCAGCTGCGATCGCGGTCCCGACTCGACGTGCTGGTGGTCGCCGCGTATGGGCTGATCCTGCCGCAGGCAAGTCCTCGACTGGCCGCGCCACGGCTGCCTCAACATCCATGCGTCGCGGCTTCCGCTGGCGCGGCGCCGCACCGATCCAGCGCGCCATCGAGGCGGGCGACGCCACGACCGGCGATCACGATCATGCAGATGGACGCCGGTCTCGACACCGGACCGATCGTGTCCGTGGTCGACGTGCCGATCGCGCCGCAGCGAGACCGCCGGCGACGCTGCACGACAAGCTCGGCCGCGAGCGGCGCGCGCAGATCGTCGCGCGTGCTCGGCCGCGCTCGCGCGCGACGCGACCGCCTCGCGGTCGCAGCCGCAGCCGGAGATGGCGTCACCTACGCGGCGAAGATCGGGCCGCGGCGACGTCGGCCGATCGACTGGTCGGCAGTCCGGCCGGCGCTGATCGACCGGCGAGTGCGCGCGCTCGATCACGACGCCCGGGCGCTCAGGTGCGCTGGCTGCGAGGCGGTCGCCTCAGGCTCGCGCCGGCCGCGACGATCTCGCGCACGACGCCGCGTACGGCGCCCGGCGACCGTCGATCAGCGCGAAACGGCGAGGCCGGCATCGACGTCGCGTGCGGCCGCGCCGCGGCGGAGGGCATCGCGCTGCGCTATCATCGAATTGCAGCCCGCGGGCGGCAAGCGTATGCACGGCAGCCGACTAGCACGCGCGGCCGCGGCGGTGACGCGCCGGCATGCGCGTTCGAGCGAGCCTCGCCGGTAGCCGTCGATGCACGTCGACGCAGAAGCAGGCCGCGCGACGCCGTGCACGCGCGTGCTGGAGCAGCACGACGCCTCGCGACGCGCTCGCCGGCGTCGACGACGGCAGAGCCGACGCGCGGCGCGCGCGTACGTCGCACGAGCTCGCTGCACGGCACGCTGCGCCATTGGGGCACGCTCGACGCGCTCGCGCGCCGACTCGCCGCGCAAGCCGATCGCCGACCCGTCGCTCGCGCGCGCTGCTGTCGCCGTCGCGCTCTACCAGCTCGACCACACGCGCGCGCCGCCTTTCGCCGTCGTCGATCGCGCGGTGGACGCGGCTGCGGCGCTCGTGCGCCCGCGGGCGAAGGCGCTGGTCAACGCGCTGTTGCGCCGGTACCTGCGCGAGCGCGACGCGCTGCACGCGCAGCGGTGCGAGCGACCCGGTCGCGCGCTGGTCGCATCCGCGCTGGTGGATCGCGCGCGTGCGAGGCGAGTCACCCGGACGACTGGGAGGCGATCCTCGCGCGCGGGCAACGCGCGCCCGCCGCTGACGCTGCGCGTCGAACGCGCGCGTGACGACGCGCGATGCGCTCGTCGCGCGCTTCGCAGGCGGCTGGAATCGCGTGCGACCCGGCGGGCGCGCAGGGAATCCTCGTTGACGCCGACGAGCCGGTCGACGCGCTGCCGGGTTACGCCGAGGCGCGTTCTCGGTGCAGGACCTCGGGCGCGCAGCTCGCTGCGCCGCTGCTCGGCGCGACCGACGGCATGCGCGTGCTCGATGCGTGCGCGCGCGCCCGGCGGCAAGACGACGCACATCCTCGAGCTCGCGGACGTCGAGCTCATCGCGCTCGACAGCGACGTCGCGCGGCTCGCCCGCGATACGCGACAACCTCGACGCGGCTCCGGCTTGCCGGATCGCCGCGCGTCACGATCGTCGCGGCGATGCGGCGCGCCCGCGCGCATGGTGGGACGGGCGACCGTTCGACCGCATCCTCGCCGACGTTCCGTGCACGGCATCGGGCGTCGTGCGCCGCCATCCCGACGGCAAATGGCTGCGCCGCGCAACCGACGTGGCGCGCGTTCGCCGCGAGCAGGCGCGCTCCTCGACGGCGCTGTGGCCGCACCTCGCGCCGGGCGGGACGCTGCTCTACGCGACCTGCTCGGTGTTCGCGGCCGAAAACGAGGCGCAGCCTGGCACCGCCTTCCCGGCGCGGCGTCCCGATGCGTTGCGCGAATCCATCACCTATCCGCGCCGAGCGTGCACGCGCGCGGCGGCCAACTCTTGCCTTCGCTCCGGGCGCGGGCCACAATCAAGACGGATTCTTCTACGCGCTCTCCGCAAGGGCCTCGACGCTGCGCGCTTCGCCGCCGGCACCCTGCGGCCCGAGCCGCGGACCGTCCCGCGCGGCATGCCCCCAGTCGCCGGCATGCCGACACCCCTACGCGTCCCGCTCCGCTTCCGCCGCGCGCGCGCGTCGCGCGTTGCTTGCGGCGTCGTGGCGATCGCGTTCTGCCGCGGCGCTCGGACGCGCGCGCCGACACGATCGCCGTCAAGTCGGCCGGAGCTTGCGCATCGACGACGGCGACGTGCATGCTTCAACGCCGAGTTCGACCTCGCGCTCACACCCGACGCTCGAGGAAGCGCTCGAAAAGGGCATTCGCCCTCTACTTCGCGCATCGAGTTCGAGCTCGTCCGTCACGCGCTGGTACTGGCTCGACGAGAAGGTCGCTGTCGACGTCGACCACCGTATCGCGTGTACGTACAACGCGCTCACGCGGCAGTACCGCGTCGCGAGCGGACCGCTCGGCCAGACGTTCGACGTCGCTCGGACGAGGTGCAGCGCTTCATCTAGCCGCGTCACCGTCGCGCCCGATCGCGCGCCGAGACAGCTCTCCACGCGGCGTGCGCTACGAAGCGGCGGTGCGGCTGCAGCCTCGACGTCAACCAGCTGCCGAAGCCGTTCCAGGTGAACGCGCTCGCGTCGCGCGAATGGTCAGCTCGCGAGTCGGACTGGTACCGGTTGTCGCTTCACGCCGTGAGCCATACCATGCCTCAGCAGACGCGCGGATCTGCGGCCTGCGCCGTGCGCTGGCTCTGCTGGTGTCGCGTGCCTCGTCGGCGATCGCGGCTGTTTCCTGCTCGCGACCGCGACCGGCGAACACCGGGCTCTTTCGCGCGGCAGCTACGACCGCTGCTCGTGCGTCAACGCGGTGATGGTCGCGCCTGCTGATGCTGATCGTCGGCGTGGCAGCTGCTGCAGCTGTCGCCGCAACCTGAACGCGCGGCGTGTTCGGATCGCGGCTCGCGCGCGCGGCTCGTGCTGCTGTTCGCGCTCGTCGCGGTGCTTCCCGGCGCGCTCGTGTACGCGGTGTCGGTGCAGTTCCTCGGCCGCAGCATCGAGAGCTGGTTCGACGTGCGCGTCGACCGCGCGCTCGAAGGCGGCCTCGACCTCAGGCGCAGCGCGCTCGACTACTGCCTGCAGGAGACGACCAACAAGGCGGTCGCAGATCGCCGTCGCACGCTCGGCGACACGGCCAGGGCAGCCTGCCCGACGCGTGCTAATCGCGCGCAGCCGAGCAGGCCGGCGTGTACGGAGGTCGGCGCTGTTCATCGACGACCGGCGGCGTGCTCGCCGTCGCCGGCATCGGCGGCGCGGCACCGACGCCCCGGAGCCGCCGCCGCCGCAGGCGCTGCGGCGCGCGCGGCTGCAGCAGACGCTACGCCGCCGTCGAGCGCGCTGCCGACGGCGGACTCGTGCTGCGCGTCGTCGTCGCCGGTGAACAGCGGCGACCGCACCGAGCCGCTCAAGGTGCTGCAGGTGATCGAGCCGGTGCCGAGCGCGCTCGCGCAGGACGTCGACAAGGTGCAGGCCGGCGCGCGCGACTACCAGGAGATCTCGTTCTCGCGCACGGCGCTGAAGCGCCTCTATGCGCTGACGCTTGACCTTGACGCTGCTGCTGGCGCTCACCTCGGCGCTCGGTCTCGCGGTCGTGCTCGTCCGAGCGCTTCGCCGACGCCGCTCGGCCTGCTCGCCGAGGGCACGCGCGCCGTCGCGCAGGGCGACTTCACGCGCCGCCAGCCGGTCACTTCGCGCGACGAGCTCGGCGTGCTCGACCGAATCGTTCAACACGATGACCGCGCAGCTCGCCGAAGCGCATGCGCAGGACCGAGGAATCGCGCGCGCGCGATCGGAGACGACGCGCGCGCGTACCTGGAGAGCATCCTCGGCAACCTGTCCGCGGGCGTGCTCGCGTTCGACGATCGCTACCGCCTGCGCACCGCGAACCCGAGCGCCGCGCGTGATCCTGCAGCAGCCGCTCGCCGACCTGTCGGGCGTGGCGCTTGCCGAGTGGGGCAGCGCGCCTGCCGGCGCTCGCGCCGTTCGCCGAGCTCGTCGCCGAAGGCTTCCGCGACGGCCGCGACGCGCAGTGGCAGACGCGAGGCGCCGCTCGGCGTGGCCGAGCCTGACGCGCACGCTGCTGATGCGCGGGTCGCGGCTGCCGGGACGCGCCGTCGCGGGCTATGTCGTCGTGTTCGACGACGTGTCCGAGCTCGTGCAGGCGCAGCGCGACGCCGCGTGGGCCGAGGTCGCGCGCCGGCTCGCGCACGAGATCAAGAATCCGCTGACGCCGATCCAGCTCTCCGCCGAGCGGCTCGCGCGTCAAGCTCGCGCGCAAGCTCGAAGGCGCCGACCAGCGAGACGCTGACGCGCGGCACGCAGACGATCGTCGCGCAGGTCGCCGCGATGAAGCACATGGTCGACGATTTCGCGATCTACGCGCGCGCAGCCGCGTCCGGGCAGATGCAGCCGGTCGACTTGGCCGCCCTCTTGCTCGACGTGCTCGCTCTGTACGACAATCTGCGGCCGCACGTCGCGCTGACGCTTCCCGGATGCGCCGGTCGTCGTCCAGGGCGAGCCCACGCGCCTGCGCCAGGTGTTCCACAACCTCCTGCAGAACGCGATCGATGCCCAGGCCGATGTCGCCGGACCCGCGCTTCGCGATCGCGCTCGCAGCGCCGCGACGGCGAGGCGCATGCTCGTCATTCGGCGACGCAGGGCCCGGATTCCCGGACGACGTGCTCGAGCACGCCTTCGAGCCGTACGTGACGACCAAAGCCGAAGGGCACCGGCCTCGGCCTCGCGATCGTGAAGAAGATCGTCGACGAGCACGCGCGGACGCGTCGACGCTCGCCAACGGCGCGCCGCGCGGCGCGCGCGTCACGCTCGATTGTTCCCGCGTGATCACGGCCGGCGCCGCGATCGCCGCCTGACCGCGACGACGAATGGCGCAATGCGCGGAAATCCTGATCGTCGACGACGAAGTCGGCATCCGCGAGCTGCTCTCGGAGATCCTGCAGGACGAGGGCTATCGCGTCGCGCGTCGCCGAGAACGCGAGCGAGGCGCGCGCGTACCGCGCAGCGGCAGCAGCCGGCGCTGGTGCTGCTCGACATCTGGATGCCGGACACCGACGGCGTCACGCTGCTGCGCGAATGGGCGGCGCGCGGGCCAGCTCACGATGCCGGTCGTCATGATGTCGGGCCACGGCACGATCGAGACCGCGGTCGAGGCGACGAAGCATCGGCGCGTTCGACTTTCTCGAAAAGCCGATCGGCCTGCAGAAGCTGCTCGGCGACGATCGCGCGCGCGCTGAAGACGGCGCGCGCGCGCAGGAGCCGCGGCGCGTCTCGCTCGCGGCGCTCGGCGCGAGCGCCGCCGATCCGCGACGCCGAGCGCGCGCTCGAGCAGCTGGTCGCCGCGCGCGCGCCGGTGCCTGATCCTCGGCGAGCCGGGCACCGGGCCACGACATCGCGGCGCGCGCGCTGCAGACGCCGGACGCGCCGTGGTCGTCGCTGGCCGAACGGACGCGCGGCTCACCGCGAATCCGCTCGCCGCTGATCGAGGAAGCGCGCGACGGCACGCTGTACTGCGCCGAGATCGGCCAGTACTCGAAGCGCGGAGCAGAAGGGGCTCGCGTTCCTGCTGCCGAAGCTCGAGCAAGCTCGAACGTCGACGCTCGTCTGCGACGAGCGCGGAGCCGCTCGGCAACCTCGCGGCCGAAGGCAAGTTCGACGCCGGCGCTGCTGGCGCAGCTCGTCGGCGGGCGCGCGTGATGCTGCCGCCGCTGCGCGCACGGCGCGAGGACATCCCGCCGCTGATCGAGCGCTATCTGGCGCGCAGCGCCGCGGCGGCGAGCGCGCACCGCCGCTGCTGCCGCGACGCTGCCGCCGACCGCGCTGACGGCGCTCGCCAACGCGTACTGGCCCGGCAATCTCGATCACCTGCCAAGCGTCGTCGCGAACCTGCGTGATCGCTGCGCGGCGAGGTCACGACCGAGCACGTCAAGCGGCTGCTGGGCGAAGTCGGCCGCCGCCGAACCGCGCGGTCGCGCCGGAGATCACCGCGCGCTTCTTCGAGCTGCCGCTGCGCGAGGCGCGCGAGGCGTTCGAGCGCATCTACTTCGAGCAGCTTGCTGGGCCGCGAGCAGAGCAACATGAGCAAGGTCGCCGAGAAGGCCGGGCTCGAGCGCACCCACCTCTACCGCAAGCTGAAGCAGCTCAACATCCGGTTCTCGCGCCGCGGCGACGACAGCGCGCGCAGTAGCGCCGGCAGCCTCCGACTGCGAGCTCAGCGCCCGCGGTTCGCCGCGCGTCCAGCAGCCGCATGGCGCCGCTGGTCATCGGCGCGATCGGCGTCGTCTACGGCGACATCGGCACGAGCCCGCTGTACACGCTGCGCACAGCGCTTCACCGGGTCGCACTGCGGCTGCCGCTCACGCGCGGCAACGTGCTCGGCATCCTGTCGGTGATCTTCTGGGCGCTCGATCGATCGTCGTCACGCTGAAGTACGTCGACGCTGATCATGCGCGCGCGACAACCGCGGCGAAGGCGGCATTCTCGCGCTGACCGCGCTGGTGTCGCGCGGCTCGACGGCGCAGCCGCGCCGGCGCTGGTGGCTCGTCGGCTTCGGCATCTTCGGCGCCGCGATGTTCTACGGCGACGGCATGATCACGCCGGCGATCTCGGTGCTGGGCGCGGTCGAGGGCTCGGAGATCATCGCGCCGGCGCTGCATCCGTTCATCGTGCCGGTCGCGATCGTCATCATCGCTCGCGCTGTTCGCGATCCAGAAGCGCGGCACCGCGCGCGTCGGCGCGCTGTTCGGCCCGGTCATGTGCCTGTGGTTCGTCGACGCTCGCGGTGCTGGGCGCGATGCGAGATCGCTGCGCAGCCCGACGGTGCTCGCGGCGCCGTCAATCCGCTGTACGCGGTTCGCGTTCGTCGTCGCGCAACCCGTCGCTTGCGTTCCTCGCGCTCGGCGCGGTCGTGCTCGCCGTCACCGGCACCGAAGCGCTGTACGCCGACATGGGCCACTTCGGCACGACGCCGATCCGCCGCGCGTGGCTGCTCTTCGTCATGCCGGCGCTCGTGCTCAACTACTTCGGGCAGGGCGCGCTGATCCTCGACCGACCCGGCGGCGATCAAGAACCCGTTCTACCTGCTCGCGCCGGAGTGGGCGCTGATCCCGCTCGTGATCCTCGCGACCGCCGCGGCGGTGATCGCGTCGCAGGCGGTGATCTCGGGCGCGTTCTCGCTGACCCGCGCGGCGATCCAGATGGGCTACTGCCCGCGGCTCACGATCGAGCACACGTCCGAGCGCGCGATCGGCGCAGATCTACGTGCCGTTCATCAACTGGTCGCTGCTCGCGGCGTGATCGCTGCTCGTCGTCGGTTTCCGCAACTCCGACAACCTCGGCGGCGCGTACGGCATCGCGGTGACGCTGGCGATGCTGATCGACTCGATCCTGATCTTCGTCGTGATGCGGCGGCTGTGGAACTGGCCGACTGCCGGTCGCCGTCGCCATCGCGGTGCCGCTGCTCGCTGATCGACCTCGCGTTCCTGTCGTCGAACGCGCTCAAGATTCCGGACGGCGGCTGGTTCCCGATCCTGATCGGCATCGTCGTGTTCACGCTGCTGACGCACGTGGAAGCGCGGCCGCGTCGTGCTGATGCGAGCGCCTGTCCGAGGACGCGATGCCGCTCGACCTGTTCATCCAGAGCATCGAGGCGTCGCCGCCGACGCGCGTGCCGGGCACGGCCGATTTTCCTCACGTCGGCGCGCCAGACCGCGTGCCGCATGCGCTGCTGCACAACCTCAAGCACAACAAGGTGCTGCACGAGCGCGTCGTGTTCCTCACCGTCGTCACGCGCGACATTCCGTACGTGCAGCGACGACGAGCGCGTACGAGATCAAGCCGCTCGGCTGCGACTTCTTCCAGATCGACCGCGGACTACGGCTTCACGGAGGACCCGGACGTCCCGGCGCTGCTCGACGAGTGCGGCCGCAGCGGCTTCAGCGTTCGACATGATGGAGACGTCGTTCTTCGTGTCGCGCGAGACGCTGATCCCGACCGTCGCGCCCGGCATGGCGCTGTGGCGCGAGAAGCTCTTCGTCTCGATGTCGAAGAACGCGACCAAGGCGTCCGAGTTCTTCCAGATCCCCACCAACCGCGTCGTCGAGCTGGGAACCCAGTCGAGCCGTGACGCCGCCGCCTGCTTTGTACGCGACGAGAGGCATGAACAGACATCCGCCTGCGCCACGTCGCGTTCTGGCTGCTGGGTGGGCGCGGTCGTCTACCTCCGGTTCGACACGTTTCTCGTGCCTGAAGGTGACGCGCGCACGCGTCATCGAGGGGTCCGGCGTGGTGACGATCGCGCGTCCGCACCGACCAGCACTTCTCATGTCGAAGGCTCGATCAACGGCACATCCGGTGACGCTTCATGATCGACACCGGCGCGACGGCCCGTGATCGGTGGGCGCGGCGCTCGCTCGGAAAGATCGGGCTGGCGGAGAGCTGCCGCCGACTTCAGCACCGCTGGCGGATCGTGGTCGGAGTCGATCGTGCCGAACAACGACGTGCAGGTGGGCGGGGTATTCGCGTCAGCGGCCTGCGCGTCGCTGTCAATCCAGCGCTTGGCCACGCGCTTCCTCGGCCAGAACTTCCTGAATGACAGGTCGACCTGACGCAAGGCGCAGATCAGCTGGTCCTGCGCGTGCAGAAACCAGAAGAAGAGCGGCGGGTGGCAAAGCCACCCGCCGCAGGCTCGCTGCGGGTACGCCTACGCCGCCATCGCCATCTGCGATCGCATCGTCTTGATCGCCTTGCTTTCGATCTGCCGGATGCGTCTCGGCGGACACTCCGTACTCGTTGCCAGTTCCTGCAGCGTCGCACGGGATCCACCTCCTTTCAGCCAGCGCGCTTCGATGATCCGGCGGCTGCGATCGTCCAGCTTGGCCATCGCGCGTTGCAAGCCCACGCTGCGGTTGCGCGCCGTCTCCTCGCGCTCCAGGATCTGCACCGGCTCGTCCTCGGAGTCGGTCAGGAACGCGATCGGGCCGACCGCACTCCTCGTCGCCCGGGGTCGGGTCGAGCGAGATGTCGCCGCCCGAAATCCGCGTCTCCATCTCGACGCACTTCCTCGCGCTTGACGTTGAGCGCCTTGGCGATGTCGTCGACCTGTGCGTGCGTCAGCGACGGCTCGTCGAGCCCCTTCATGCTGCGCAGGTTGAAGAACAGCTTGCGCTGCGCCTTGGTCGTCGCGATCTTGACCAGGCGCCAGTTGCGCAGGATGTACTCGTGCATCTCGGCCCTGATCCAGTGCAGCGCGAACGACACCAGGCGCACGCCCCGCTCCGGGTCGAAGCGCGCGCACGGCCTTCATCAGCCCGACGTTGCCTTCCTGGATGAGGTCCGGCCTGCGGCAGCCCGTACACCATGTAATTGCGCTGACACGGCCACGACCAGGCGCAGGTGCGAACAGCACGAGCTCCCCGGGCGGCGTCGAGGTCGTTCTCTTCCTTGAGCCTGCGGCCCAGGGCGAGCTCTGCTCGGCCGTCAGCAGCGGAAAGCGGTTGACCGCCTGGATGTAGTGATCGAGGCTCCCCAGCGAGGCCGGGGTCGGAAACGCCAGCGCAGTACCGGACATCCAAGTCTCCTTTCGAGAGCGGCGCCCGTCGAGCGGGACGAGTGCCTTAAGATTGTACCGCATTATTTTAGCACTCGGGGATTGAGAGTGCTACAAGTCGCCTCAAAGTTCCCGAAAGTTATCCAGTCGGGTATGAGCGAAGCGCCGGATCCTAGGGATGGACCGTCCTGAGGCGGCATCGATTCGCTACGGAAGTGAGTGCACGCTCACTTCTGGAGCAGCGCGTCGACGAACTCGCGGCGACGAACGGCCGCAGGTCGTCCACGCCCTCGCCGACACCGATGAACTTGCAGCGGCACCGCGTGCTGCTTGGCGATGGCCGCGACGACGCCGCCCTTGGCGCTGCCGTCGAGCTTGGTCAGCACGAGCCCGGTCAGGCCGACGGCGGCGTCGAAGGCCTTGCACCTGCGCGAGCGCGTTCTGCCCGGTGTTGGCGTCGAGCACCAGGAGCACTGCATGGCGGCGCGCCGGAGCTCGCCTTGCCGAGGACGCGCTTGACCTTGCGAGCTCGTCCATCAGGTGGCCCTGCGTCGGCAGGCGTCCCGCCGTGTCCGCGAGCACGACGTCGATCGCCGCGCGCCCTGGCGGCGTCGACCGCGTCGAACATCGACCGCCGCCGGCGTCGCCGCCGCCTGGCGGATCACCGCGACGTTGTTGCGCTCGCCCCAGGCCGCGAGCTGCTCGCGCGCCGCCGCGCGGAACGTGTCGCCGGCGGCGAGCAGCACCGAATGGCTCCTGCTGCTGCAGCCACTTGGCGAGCTTGCCGATCGACGTCGTCTTGCCCGCGCCGTTCACGCCGGCGAGCATGATCACGAACGGCCGCTCGGCGCCGATCACGAGCGGCTTCTCGAGCGGCGCAGAGCAGCGCGACCAGCGCCTCGCGCAGCACGCGCGCGGCGTCGGCATCCGGCCCCGCGCGCCGGTAGCGCGCCTTCAGGTCGTCGAGCGAGATGCGCGCGTGGCGTCGACGCCGACGTCGGCGGTGAGCAGCGCCGTCTCGAGCTCGTCGAGCGCCTCGTCGTCGAGCTTGCGGCGCTGAAGACGCCGGTCAGCGCGCCGGCGAGCTTGCCGCGCGACAGCCCGAGCCCGCCTTCAGCCGCTCGGTCCACGAGCGGGTTTCGCCGGAGCCGTCGGAGGCTCGCCGTCGACGGGCGTCGGAGAGGCGCGGCGTCGGGCTTGCGCTTGAACAGGTCGAACATCGGGGTGCGCCGGCGCGGGATGGACGCGCGTCGGCAAAGCTGAATTCTACCGGTCCCGTCGCCTCGCCCTGACCCTGCCCGTGCCGCCTACGAACGCCCAGCGCGTCCGCATCATCGGCGGGCGCCACCGCGGCGCGCGTCGCTGCGCTTTCCCGGCGCGCCGGAGCCTGCGGCCGACGCCGGACCGCGTCCGCGAGACGCTGTTCAACTGGCTCGGGCAGGACCTCGACGGGCCGCCGGACGCTGGAGCCTGTACGCCGGCATCGGGCGTGCTGTCGCTCGAAGCGCTGTCGCGCGGCGCGAGCGCTCGCGGTCGCGGTCGACCGCAACCGCCGCGCCGATGCGCGCGCATCGCCGCAACGCGCAGCGGCCTGCGAGCGTCGGCGCTCGAAGACGCACGTCGCGCGACGCGCGCGCGTTCATCGCGCAGAGAGCGCGGCGCTTCGACGTGATCTTCCTCGACCCGCCGTTCGACGAGCGACCCGTGGCGGCTGGCTGCTGCCGCGCCTGCGCGGCGCGCGCTCGCGCCGGGCGGTGTCGATCTATGCGGAGGCCGGCGCACGCGCTCGACGCCGCCGGCGCCTGCTCGCGCCGTCGGCACGGCGAGCGCGCCGGGCAGGTGCATTATCATCTTCTGCAGGTTGCGCCGGCCTGATCGCCGCAGCCGACCCGCATGCTGACCGTCGTCTATCCCGGCACCTTCGACCCGTTCACCGCGTGGCCACGAGGACCTCGTGCGCCGCGCGGCGCAGCTGTTCGACCGCGTCGATCGTCGGCGATCGCCGACAGCGAGTCCAAGCGCCCGTTCTTCACCACGGCCGAGCGCGATCGAGATGACGCGCGAAGTCGCTGCGCGCCGTTCGCCAACGTCGAGGTCATGGGCTTCTTCGGCGCTGCTGATGGATTTCGTCCACGACGCAGGACGCGCAGCGTCGTCGCTGCGCGGCCTGCGCGCCGGTCTCGGACTTCGAGTACGAGTTCCAGATGGCCGGGATGAACCGCAACCTCTACCCGGATGTCGAAACGCTGTTCCTGACGCCCGCCGAGCAATACATGTTCATCTCCGCGACGATCGTGCGCGAGATCGCCAAGTTCGGCGGCGACGTGTCCGAGTTCGTCGCATCCGCGTCGGTCGCCGCGCATGCGCTCGAAGGCGCAAGCGTCGGCGGACGCGCGCGAACTAGAGGCCACCATGGCGCTGATGATCACCGACGAGTGCATCAACTGCGACGTCTGCGAGCCCGAGTGCCCGAACGACGCGATCTCGCAGGGCCCGGAGATCTACGTGATCGACCCGGCGAAATGCACCGAGTGCGTCGGCCACTTCGACGCGCCGCAGTGCCGTCGAGGTCTGCCCGGTCGACTGCATCCCGGTCAATCCGGACGCACGTCGAGACGACGGAGCAGCTGCTGCGCAAGTACGAAGGGCTGATGGCGAAGGTCAGCTTCGACAGCCCGCGCGTCGCGCGTGCCTGGCAACGACCTCATGCAGCGACGCTGTTGGCGGCGGGCGGCAGCACGTCCTGCGTCTGCGCACGATCCCGTCGATCGCGACGACGCTGCGCCGATCAGGCGCGCTGCAACTGCGCGTCGAGCGCCTCGCGCTTGCGCCTGCTCGAGCTTCGGCGATCCGGTCTCTCGAGCTCGTCGCTCGCGCTGGTGGATCCGCCTGATGCTCTCCGAGCCGGCGCCGCAGCTGCAGGTGGTGCTCGCGCACCTGCGTCTCGAGCGGCGCCATCACCGCCTTCAGCCACGCCTCGACGTCGCGGTTCGCGATGTCGTAGACGTGCTTGACGCGCGAGGCGACGGTCTCGAAGAAGCGCTTCATCAGCGCGAACTTCGCCTTGCTCACCATGTTCCACAGCGTGTTGAAGTGCGTGTTGTACGCGCGCTCGAGCCGCTCGACCTCCTTCTGGTACTTGAGCATCGAGAACGGCGGCGGCATGAACGGCTCGAGCCCGTGCTCGTTGGCGAAGCGCGCGTACATCGCGCGCATCATGTCGTGGATCTCGCCCGACTGCTGGCTGGCGCGCTCGAGGTCGCCGCGGATCTGCGCGAAGAAATCGTTCATCGCGCCGCGCACGCCCTTGGTGAACGGGCTCGCCTCGATCCGCTCGCGCGTGCGCGCCGGCGTTGGCGCGCAGCGCCTCGAGGCCGATCGGCGTCGAAGAGCTCGTTCGTCTGCTGCGTGAACACCGTTGCGAAGCGCCGTGAAGCGCGCAGCCCGCGCTCGAACGAGCTCCTTCTCCTCGCGGACGCGCTCCATCATGTGCTCGACGACGTCCTGGTTCTTGCCGCGCAGCGCCGTGAGCTCGTTCGAGCTGCTCGGCTGATGCCGCCGAGCCGCGCGTCGAGGATGCGCGCGCACGCCGGCGGCGAGCGCGCGCACGTCGCTCTGCGTCGCGGCGCCGACGATGTCGCGCTTCGCGGGGATGAGCTCCTCGGACAGGCGCGGCCTCGAGCGCCGGCAGGCGGCTTCGCGCGAGCAGCGCGTCGTCGCCGTTCACCTTGGCGACCAGCGCCTTCTGCGCCGACACGCGCGAACACCTGCGACGGCGGCATGCCGAGCATCGCGGCGCTCGTCGCGCACCTGGCGCTCGATCTCGGCGTCGATCTGCGGCGTCCGACTTCAAGTCGTCCCACAGGCCGTCGATCTTGTTGAGGATCGACGATGCGCCCGGCCTTCGCGCGCGTGTCGTCGCGCCGGCCAGATGGCGGTTCCAGACGTCGAGGTCGGTCTTCGTGACGCCGGCGTCGGCGGCGAGGATGAACAGCACCGCGTGCGCGTTCGGCAGGAGGTTCAGCGTGAGCTCGGGCTCGGTGCCGATCGCGTTCAAGCCCGGCGTGTCGAGGATCGACGAGGCCCTGCTGCAGCAGCGGGTGCGGGAAGTTGATGACCGCGTGTGGCGCCAGCACGGAATCGACCTCGCGTCGCCGTCGCGATGCTCGAGCGCGTCGCCAGCGTCGCTCGTCGTCGTCGAGGCCGTAGCGCGCGCGCGAGCGCGCAGCGGGCACGCGCTTCACCTGCGACACGCGCGACAGCGTCGTCGCTCATCTTGCTCGCCGACGGCGAGGTCGAGCGGGAACGTCACCCACTCGTCGGCGTAGTTCTTGAACTCGGCGACCGTCGCCGTCGCTTGAGCGCGCGTCTCGATCGGCAGCAGCCGGATCGACGCGGCGGCCGCGACGCGGTCGATGCAGGAGCTCGGTCGGGCACATCGTCGTGCGCCCGGCCGACGAGCGGCAGCAGCCGCTGCGCCGAAGTCGGCGAAGAAGATCGCGTTGATGAGCTCGGACTTGCCGCGCGAGAACTCGGCGACGAACGCGACGACCAACGTCACTGGTTGCAGCCGCTCGCGGTGATCTGCGCGACCTTCAGGTCGACCTGCGCGCGTCGGCTCAGCTCCTGGCGCGCCAGCCACTCGTGGCAGGCGCGCACGATGCCGGTCGGCAGAGCGGCGGCGCCGGTCGCCAGTGAAGCTTCGAGTCGTGCGGCTTGATGAGTCGCGGGAAGGAATCATTGCACCGGCGTCGTTGGCCGGGACGGTCTGTACGATCCATGGGGCGCAATCGAGCGGGACTGTACCTGTTTCGCTCTCGCAAGCGCCAATAAATGCCGCGTCATGGCGAGGATACCTCCGTCCGGCTGGACAGGCGGACGGCTCGCCCAAGTCTTTGAGTCAGCACCTTCGGGTGTTGTGCGCCGGCGCACTACATCAGCGCTGGCAGACGCGGGCAGTGGTGCGTCGCCCACGCCGGCCGAAGGCGCGTGAGCTTCATCGCGCGTCCCGCAGCGCGCGGCACGGCTCACGCCGGCGCGCCCGTATACGTAGTAGCCGAGCTGGAAGTAACCAGGCCTCTGCCACCGTTGCGTCGACGTAGTCGCGCAGCGTGCTGCCGCCTTTGGCGATCGCCTCTCCGTCAGCAGTCGCCCGCGTTTCGTCGACGAGTCCGGGCGAGCCGCGGCCGGGACGATCGACCTGCCGGCGTCGTCGGCCGGATTCCAGGCGCGAAACAGTGCTCGTTCGCGTAGATCTTGCCGACGCCCACGACGACGGTGGTTGTCCATCAGCGCGAGCTTGATCGCAGCGCGGCGGCCCCGCGTCGTCGTCCACAGGTAGATGGCCGGCGTCGAACGTCCCTTCGAGACGGTTCCGGACCGCAGGTCGCAACAGCGGGTGGTGCTCCGCCGGCTGGCGACTCACCAGGATGCGCCAAGCGCCGCGGGTCGTGGTAGCGCAGCGTGACCCGTGCTCGAGCACCGATGATCGACGTGGTCGTGCGCCCGGCGCGCGCGCGGCTGGTATGGGCGCGACAGACTCGCCGGTCACGCCCAGGTGGACGAAGAGCGTGTCGGCGCCGATGGCGAAAGAGCAAGTACTTGCTCCGGCGGTCTCGAGGCCGATCGACGACCGCCCGGCGAGCCGCGTCTGCGAGATCGGACGAGCCGGCCACGCGCAACCGCCGGTCGTACGCACGTGAAGATCGGCACTTTGCGCCCGACCACGTGGGGCTCGACGCCCCGCCGGGTGGTTTCGACTTCGGGCAGTTCAGGCATGGTACAAAGGATCGCCGTCTGCGGGCGGCTTGCCCGCCGCGCCCGCCAAGGCGGCGCCGACTATACCCCAGACTCAGAGAACGCCAGCCATGTCGATCATCCGCTCTTTCCCAGTCCCAGCCCTTCCGCGCCCTGGTGGCGCCTGGCGGCTTCGGCCGCTGCCGTCGCCGGCGCGCTAGTGTCGGCCGTGTTGTCGCCTGCCCTCGTAGCCACTGCCCGCCACGCGCAAGCCGGCGCCAGATCCGGAGACGGCATCTCCGCCGAGCTGTTCTACCGGTTGTTGCTTGGCGACGTTGCGCTGCAGCGCGGCGAGAAGCGCTCGCGGCCGCGCGCATACCTCGACGCGGCGCGCGACGCGCAGGATCCCGCGCATCGCGCGGCGCGCCTACCGAGATCGCGCTGGTCGCGCGGCAGCGCAACCTCGCGCAGGAGGCTGCGACGCTTTGGGCCGTGCTCGATCCCACCGCCGAGCGCCGAAGCCAGGTCGTCGCCAGCGCTTGCCGCCGGAGGCGACCGGCCGCGACGCCGTTCGACACGGGCGGCGACGACGAACTGAAGCAGCGGCTGACCGCTGCCTCGCCGACTCTCAACGTGCCGGCAGCGGCGTCGGCCGAAGCGTTCCTGCAGATCAACCGCCTGTTCGCGCAGCAGGCGGGACAAGAAGGCCGTCTACAAGCTGATCCGCGAGCTCGCGCAGCCGTATCCGGCGAGCCCCGAGGCGCATTTCGCCGTCGCGCTCGCCGCGTACAACACGGGCCTGGCGACGCGAAGATCGCGGCGGCCGCCGGATGAAGGAGATCGATCGCGCCTGGAGCTTCGTCCCGGCTGGGACCGCGGCGCGCTCGTCAAGTCCGAGCTCCTCGGCAAGCAGTCGTCCGAGGCAGCGATCGCCTACCTGCGCGAGTTTCTCGTTGCGCAACCGGATGCGCGGCCGGTGGCAGGCGCGCTGCGCGCAGCGCTGCGTCGAGCAGAAGAAGTACGGCCTGAAGCGCGCGCGGTGATGCAGGCGCTTGGGACCAGGACAAGTCATCGCGGGATCTCGAGTTCGCGGTCGCGAGCATCGCGCTGTCGATGAAGGACTACGCCGAGGCCGAGCGCTTGTTCCTCGAGTCTCAAAGCGGCAAAGTACGGCGAGCCAGGCGCAATGGATCTCTATCTCGCGCAGATCGCGGAGGAACAGAAGCGCTACGGCGAGGCGATCGACGCTATCGCGGCGTGCCGGAAGGCGACCGCGCGTGGCTCGCGAAGCTTCGACATCGCGCGATGCTGGCCAAGCAGGGCAAGATCGACGAGGCGCGGCGCTGGCTGAACGAGCTGCCGGCGGTGACGATCGACGAGCGCGTGCAGGTGGGCAGGCCGAGGCGCAACTGCTGCGCGATGATCGGGCGACGTCGCGGGCGCCCATGCAGTGCTGACGAAGGCGCTTCGCCGAGTTTCCCGAATCGCCCGATCTCAACTACGACGCAGCACTGCTCGCGCGAGAAGCTCGACCGCGTCGACGAAGCTGAGACGCGGCTGCGCAAGCTGGTCGCCCTCAAGCCCGACGACGCGCAGTCGCTCAATGCGCTCGGCTACACGCTCGGTCGATCGCACGTCGCGCACCGAAGAGGGCTTTGCGTGATCGAGCGCGCGCACAGCTTCGCCGAACGACCCGTTCATCGCCGGTGACTGGCATGGGCGCGCACTCTTCCGGCGCTCTGGACGCCCTCGACGAGGCGGGAGGACCCACCTCGAAAGCGCGCGCGCTCGCGCCGAGCGACCTGATCGCCGAGATCGCCGCGCATCTCGGCGAAGTGCTCTGGGCGAAAGGCGACCGCGACAGCGCGCGATCTGGAAGGCGCAGCTCCGTAAGCCAACCCCTTTGCCACAACGCCGTGCCTGGAAAGGAAACCGTCAGCGCGGCTGTGTCGCGTTGAAGGAGCCGGCTTCGCCCGCTCGCGCTCATCGTCGCACTCTTGCGGCGTCCGCGGGCTGCGCCCGGAGCTTCCGCTGCAAATCCGCGAGACCGTCCGCCAGCAGACGCAGCGGCGATCTGCGACGCCGGGCCGTTCGACGAACCGAAAGGGCGGCTGTCCGACGCCGAGGACGGCGATGGGGTGTCCGACGACTCTGCGTGGACGCACGACGGTGCCGCGCGACTGCGTGATCGTGCTGTCGTCACCGCCGGGCAGACGATCGCGCGGCTGTATGGCGAGCCGGGGGCGGCCGCGATCGAGACTTCCGTGGGCGGTCAGGACACACCCGCGTGGGACGAGCTTACCGCGCGCACGCTCGACTTCCCGCTGCCGGTGACTGGTCTCGCTGCGCGGCTGCGTGGGATGCCGCCTGACCGCCGGTGCCAACATCAGTACCGCGGGCGCGGCAGCGCCGGGCGCCCGTTGCTGCTCGCCCGGGGCCGGCTGGGGAGATGCGTCTACGCGTACTGCCGACGACGCGGCGCCGCGCGCTGCGCCGCGCACGCTGCGCCATCCACGGGCGGCGAGCCGATCAGGTGCGCATTGTGGTGGACCGCTGGCAATGCGCGAGCCGAGGCTCCGGCTTCAGCCTGACAGGCAGCTTATCGCGCCGGCTGAAGAAGCCGGACCCACAAGGATATCGGCCCCGAGCCGCGCCCCCGCTCGGCTGATCGTTTCCGCGCCGGCGAAGGTCAATCTCTTCCTGCACGTCGCCAGCCGGCGCGCCGACGGCTATCACACCAGCGCGCCAGTCGCTACCGTTATCGACGCTGATCGATCTGAGGCGACTGACACGCCCGGCGCGCTGCCGTCGCGCGACGAGCGTCGTGCGCTGCGCACGCAGCCGTTTGCCGGGCGTCGACGACGCGACCACGCTGTAGTACGCGCGGCGCACGCGCGCCGCGACGCGTGACGGGCGTCTGCAATGCGGGGTAACGATCGCTGTCGTCACTAAGCGCATACCCGATGGCGCGGGGCTGGGCGGCGGCGCGCCACGCGCTGGCGTGGCGAGCGTGTTGCTCGGCGCTCAACCGGCTATCGGCATCTCAGGTTGACGCGCGTCGGCGCTGGCGGCGATCGGCGGGCACCTGGGCGCCGACGTTCCTTCTTCGTGGGTGGCGGGAAGCGCACTCGCGCGCGGGCATCGGCGAACTCTTGACGCCCGTATCGATGCCTACGCTTTGGCTGGCGCTCGTGGTACCGCAAGGTTCACATGAGCACGGCGGGAATTTTCGCCGCGCCGAGATTTGACACGCGCCGCGCCGTCGGCGAAAATAGACGTCTTTTCCGAGGGTTACGGGCGCAACGATCTCGAGTCCGTCGCTTCCGCAGAAATTTCCCGGCGTGGCAAGCGCGATCGCTGTGTTGAAGCGGGCGTCGCCGTCGGCGCGGATGACCAGGATCAGGGGGCGGCGCGTTCGCGACGTTCGCTGAGCGAAACGGACGCGCATGCGGCGCTCGTCGGTGTGCGCGCGAATTCGCGACCCGCGTCGGCGCGCACGCTTCCTCGGCACCCGCTCGCGGCATTCGCGTGATGCGGCGGCGTTCGAACAAATGAGTGCGGCAGCCCGCCACGGGCATCGCGCCGACAGAAAGGTTTCCGCTGGGGAGTCGCCAAGTGGTAAGGCACCGGATTTTGATTCCGGCATTCGTAGGTTCCGATCCCTACCTCCCCAGCCATTTTCTCACTCGACGCAGTGAGCGTCACGACGCTAGCGCGTCCAACTGGCTGCTGGCCTTCGAGCGGATGCGGATACTTCACCGGGCAACGCGAATCCCGAGCTCTCGCGGAGGCCGTGTGCCTGACACCTCAACACTCAGCCTCGGGCGCTGCGTCGTCAGGCGGCTTCTCCGATCGGCGAGGTGATGGTCGAGCTGCTGGAGAACGTCCGCGGCCGCGACGTGCTTCATCCTGCAGTCGACCTGCGCGCCGACGAACGACAACCTGATGGAGGTACATGGTGATGGTCGATGCGCTCGAAACGCGCGTCGGCCGGCGCGCATCACCGCGGCGATCCCGTATTTCGGTTACGCGCGGCAGGACCGGCGCCCGCGCTCGGCGCGCGTGCCGATCACCGCGAAGGTCGTCGCCGACATGCTGATGACCGTGGGCCTGCATCGCATCATGCGTGATGGACCTCCACGCCGACCAGATCCAGGGCTTCTTCAACATCCCGGTCGACAACATCTACGCGACGCCGATCCTGCTGCGGCGACCTGTGGAAGACAGAATTACGACGACCTGCTCGTCGTCTCGCCGGACGTGGGCGGCGTCGTGCGCGCGCGCGCGATCGCGAAGCGCCTCGACTCCGACCTCGCGATCATCGACAAGCGGCGCCCGAAGGCCGAACGTTTCCGAGGTGATGAACATCATCGGCGATGTCGAAGGCCGCACCTGCGTGATCATGGACGACATCGTCGACACCGCGAACACGCTGTGCAAAGCCGCAACGGCGTTGAAGGAAAAAGGCGCGCAAGAAGGTGATGGCGTACTGCACGCATCCCGTACTGTCCGGCGGCGCGGTCGCGCGGATCGCCTCGTCCGACATGGACGAGATCGTCGTGACCGACACGATCCCGCTGTCGCCCGAGGCGCAGGCGTGCCCGCGGATCCAGCACGGCTTTCCTGCGCGCAACTGCTCGCCGAGACGATGACGCGGATCTCCAGCGAGAGTCCGTAGAGCTCGCTGTTCACCGACTGAAAATATGGACATGGACCCCACGATCATTCCCGACCTCGAAAGGCAAGGCCGTTCTCATCACCGGCGCATCGACCGGCATCGGCGCTGCGGTCGCACGCGCGATAGGCCAGGCGGGCGCGCGTGTCGCGATCCACTACAACGCAGAGCGTCAACCGTGCGGAGGAAGTCGCGGCCGACGTCCGTTTCCGGCGGCGGCGAGGGCGTTTCTCGTCGGCGGAGACTTCACGTCATCCACCAAGGCGCGCGAAGTCGTCAAGGCCGCGGCCGAGCACTTCGGCGGCCTCGACATCCTGGTCAACAATGCGGGCGGCCTCGTTCGCCGCGTGCCGATCGCCGAGGTCGACGACGCGTTTTTCGACGCGGTGATGGACCTGAACGTGCGCTCGCTCGTCGCCGCATGCTCTGCCGCCGTGCCGTTCATGCGCAAGGGCGGGCACGGCAACATCATCAACGTGACGTCCGATCGCGGCGCGCCACGGCGGCGGCGCCGGTGCGGTGATGCATCGCGTCGGCGAAGGGCTTCGATCTCGACGTTCACGCGCGGCATGGCGAAGGAGCTCGTCAAGGACAACATCCGCGTCAACGCGGTGTCCGCCAGGCGTGATCACCACGCCGTTCCACGGCGCTACTCGACGCCGGCGATGCTCGAATCGTTCAAGACGTCGATCCCGATGGGCCGGCTCGGCACGGCGGAAGAGTGCGTCGGCGCGTTCCTGTTCCTCGCCTCCGATGCGCTGTCCGGGCTACGTGACGGGGCAGATCCATCGAGGGTCAACGGCGGGCAGTACGCGCCTGACGCCGGGTTGGCGTTGCGCAACGTCCGGGCGAATAGTCTCAACCATTGGGTTGAATGCAGTTCCCGGCGCAGCGTCCGTCCTACCCGCTGACCGCCCTGCGTCCTACAGCATCGCCCGGGGATGCACGCTATCGTTGACGGCTTCCGGCAACAAAAACAGCAGATGGAATCCAGAGTTCCGAGCCGATCTGTTGTCTCCCGCACCGTCACCGCCGCTCGTTGGCTTCCCCGCCTCCTGGGGGGATCGCGGTCGCACTCGCCGCGACTGGCGCGAATGCGCATCATCTGCTGCCCCCGATGCGTCGTTCTTTGCGCGTCCCGCAGCCGGTGCGATGAAGAAGGGTCACCTCGCAGCAGCTGATGCCATCGTCCTTCAACCTGGTGCGCGCGGGCCTAGGCGCGCTCGACGCAGAACCGTCCGGATGACTCGACGCGCCCCAAGATCAAGGTCTGGTATGTACTGCCGAGCGACGGCGCGGACGAGAGCCTGGACACCGACGGCACGATCGCTAGCGCTCGATTGCCGTCGGGCTCAACTGGTTTCGCGCTCAGTCGGGCGGGCGCACGTTGCGCGTCGACACGTTCAACGGGCAATCTCGACGTCGGGTTTTTCCGGTTGAGCCGGACCGACGCGGAGATCGCGGCCGCCGGGCCGTACGTACGCGACGAGATCGAGATGGAGATGCAGGGCGCGAGCCTCATGCAGGCCAATCGGCTCGACGTCGTTTTTACGGGGCTCGAATCACGTTCGCCTGCTCCGGCGCCGCCAATCCGTTCTACGGGCCCGCGGGCAGTGTCGGCGCGCTCTATCTCAAAGCGCGTGGTCGCCGGCTACCCCTTGCGGAGACAATCCGCTGGCCGCCTCCGGACGCCGCGCCGCCCGGGTACTGGAGTTCAGCTGGATGCACGAGGCCATGCACCTGTTGGGAATCGTCGTCGACGCCTGCGCGCTGCACGAGGTACGGGGCGGTATCACGTCAGCGACCGCGCGGACGCGGCGATCTGATGTACGCCGGAGAGCAGCCATGGACGCCCTCGACGCTCGACGTCGGACGCGACGACTACTTCGGTCACGGCCGCGCGCGACTGCGCGGACCTGGCGAACTCGCCTATCTCGAGTCCACCGACGAAGCGAACACGCTGTTCGCCGTCGAGTATTTCCACGACGGCTTTGCGCACTGTTTCGTAACCGCGATGCCGGAGGAAATCGCCAACCTGGACGCTGGTGCATTTGCCGGCTGGCAGCGCACCGGACAAACGTTTCGCGTGTGGAAGAGCGGCACGGGCGCGGATGTCTGCCGGTTCTTCACGACCGCGTTTGCCCGAAGAGCTCTGCATTTCTATACGTCCGACGCCGGACGAATGCGAGTTCGTCGAAGCACAACCTCGTCTGGACCTATGAGCAGATCGCCTTCGCGGTCGTCGCTTCCGGACGATTTCGGCGATTGTTGCGACCGGTATCCCGCTCTATCGGATGTACAACGGCGGACAGACCGGCGCGCCGAATCACCGGTACACCACCGATCCTGCGGTGCAAAGGCTGATGATGAACAAGGGCTTCGTGCCTGAAGGCCAGGGCCGGCCGGTGTAATGGGCTGCGTCCCGGGCTGACGCGCTCGTTCCTGGTTGAAAGCCGGGGCATTTTCCGGTTACAATTCAAGGCTTTTTGCGAGCTCGCTGCCGAACGCCCCACCAGGCGCGGCGATGGGCCCGCGTGTCGCGCAACGGGTTACGGGTTTACACAACTACAACTTGCGCGGACGACTTTGTCCGGCCCGCCGCATCCGGCAGAGACGGCGGGGCCCGGAAGGGAAGGCCGCAGACCACGGAGCTATTGAAATGGCATCGATCGAATTCACCGCGTTCGCGCGGAACACTGAAGGCCGCGGCGCCAGCCTGCGTATCGCCGCACAGGCAGGAGCCCCCGGCATCGTCTACGGCGGCAAGGATGCGCCCACCCCAATCGAGCTGGACCACAACGCGCTGATCCACGCGCTGCGCAGCGAAGCTTTCCACGCGTCGATCCTCACGATGAAGCCTCGACGGCGGCGCGACGAAAGATGCTGCTGCGCGACGTGCAGATGCATCCGTTCAAGAACGAGGTGATGCACGTCGACTTCCAGCGCATCGACGAGAACCGCGAGATCCACATGAAGGTCCCGCTGCACTTCGTCAGCGCCGAGGTGTCGCCGGCAGTGAAGGTCTCGGGCGCGATCGTCAGTCACGTGATGACCGAGCTCGACGTCAACTGCCTGCCGAAGGACCTGCCCGAATTCATCGAGGTCGACCTGTCGGAGCTCGACACCGGCCATTCGCTGCACGTGTCCGCGCTCAAGTTGCCGGACGGCGTGACGATCGTGTCGACGGGCAAGCTCGATCCGGTGGTCGCGACCGCGGTGGTGCCGAAGGCCATCGTCGAAGCCGAAGGGGCCGAAGGCGCTGCCGCGGAAGGTGCTGGTGCGCGCTGCGCCGGCAGAGGTGGAAGCAAAGGCTGGCGAGAGCGAAGCCGGCGGATGCGAAGGGCGACGTGAGGCCGTGATGCAGGCAGGACGACAAGAAGAAGGACGCCAAGCAAAGGACGACAAGGAAAATGTAGAGAACCGCCGCCTCGGCGATAAGCGCCCGCCGCGCGGCACCCGCCGGCGGGCTTTTCTTCACGCGTCTCCATAACATCGTCATGGCACAAATCCGACTGGTCGCAGGGCTTGGCAATCCGGGCCGGGGTACGCGACGACGCGTCACAACGCGGGCTTCTGGTTCGTCGACGCGCTGGCGCGTAAGCTCGGCGCGTCGCTCGCGCCGGAGTCGCGCGTTCGCTGCGGCGACCTGGCGGCGAAGGCAGGGACCCTGCGGCTCGTGAAGCCGAATCGACATACATGAACGACTCGCGGACGCTCGGTCGGCGCGCTGGCGCACTTTTTCGACATCGCGCCCGACGAGATCCTCGTCGTCCACGACGAGCCTCGACCTCAAGCCCGGCGAGGCGAAGATGAAGCTGGGTGGCGGCGTCGCGAGGCCACAATGGACTGCGCGACATCCAGTCGGCGCTCGGCACGCCAGATTTCTGGCAGCTGCGCCTCGGCATCGGGCACCCGCGCGATTCCGGAGCTGCCACAGCGGGACGTCGTCGACTACGTTTTGCAGCCGCCGCGCGCGAGAGAGGGCACGGCGCTCGATGCGTGGCGATCACGCGTGCGCTCGCCCGCATGGCCGGACGTCGCGCGTGGCGACATGGAACGCGCGATGATGCTGCTCCACGCACCAAGGTGGGTACGATGAGCTTGAAATGCGGCATCGTCAGGTTGCCCAACGTCGGCAAGTCGACGCTGTTCAACGCGCTCACCAAGGCGGGCATCGCGGCGGAGAACTATCCGTTCTGCACGATCGAGCCCAACGTCGGTATCGTCGGGTGCCCGATCCGCGGCTCGCCGTCATCGCGGCGATCGCGAAGCCGCCAGAAGGTGATTCCGGCGACGGTCGAGTTCGTCGACATCGCGGGCCTGGTCGCCGGGGGCGTCGAAGGGTGAGGAGCTCAGGAACCAGGTTCCTCGCCAACATCCGCGGAGAACCGACGCGATCGCGCACGTCGTGCCGCTGCTTCGAGGACAACAACGTCGTGCGTGGCGGGCAAGGTGAACCCCTTGTCGGACATCGCCACGATCGACACCGAGCTCGCCCTCGCCGACCTCGCGTCCGTCGAGAAGCAGCTCGAAGTTCAGCAAGACGGCGCGCGCCGGCGGCGCAAGGAAGCGCAGCGGATCGTCGCCGCGCTGGAGAAGGTGATGGCGGTGCTCGACACCGGCGCACCCGCGCGCAGCGCCGACCTCTATCCCGAGGAGAAGGACGTGCTGCGCCAGTTCTTCCTCCTCACGATGAAGCCGACGATGTACGTGGCCGACGCGTCGCCGATCACGGCTTCAGGACAATCCGCTGCTGGCAGCGGTCGAGAAGCTACGCCGAGGGCGAGAAAGCGCGCCGGTGGTCGCCGTGTGCGCGTCGCTGGAGGCGGAAATCGCCGATCTCGAGGGCGACGACAAGCTCGCGTTCCTCGCGGACCTCGGCCAGACGGAGCCTGGCCTCGACCGCGTCATCCAACGCGGGTTACAAGCTCCTCGGCCTGCAGACGTGCTTCACCGCCGGGCCGACCGAAGGAAGTGCGCGCGTGGACGGTGCAGGATCGGCGCGACGGCGCGCCGCCAATGCCGCGGTGATCCACACGGACGAGAAGGGCTTCACGCGCGTGCGGAGACGATCTCCTACGACGATTTCGTCGCGTGCAAGGAAGCAGGCGCGCGAAGGACAAGGAAGATGCGGCTCGAAGGCAGGAGTACATGCATGAAGGACGGCGACGTGATGCTTCCGGTTCAACGTTTGACCGCGATGCGCGCTGCGCTCATCAGCCTTTGCGCTGATCGTCGCCGGATGCGCAGGCCTGGGCAGCGCCTCGCGGCGCCGAAAGTCGAAGTGGTCGGCGTGCGGCTCGATCGCGTGCAGGACGCGCGCGCTTATTTCGGCGGTGACCGTCAGCTCGCAAGACCCGAATCCGCACGCGCGATCAATGCTCCAGGGTTCGATGCTGCGCTGGCCGTCGAAGGCGAAGTCGTCGCCACCGCGACGCTGGTCGCGCTCGGTGCGCGTCCCGGCGAACGCCACGGCCCGAGCCGAGCTGGCGGCGCAGACCGGCGTCGACGTGCTGGTGCGCGCGGCGATCGCGCTGCGATGCGGCGCCGCGACGCGACACCCGGCCATGGCCCGTCGCTGCAATACGCGATCGGAGGCACGGCCGTGTTCAACGGCAGGCTGCGCGTGCCGTTCGTCAGGCGCGGCGAGCTGGGGCGGGGACTTGCGCCAGGAACGCCGCAGTGACGGAACGCTGATGACCACGCTCGCGTTTACCAAGATGGCAGGGCTCGGCAACGACTTTTCGTCGTCGTCGATGCGACGCGCGCGCGCCGTTCACACGCTCACGCCGGGGCAGATCCGGGCGCTCGCCGATCAGGCGCTTCGGCGTCGGCTGCGACCAGGTGCTGGTCGTCGAGCCGCCGCAGACCGGCGACGCGGACTTCCGCTACCGCATCTTCAACGCCGACGGCGGCAGAGGTCGAGCAGTGCGGCAACGGCGCGCGCTGCTTCGTCGTGTTCGCACGCGATCACGCGCTCACCGACAAGCGCGCGCTGACGCATCGAGACGGCGAGCGGGGTGATCGTGCCGCAGCTCGAGGACGACGGCGAGGTGAGCGTCGACATGGGCGTGCCGCGTTTTCGCCGCCGAGGACGTTCCGTTCGAAGGCGGCACCGGCGCGATCGCCGAGCCGCTGGACGTCGCCGGCGTCTGCGCGGCGTCTCCGTGCTGTCGATGGGCAATCCGCACGCAGTTCAGGTCGTCGCCGACGTCGACGCCGCGCCGGTGACGACCGAAGGCCCGCTGATCGAAAATCACGCGCGCTTTCCGGCGCGCGTCAACGCCGGTTACATGCAGATCGTCGATCGCGCTAACATTCGGCTGCGCGTGTGGGAACGCGGCGCGGGTGAAACGCTCGCTTGCGGCACCGGCGCGTGTGCTGCGGTGGTTGCAGGCATTCGCCGCGGGCGCCTCGACGCGCGCGTGCGTCGCGACCCGCGGCGGCGCGCTGACGATCGGCTGGCAAGGCGACGGACAGCCGGTGCAGATGAAGGGCCCGCGACGACGGTGTTCGAGGGACGCTGGGAGGTGCCGACGCATGCGGTCCGCAACGCGGCGGCACGATGAAGACTAACGACGATAACGAGAGGAAGAAAGACAGCGAATGGACACCAGCGCCGTCGCGGAATACCTGAAGCAGAATCCGCAATTCTTCGAAGAGCTACGCCGACGTGATCGCGGAGATCTTCGTTCCCCACCCGCACGGCGGCCACGCGATTCCCATCGCCGAGCGCCAGATCCTCACGCTGCGCGAGAAGATCCACGAGCTCGAGACGCGACTGCGCGACCTGATGCGCTTCGGATCCGAGAACGAGGCGACGGGCGAGAAGATGCACCGCGTCGACGCTCGCGCTGTTCGCGTTCGCCCGATCTCGAGACGACGCTCGCGGTCCTCTACCACAGCCTGAAGGAGGACTTCGCGCGTGCCGCAGGTCGCTGGCGCGGCTGTGGGGCAAGGTGCCGGAGCGCTCGTACCTGCCCGAGCTCGCGGCGACGTCGCCGGAAATCCGCGACTACGCGCGCGACCTGGGCGCGCCGTACTGCGGCCACGCCGCCGCGTTCGAATCAGCGCGAATGGTTCGAGGACGGCGAGGCGCTGAAGTCGTTCGCCTGCATGCCGTTGCGCACGTCGCAGACGTTCGGCCTGCTGGCGCTCGGCAGCCCCGACCCGCAGCGCTTCCATCCGGGAATGGGCACGCTGTTCCTGACGCGGCTGGCCGAGCTCGCGAGCGTATCCGCGGCGCGCTTCCTGCCGCTGGCATAGCGCCGGCGCCGGTCATCGCGATGGCGCGCGCGTCGGCCGGTGAATCCGTCGCGGACGCAGTGCCGTCGGTCACACGCCGGCATCTCGGCGCGTTCGCGCGGCACCTGGCGACGCGTCCCGCGCACACGCGCAATGCGTACCTGCGCGACGTCGCGCAGCTGCTCGCGCTCGCCGGCGAAACGCCGCCGCGATCAGATCAGCCGCGCGCAACTGTCGCGGTTCCTCGCGACGCTGCACGCCGCAGGCTTTCCGGTCGCAGCCTCGCGCGGATGCTCTCCGCGTGGCGTGCGTTCTTCCGCTACCTGCCTCGAAACGCGATCCGGCGATGCGCGACGACCCCAGCGCCGGCCTCAAGGCGCCGAAATCGGCCAAACGCCTGCCGTCGGCGTTGACGCCCGACGAAGCGGCGCGGCTCGTCGCGCATCGACGGCGACGACGACCTCGCGCTGCGCGATCGCGCGCTCGTCGAGCTCGCCTACTCGTCGGGACTGCGTCTGTCCGAGCTTTCCGGCCTCGACGTCGATCGCCTCGATCTCGCGGACGGCGAAGTGCGCGTGCTGGGCAAGGGCTCGAAGGAGCGCGTGGTGCCGGTCGGCGCGCGCGGCGCGCAAGGCGATCGCCGCGTGGCTCGCGCAGCGCCCGCGACGCTCGCCGCGAAGGGCGAGACGCGCGATGTTCGTCGGCGCCGCGAGGCACGCGCATGCTCGCCGCGCACGATCGAGCGGCGCCTCGCCGCGTGGGCGATTCGCCAGGGCCTCGCGCGCCACGTCCATCCGCACATGCTGCGGCATTCGTTCGCGTCGCACGTGCTGCAATCGTCGGGCGATCTGCGCGCCGTGCAGGAGATGCTCGGTCACGCGTCGATCGCGAGCACGCAGGTGTACACGCACCTCGACTTCCAGGCGCTCGCCAAGGTCTACGATGCCGCGCATCCGCGTGCGCGGCGCAAGCGCAGCCGCTGAAGGTGAATTGTGGCTGCAAGGTGGCTTGGCGCCAGGCTTGCGACACGAGCCGTTGCGGCGGTGACCGCTCGTCGCCGCGAACGCATCGAGCCGCTGGCTTCGGCAAGAATTTGCTCGAATGCCGTTACGGCCGGACACCCCGACGCTTCGCGCCTACAACCCCCGATCCCAGGGCGACCGTCGACCCCGGCCGACCCCCGTCCGTTGCACTAAACTATCGCGGCGCCCCACGTGCGCGCCACGATGACATTCGCTGCCGCTGCTTCGCCCCGGCTGATCGCCCATCTCGACATGGATGCGTTTTACGCGTCGGTCGAGCTTCTGCGCTATCCCGAACTGCGCGGCAAGCCGGTCGTGATCGGCGGCGGCCGCCGGCATCAGCCGCGCGAGATGCGCGACCCGTGACCGGCAGCGTCACGCGGAATTCGCGACGCTGCGCGGCTATGCCGGACGCGGCGTCGCCACGACGGCCACCTACGAGGCGCGCGCCTTCGGCGTCCATTCCGCGATGGGGCTGATGAAGGCCGCCGCGCTGGCGCCCGACGCGATCCTGCTGCCGGTCGATTTCGATGCGTACCGGAAGCTATTCGCGCCTGTTCAAGGCGGCGGTGCGCACGCTCGCGACCGATCATCGAGGACCGCGGCATCGACGAGATCTACATCGACCTCACCGACGTGGCGCCTGCCGGCGAATTGCGAAGCGCTCGCGAGCCGTCGCTCCGACGATCCATGGCGGCGCGCGCGCGCGTCGCGATCGCGATCAAGCGCGCCGTGCGCGCACAGCGACGAGCCTCTCGTGCTCGATCGCCGTCGCGCCGAACAAGCTCCTCGCGAAGATCGCGTCCGAGCTCGACAAGCCCGACGGGCTCACGCTGCTGCGCCGCGCCGACATTCCGCTGCGGATCTGGCCGCTGCCGCCGCGCAAGATCAACGGTGTGGGTCCGAAGTCGAGCGCGAAGCTCGAGGCACTCGGCATCCGCACCATCGGCGAGCTCGCGCAGGCCGACCCGGAGTGGCTCAGCGCAGCAGTTCGGCGAGCACTACGGCGGCGTGGCTGCACGAGGCGGCGCACGGTCGCGACGAGCGCCCCGTGCGTGACGTACATGGAGCCCAAGTCGATCAGCCGCGAGACGACGTTCGAGCGCGACCTTTCCGCGCGGCGCGACCGCGAAGCGCTGTCGAAGATATTCACCGAGCTCTGCGCGGGTGTCGGCGACGACCTGAAGCGCAAGGGCTACGTCGCGCGGACGATCGGTCCTCAAGCTGCGCTACGACGATTTCAGGACGGTCACGCGCGACAAGACGCTGGCAGCGCCACGCGGGATGCGCGCGCGATCCGCCACGCCGCCGGTGAATGCCTGAAGCGCGTGCCGCTCGAGCGCGCGCATCCGCCTGCTCGGTGTGCGCGCGACCGCGCTGACGGCCCAAGGCGCGGCGGAGAGCCACGCCGCCGCCGGACACCGGTAGCGCTCCGCTGTTCGATTGAACTCTCGCTTCAGCAAAGGACCTCACGTGCAATCCGCCACTGCGCTCGCCATTGCCTTCCTGCTCGCCGCCTCGCTTTGCGCACGCCGAGGACATCGGCTGCACGTCGACGACGTTTCGCATCCTCGGGCCCAACGACAAGATCTGCGTGATGGCGTTCGACGACCCGAAGATCGCCGGTGTGTCGTGCCATCAGCCAGGCGCGCACCGGCGGCGTCAAGGGCGCGGCTCGGCGTCGCCGAGGACCCGTCGCGCTTCGCGATCGCGTGCCGCCAGACGGGGCCGATCGTGCTGCCTGAGAAGCTGCCGAAGGACGAGAGCGTGTTCAGCGAGAGCACGTCGCTCATCTTCAAGAACACCAAAGTGATCCGGATGTTCGACGCGAAGCGCAACGCGCTCGTCTACGTGGCGATCAGCAAGCGCCTGATCGAGGGCTCGCCGATGAATTCGCTGTCGACGGTGCCGATTCTCAAGTGGGAGGGACGCTAGAACATGGCGCAAGATCGACATCACGAAAGTACGGCACCCGCACCGGGCTCAGGCTATCCATCGCCCCGATGACGAGCCGATGGCGGGACGCAGCCGCAAGCCACTCGGCGACGCCGCAGGACTCACGCAGTTCGGTGTCAACCTGCTGCTGCTCGAGCCGGGCGCGTGGTCGAGCCAGCGGCACTGGCATGCGGGCGAGGACGAGTTCGTCTTCTTCTGTCGGGCGAGGTCGTGCTCGTCACCGACGCGGGCGAGGAGATCCTGCAGGCGGGCGATTGCGCGGGCTTTCCCAAGGGGAAGCGCGACGGCCATCACCTGGTGAACCGCAGCAAGTCGAAAGCCGCCGTCTGCCTCGAAGTCGGCACGCGCGCCGACGTCGACTTCTGCGGCTATCCTGACATCGACATGATCATCGATTCGAAGGTCGGCAAGTACACGCACCGCGACGGCACGCCGTATCCGCCGAAGCGCAGCCGCACGCTGCGTGCGCCTAAACCGAAGAAGGCGGCGAAGGCGGTGAAGAAGAAGGCGAAGTAAGCGTCGCGCCGCAGTCCGGTCGACGAGGCCGGAATCACGCGCGGTCGGCGTCGCGATCGCGGCCTCGAGCGTCGCCACGCCCGCGGCGATCGTCACGCGACGGCGCGCGCGGGTGATCGCGGTGGTAGAGGAGCTCGCAGCGTCACCACACGCGATGGCTGCGACGGCAGCAGCAGCAGCACGTCGTCGAACTCAGGCCCTGCGCCTTGTGCACGGTGGTCGCGAAGGCGGTCTCGTGCTGCGGCAGCCGCGCCGGCGCGATTGGGCGCAGTCCCCGTCGCGCCATCGGAAACCAGATTCGCAGCGCGCCCGTCTCGTCGGGCAGCGTGAGGCCGACGTCGCCGTTGAACAGGTTCCTGCAGGTAGTCGTTGGCGCGCACCATCACCGGACGCCCGATGAACCACGCATCGTCGTCCGCCGCCGTCACGGACTTGCGGCTTTCGACGGGGTTCACCGCTTCGCGCACCCGTCTCGCCATCGCCGCGTTGATGCCCTCGGCACCGCGCGGGCCGCGTCGCTCGGCACACAGCACGCGGAAGCGGCCGAACGCAGCGAAGCACTGCGCCGCGGTCGATGGGGCAGCGCGCACATCGCGTCGACGAACCGGCGCGTAACCGCTGGCGATCGTCGCGAGGCGTGTCGCCGGCGGGCGTGACGCCGGCGTCGTCGATCCAGCGGACGTTCGCCGCAACGTCGTCGCGCAAGGGCGGCGATCGCGCGCTGGCGGCGTCCCCGGCGTTGACGGCGGTCGCGACGCGCCCGATGCCGGAATCGTGCGCGAAGCGAAAGTTTTCGGTGAGCCAGATCACGCTGTCGGACAACGCGTCGCCGACGTTGTGCGTCATGGCGGCGATCGCGGCGGGGGCACGCCAGTTAGCGCGGCGAGCGCCGCGGCGCAGGCGGGCGTGAACGCCACGATCGGCGCGACAGTTCGGCAAACACTGCGCCGGCCTCCACCGCGGAGAGCTGGTCCTTGTCGCCGACGAGCAGCAGGCGCGCGTCCTGCGGCACTGCTTCCACGAGCCGCGTGGCGAGCGCGAGATCGAGCATCGACGCCTCGTCGATGACCACCACGTCGAAAGGCAGCGGATGGCTCGCGTCGTGACGGAATCCGCGGCCATCGCCACGCACGCCGAGCAACCGATGCACGGTGGAGACGGCGGCGGGCAGGCGATCGCGAAGCGGTGGCGCGACGCTCGATCGGAACGCCGTGATGGCTTCCGTGAGCCGTGCGGCGGCCTTGCCGGTCGGTGCGGCCAGATGCGACCCGGCATGCGGCATTGTCGGCGAGCAGGCAGGCGACAAGCTTCACGACGCGTGGCGGTCTTGCCGGTGCCGGGACCGCCGCTCACGATCGTCGAGGTTGCGCAGCAGCGCGCAGCGCCGCCGCCAGCTTCTGGCCCGTCGCGCCGTAGCGGCCGAACTGCGCCTCCAGCATCGCGGATGCCGCGGGCGACACGCTGCGCGAGCGGTGCGCTTGACGCGGTGCGCGACGGCGCGCGCGAGCCGCGCTTCGTAGTCGAAATAGCGTGCGAGGTACAGGCGGCCGCGCGTCGTCGACGACGAGCGGAAACGCGACATCCGTCGGCGACCGCGGCTGACGACTGCGCGAATCCGCCAGCCGCGCGCGCAAGGCCGCGACGTCGCCGTCGCTCGCGATCTCGGGCAAGCGGCACGCAGGTGTGCCCGGACGATACGGCCATCGACACCGCATAGGCGGCGACGCGCGCCGCATCCGTCGAAGCGGCCGTGGCGCGTGCGTGGTCGTGAGCCCAGCGCGCAACGCGCTCGGCGAACGCCTGCGCAAGCGTGTGCTCGGGCAGCGACCGTTCGATTGACGTGTCGTCCATGCTATGCGCTCTCCACCGCCGGCACGCGAAGCGCGCCGGCGACGCGCGCGAGCGTTGCCGCGCTCGGGCCGGTCGAAATAGACGCCGGCCTGCGCGCCGTCGGCCGCGCGCCAGTCGCGGCCGCACGCCGCGCACGAACAGGTAGAGCACGCCGCCGAAATGCGTGTCGTGGTCGATAGCGCGGTATTCGCCGGCGCGAGGTAGCGGTCGAGCGCCACCGCATAGATCAGCTGCTGCAGGTGGTAGCCGTGATCGCGCATCGCGCGCGCCAGCGCAGCGCTGGCGTAGTCGGCCGCCGTGTTGCCGAGATGGTTCGATTTCCAGTCGAGTACGTAATAGCGGCCGGCGTGCTCGAAGACGAGATCGACGTAGCCGCTTGAGATAGCCGACGAGCCTGCGCCGGCGCCAGGCGCGGCATCGCGTAGCCCGCGCGCGCGACGGCGTCGCGCAGAGCGCGCGGTAGCCGGGCGTGGACGCGGGAAGCGTGAACCCGAGCTCGACGAGGCGCCGCTCGCGGGTGACCGTCGCCAGCGTGCCGCCCATCGGCAGGCGGCGTCGGCGACGACGTCGCGCAGCATCCGTTCGACCATCGGTGCGAGTCGCGCGCCGTCCGCGGCGCCGCGCGCGGGGAAACTGCGCAAGCGCGTCGGCGATGATCGTCGGCCAGCCGTCCGGAGTCAGCGAAGTCGATGCGCTCGAAGATCGCGTGCAGACACTCGCCGCGCGGCGCCGCGCGGAAATCGCACGATGTCGTCCGCGCTGCGCGGAGCTCGCCGCAGCCGTTGCGTCCGGCTCGACCGCGCGGGCGTCGTGATCGGCGGCGGCGCCGTCGCTGGTCGCTCCTTGCGCGAGCGCGCTGAAGCTGCCGATGCGCCATTCCGCGCGAATGCGCGCCGGCGGCGTGCGTGCGACGATCGCGGCGGGATCGGTCGCCGCCTGACGAACGGCGCGCCGCGGTCGAGCGGCAGCGGCACGATCGCGATGTCCGGTGCAGCCCTTTCCGCGAGGCGCGCGCCACGCGGCGGCAATGTCGTCCGGCGAGCGGCCGTTGGCGAGCCATGCGACCAACTGCATGCCGTCGCCCGCGACGAGCCAGTTGCGCGAGCGCGCGAGCGCTCTCCTTGTCGAGCGCCCCTGCACCATCGCAGTAGACGCCCGCGACGAGGTAGCAGCGCTGTGCACGCGCGCGTCAGCGCGACGTAGAGGAGACGCACGCGCTCGGCCGCGACCTCGGCGAGGATCCTGGCGTCGATCGCCGACGGAATCCGGGTTGCCCTTGTCCGCCGGCGTGAAGTCGAGCACCGCGTCGCCGTCGTCGTGATACTCGCGCACGTCGGTACGCGGTTGCCAGTAGCCGCCTTCGAAGAAGAACGGGCAGAAGACGATCGGGTATTCGAGCCCCTTCGCCTTGTGGATCGTGACGATGTGCACCGAGGTTGCGGTCGGATTCGAGCCGCAGCTGCGCGGGCGTCGTCGCGCGCGCGCTCGTTGCGCTGCGGTCGCGAGCCAGCGCAGCAGCGCGTCGGGCGCCATGCCGGTACGCGGCAGCCTCCTGCAGCAGCTCGCCGAGATGGAGCAGGTTTGTCATCCGCCGCTCGCCGTCGCGTGCGCGCCAGCATGCGGGCGACTCACGCCTTCGCCGGCGACCAGCCGCCGGTACATCACCGCGAACCCGCGCGTCCGCCACAGCGCACGATATTCGACGAAGCGCATCGATGTGCGGCCAAATGCGCCGTCGTCGTCCGTCAACGCCGCGATGGCGGCGGCGTCGCAGTCCGAGGATCTCGCGTCGCCAGCGCCGCGCGCACGAGCGTTCGCCGCGACGGTTCGAGCACCGCGGCCAGCACGCGCTGCGACCTCGTCGGCGTCGGGCGTGCGGAAGATGCTCTCCTGCGCGAGCTCGACGCTGCCGACGCCGAGCGCGGTGAGCGCGTCGCTTCACGTCGACGCCCTGCGCGTGCGTGCGCACCAGCACCGCGATGTCGGCAGCGCGCAGCGGCATGTCGTCGAGGCGGATCGCGGCTCGCGCGCAGCCTCGCGCAGCAGCCGCGCGATCTCCGCTGCGCGTGGCGCGAACTGCGGCGGCCCGCGTCGGCGCGCAGCATCGTGTCGCCATCGGTTGCCGTCGGGCAGCATCCAGACCGTGCAGCGGTCGCGCGCGGCGCGGCGACGCGTCCGTGAGCAGCGCGCGATGGCGCGTCGCCGCGGTCACCGCGCCGATAGTCGAGGCTCCGGCAGCGCAAAGGCGCGCGCGTTCGCGCCGAACAGTGCCGTTCTGCGCGGCGATCAGCGCCGGCGTCGCGCGCTGGTTCGTCGAGCAGCGTGCAGTGCGCCTGCGCGCCGCGCCCGCTGCGAAATACGCGTGCAGGTCGGCATTGCGGAAGCCGTAGATCGACTGCTTCGGATCGCCCAACGAGGAACACCGGCGCGTCACTGCCGCGGTAGATCGCGCTCGAAGATCGCGAACTGCAGTGGATCGGTGTCCTGGAACTCGTCGATCAGCGCGGCGGGATACTGCGCGCGAAGGCGGTCGGGCAATCCGGATGGGCGCCGGCTTTGCAAGCGCGGCGTAGGAGGTTGTGCAGCAGATCGTCGTAGCCGGCGACGCGTGCATCTCGCTTGCGCTTGGCGGATCTCGGCGCGGGCGCGTCGCTCGACGAGGCGGCGGATCAGCGCGAGCCGCGCGCGGACCAGACTCGTCTGCGCGCGGCGTCGGTCGCCGCGACAGCGCGTACGGCAGCGTCGAAGAACGGATGTGTCGGCGTGCGGGCACCCTTGCTCGGTGCACTTCAGGAGTCGCGCCGATGTCAGCAGGTCGAGCTTGTCTGTTCTTCGGATACTTCGCCAGCGGATCGTCGTTGCGCAGCCAGATCGTCCCCAATCGGCGAAACGCCTTGGCGATCGCGTCTGCGTTGTAGACGTTGCCGATGCAGCGCACCTGGTCGGCCGTCTGGCGCGAAGATTTCGGCGATCGCCGCACGCTGCGCGGCGCCACAGGTCGCCACGCCGCTCGGTAGAGCGAGTCGGCAGCACCGCGATGTCGGCGCCGAGCGCATCGAGGTCCGCGGGGAAGCGGAGCGCGTGCAGAACTGGCTTCGCCAGCCGTCGCCCGACGATGCGCGCGAAGGTTTCCGGCGAATCGTTGCGATCGATCAGATACGCGGCGAGCGCCAGGTGCGCAGGCGTCCGAGCCGACGTGACGACGCCAGAAATCGTTGACGACGTCCCGCCGGATCGTGCCGTCGTCGGAACACGAGCTCGACGGCGAACGAGTCGCGACGCGAACGGCGTGTCGGCCGAGCGCGCGGCTCGCGAACGCGTGGATCGTGAGTATGGCCGCCTCGTCGAGGCTGTTCTGCGCGATGCTCGAGCCGCGCGACGATGTCGGCGCGCGTGCGTCCGGTATGCGCCTCGACGCGCGCCAGCAGCTCGCTGGACGAAGCCGTCGCCGCCGGCTGCCGTCGCGGGCGTGCGCAGCGTCTCGACGATGCGATCGCGCGATCCGCGTGCGGAGCTCGGCGGTGGCCGCGTTGGTGAACGTGACGACGAGGTATCTGGCGGACGTCGAAGTCGCGCTCCAGCAGCAGCCGCAGGTACAGGCCGCAGATGTTCAGGTCTTGCCGGTTCCGGCCGAGCGCTTCGACCAGCGTCGTACCTTCGAGCGCGCACGTGAAGAGGTCGAGCGCCAGTGGCGCAGCTCGCGGTCGACCGCGCGCGTTCACAGGCGCGGATCCTCGATGCGATTCCATGATGCTCGCCGAAGACGTCCTCGCGGTGGCTTCGAGCAGGCGGCGTCGAGCGGATTCTCGACGCCCCGGAACGCGAGTGCGATCGCGACATCGGCGCTCTCGCCCGTGACACTGCGGATTGCCGTTCCAGGCGCCGCGCGCGTAGCCGATCTTGCCGCGGTTCGCGACGAACGCCCACGTCGTGCGCGGAAAGAAAGGCAGCGGCTCGGCAAGGCCGCGCGCGTAGAGTCTGACCAGTCGATCCGAGCTGCGCCTGCGCGCCTGCAGTCGATCGGCGAGTACGCAGCCGAACGTGCCGTCGCGCGAATGCCAGATGCGATGTCGCGGCACCGCGCTCCGCAGGACGAAGCGAACGTTCAGGACCACGTGCCGGAGCCACGCGTTCATGTAATCGCGCGGATTGACGTTTCACGTAGCGCTCCAGCGCCAGGCCGTTCTCGCGCACGCCGGAGAGCGCGTCGTCGACGCGCCAGGCGCTCGCCGTCGACGTCCACGTCGATCGCGACCGGAATCGGCGGCAACGGCGCTGCGGCGCTGTCGGCCGCGACCGCGCGTGCGAACGCCAGAGCTGCGCGAGCTCCTGGTCGATCAGCACGTCGCCGAGCGCTCCCGGCGGATACTCGATGCCGGCGCGCGCCGCGGCGCGCAGCAGCCGTCGACGGTCGCGCCGCCGCGAAGCTGCGCGAGCAGGCGATCGCTGATCCGTCCAGTGAGTGCGCCAGTCGCGGCCGAACGGCTCGTCGTCGTCCAGTTCCTCGGGCGCTTCAGGAAGCGCGATGGCGAGACGGCGCTCGCCAGCAGATAGCGACTCGGGTTGCGATAGAACGCGAGAAGCTGATCGAGCGACACCGTATCGCCAGTTCGTCCCCGGCGGAAGCGAGTCGCGAACCGAAGAACGGCGCCTGCGCCTCGACGATGACGGGCACGTCGAGGACTTCGTCGTCGTCGGCATCGTCCGCGTCGTCGGTGGCGGCCCGGACGATGCGCGCACCACGCCTTCGAATCGCGATCGCAACGCGTCGGCGTAGAGCGTATCGAAGCTTTGCGTGGACTGGCACTTCGCGGGTCGAACGCTGTCCGCCGAGAACGGCTGCAGAGGGTGCGGCGACGATCAGCCGCGCGTGCGCGCGGTTGCGGCATCGCCGGCGATCGCCGCGCTCACGTAGTCGATCAGCTCGGCAGGCGGCGTCGCTGGGGCGCAGCGGCGCATTGTCGCGCACGCTGCGTCCGACGTACGACACGTGGAATACGTCGCGCGCGGCGAGCAGCAGGTCGAGCAGCACGTTGCGGTGCGTCGAGGCGTCGCTGCCGGTCGCCGCGCGCCGGCGCGACGCTGCATGAGGTCGAACTCGTTGCGCGGCGTCCGGGCGGGAAGCGCTCGTCGTCGAGGCCGACGACGCAGACGACGCGAAACGGGATTGCCGCGCAGGCTCGCCATCGAGGCGAACGTCACGGCGCCTGTCGGAACGCCCGCCGCGCGTCGGGCTGTCGATCGTCGACGAAAGCGCGCGCCTTCACGACCGACAACGGCAGCGCGGATCGTAGCCCGCCGCGCGCGCATGTCGTCGCGCACGCAGCGCAGCGCAACGCGCGACTTCGCGCATGGCTCCAGCGTCGTCCGGCGACGGGCGCGATCAGGGTGGCGATGACGTCGTGGAGCGCGTCGAACCACTGCGCGGCGGCGTGCGCGCGCGTCCTGCGCAGGCGCGCAGCGCGCGTCGAGGCGCGGCGACAAACTGCGGCGAGCGGCGCCCAGCGCCAGCGCCTCCGATCCTTCGGCGTCGCCCCCGGGAAGGCCGTCGCAAACGAGGTGCGGCGTGTTCGAGGGCCATCGCGTAGCCGGCGAACAGGCGGTCGAGACCATCGTCGAACGAGAAGCGCGCATCCGGCGGCAAGGCTCGAGCGCGACGCGATCGCGCGTGTCGAGGCCCCCAGCGGATCCCGCTGACGCCGTATCCAGCGATGAATCGATGCGAGCGCTCCGCGTCGAGGCCGAAGCGGCGTGCAGCGACTCGGCAGGCGCTGCAGCAGCGTCAGAACACCTCGCTCGCCGCAAGCGCGGCGCGAGCGCCAGCGCAGCGGGCTGGCGCGCCGTACCGGGTTCTCCCTCGCTGCGCGGCCGGCCGGTGATCGCATACGGGATGTGAGCAATACGTAACCT